>Ga0255781_10002262_pt1 | contig 15429 bp, 20 predicted proteins | sample 101ome_21_FD_179979 | JGI IMG/M metagenome (GOLD analysis project Ga0255781, IMG submission 179979) | Coastal salt marsh microbial communities from the Groves Creek Marsh, Skidaway Island, Georgia - 101413BT metaG (version 2) | ecosystem: Environmental > Aquatic > Marine > Intertidal zone >...
AGCCTTAAACTCAGATTCACACAACTCAAGTGTATTATTAAGATCGGGATCATTCAGCCAGAATACAGGTTCTAACTTAGTCTCCATTGGATCACCAGTTACAGGCTCCAGTGTAATCTCATTCAGGTAGTACCAAGACAAAACATTTTCATCATCATCAAAGAAGGAATCATCTACATATACAGTACCATATCCTTCAATGTCCCATGATTCAGGTGAGTACGGATCATACATATTAATGCTCCCATTGTCGATTAACTGTTTCAATATACCAGTTAAGGTGGTTTAACAACTGCTCTTGAATCATATCAACCTCGGCTAACTCAAAGTTATCCAAGATATATTTAACAATTTCGTCTGCATCTTCGGACATAATGTTCTCCTTACTTGTTGATGTCAGATAATATTACTACTGGCTCTGGTATATAACTGTCCCAGAAGAGACTATTTTCTCCCGGTTCGCGACATTTCTTTTCTCGACTAGCCTTTGCCTTTTTATTTCTGATAGGATAAGACATATCAGGATCGCGATAGTATTTTCCTGTGTTCAGGTTTTGAATAGTTGCTTTGCTAGTGTTAAACATCTTAGCAATTTCTTCAACGCTTTTACCATCGCGTAACTCAATGTATACTTCTTCGATAGTATCCCTATCCATTTGAAGCGTCATCATTTTACTGCTCCATTTCTGCTAACTTATTGAACTCTTCATGCCATCCACCCGGATCAAACAGTATATTATGGACAGTATCATATGGCAAATATACAATACCTAATCTATCAGCCAAAGCCTTCAACTCTCTCTTAGTATAAGAGTCAAGCAAGTTATCAATCATCTCTGTTCTAAGCATCACGTTTCTCCTATGTCAGTGAAGGATTCATCTCCATTATAGTATAGATCATCCCACTTATCCATTGCAGATTCTTTGCCACAATCCGGGTGATAATACCTGAAGTCCTTGGTCATACCTGCTTCAGGATTATCCTCAACATACTGATTACAATGTATACACAGAGGCATCACGTTTCTCCATATTGAATTCACGAATAAGCATCATAGCATCATCGAAGTTACTCGTCCATACTATTGCTTGTCCTTCAGGATTATAGAACGTATAAGTTCTTCCGTCAACTGTCCAAGTCATTACTTTTCTCCTTACTTACTTGTTTACATTATCACATCATTTAATTATATAAAATAACTTTTAAAATCAACAAGTTATATTATATAATTATTTCTGAAAATGTTTACATTCGCACCTAGTTTTTACTTGTCGTGGCCCAATGCAAAAGCAAAAAGGGGGGCAGTGGCTCTGATCACAGGCAAAGCATAAAAAAACCCTTGAGAGGACAAATCCCCTCAAGGGCTATTGAGGAATTAACCGTTGACTACATGAGGCATCACCTTATAGCCTTCAACATTGTCGACAAGCCACTGAGGATCGGCTACTTCGATATAACGAACATCCCGAGCGTAACGCTCATCGTCCTCACTTGAGTGAGTCTCCATTTGATTGTAATGCTGAATTCTACGTTTGACGCTTGACTCTGGACTGTTATCGCCAAAGTACACATCAGAAGTAGTAACCTGAAAGCGCATCTGACCATCAGAAACGCCACGCTCACGAAGCATCGCGATAACAGCGTCCCAGTGAGGACGTAACTCTTTGGAAGGCCAAAGTGTCAACTCGCGAAGTTCCTCAGACAAACCTTGGCGGTAATGACCTTTACCGCAAGGACGAGTGCCGTTAATGCCATCTTTCAGAAAGACGGAACCACTATTAGCAGGATGTTTGTAAGTATTTTGCATTTTTAAAACTCCTTAACAGGATGTTGACGATAATACCGCTCGCAGTACAAGCGATTCTTGAGTCTAATTGTCTCTCTCTCATTCAGTCCCAACCAAACAAGAGGGGATTCCTTCGCAGGAGAGGGGAGACAAAGAGGAGCAGGAGGGCCATAAAGAGAGAACTCAATAGACTTAAGGGCTTCTCGTTCGCGATACAATGTAGAGTTGTATATCATGGTCTGGTTCCTTTTTTGCTTCTCGCCCACGGATGGAAGTGAAAAAGGGGCAAGAACGTGATATGGACAACTCTATTGTATCGCTAACAGGAGTACTAGGCTTTGAGTCGCCATTGGCCCGATGCGGATTCTGGCTCACCGCGGATGCGAAGGAATCACAAGTAATACCTTGTCTCCCCTTCACCACTAAGAGAGATATACAAGAGAGAGAGAATTAGACGTAGCCTCACTACACAGTAAGAGCGGTATCATGGCAATCATGTAAGTAAGTGCGGAGAAAATGATATCCCTCCCACGCACACACACGGCACTCGTCAGGCTTCAACGAAGCCCCTCAGTGGCGAAGGCACCGCCCTTTCGGGGGGTAGGCACCCCTTTTTGTTTTTGTATTATATATATATATTCCCCCAACTCACCATCGGGGGATTCTAAGCAATATAAGAAAACACTAATATGAATCCTTTAGAATTACTAACACGAATGTATAAACGCCCTCTAACTAGAGCGGCACATACTACGTTTGAACGCCCTAAATACTACGGTAATGTGGATGAAGAGGGTAATCCTGTCTCAGAAGTCAGGGCTATAAACCTTTCAAAGAAAAATGCCCTAGATCACGCCTTCTTGGTAGACCAAGCCGGTCTAGCCAGATTCCCTTCTCTGGGACACTTCTTGGCTGACAGGTATGAAGCAAGTCAAGAGTATGATAGAAATACTCAAGACTTTAAAAACAATGAGGTGGCTGAATTATTTTTTAGGGATTTGTATAAAAGAGAGCCTATGCTCAATACTTACCAAAGAATGATGAGGGCGGCTCAGAATATTAGGGATAGGGAGTATATGAGAAACCCACAATTCCCTTGGGCTTATTATAAGAATAGGATGCCGGGTATCCAATGAATACAGAAAAGCAGGATAAATTCATCGAACACTACTGCCGCACTGGTAATGCTACCCAAAGTGCAATATACGCAGGATACTCTGAAAAAGGGGCAGTGCAATCGGGTCACAGGCTAAAAAAACAGTTCAATGACCAGATACAAGAGCGTGTCAAGAAAATGGTACAGGATATGGTGCCTGCTTCCCTGTCTGCCATTCAGGCTCTCATAGATCAGGGGGAGAGTGAGTCAGTCCGATTAGCGGCGGCTAAAGACGTATTAGACCGCGCAGGACTAAAACCAGTAGAGAAAACAGAAGTCACCAACATTGAATCTATGTCAGATGAGGAAATACAGAGGCGTATAGATGTCCTCACAAAACACTGAACTCCTTTTACTTCTTGAGGCTCAGAAGCAAAGGGAAAGATTTAATAAAATAAAGCAGTACGATCCATACCCATATCAGCAGGAATTCCACTCCACAGGGGCCGAAAACAGTCAACGCCTCCTGATGGCCGCTAACCGTATTGGTAAATCCTACTGTGGGGCGGCTGAGATGTCCTACCATCTTACTGGGATATATCCTAAATGGTGGAAGGGTAGAGTATTTAAAAACCCTATCACAGCATGGGCAGGCGGTGTATCAAACGAAACCACCAGAGATATTGTACAAGCAGAACTATTGGGTTCCCCCGATGATCCAGAAGCCTTTGGCTCCGGTTCGATTCCAAAACATCTAATAATAAAGACGGAACGTAAACCCGGCGTACCAAACGCCAAAAGTGTTGCATTAATCAAACACATTTCCGGGGAGAACTCCTCTTTACACTTCAAAGCCTACGAGATGGGTGTAGATAAGTGGCAGGGTAGATCAGTGGATGTGGTATGGTTGGACGAAGAACCCTCCAGAGAATTGTATTCTCAGGCTGTTACACGTACCCTAGATAGGCGTGGAATGGTGTATATGACCTTTACCCCTGAGCAGGGTATGACTGAAACGGTTGCCAGTTTTATGAACCGAATTCAGAAAGGACAATCCCTTACAAATGCCACATGGGATGATGCAAGCGAAAGCATCAAGTCCATGAATGGGGAAAAAGGCCACCTAAACGAGTCTGTCATGCAACAGATTCTCAGCGCATACGCTCCACATGAAAGAGATATGCGTAGATATGGGCGACCTACCATTGGTTCTGGTTTGATATTCCCTATTGATGAAGAGAGTTTAATGATTGATCCTATTAATATTGAGGATCACTGGCCTAGAATTGCGGCTATTGACTTTGGTTGGGATCACCCTACTGCTGTTGTCTGGTGTGCTATAGACACAGAAGAGGATATGTTTTACGTTTACGACTGTTATAGAGCATCGAAGGCGAGTCCGGCTGTTCACGCTGAAGTTATTAAACAGAGGCCGCACTTTATCCCTATTGTCTACCCACATGACGGAAACCGCAGGGACAGCATGGGGAATCCGGGTCTTGCCGAGCAATATAGAAGTTTAGGGTGCAATTTTACACTGGATCACTTTACAAATCCTCCTGGTCTTGGGCAAACCAAAGGCTCAAACTCTATAGAAGAGGGCTTGATGGCTATGTTACAGGCTATGGAAGATGGAAGATTTAAAGTATTTAACACACTTCCAGACTGGTTTGAAGAGTTTAGGATGTACCACAGGAAAAATAACAAAGTTGTTGCTATCCGTGATGACATTATGAGCGCAACACGGTACGCATTTCAATCACAGCGTCATGCTATTGCGGGGTCTGATCCCACATGGACTGCTGATATAACCTATAGGAATTACGGAATTGTCTGATAAAGAACGAGAACTGATATCAAGAATCCAAGGAGAGATTACAGATTCTCTTGGATATGATGGTGAAATATCGGAACAAAGAGAAAAGGCGCAGGAATACTACTACGCCTTACCGTTTGGCAATGAGGTTGAAGGCCGCAGTCAATACGTTGATTCTACTGTTCAGGATACTATTGAGTGGATTAAACCATCTCTTATGCGCGTGTTTGCCTCTGGCGACGAAATGGTTAAGTTCACCCCTCATGGCCCTGAAGATGTTGCCGCCGCAGAGCAAGCCACTGATTACGTTAATTACGTTTTTACAAAAGATAATCCCGGTTGGGAAATCCTTTATTCGTGGTTTCACGATGCACTCCTACAAAAGAACGGTATTGTAAAAGTATGGTGGGATGAATACGAAGAGTCAAAAAGAGAGCAGTATCAAGGTCTTGGCGATCTTGAGTTTCAATATTTAATTGACAGTGATGAAGTAGAAGTCCTTGAGCATACTGAATACAACGATATTCAGGGAATACTGCATGATGTTGTTATCAAGCGAAATAGTTATAATGGCAGAGTGCGTATAGAAAATGTACCGCCTGATGAATTTTTAATTTCCAGAGAAGCAAAGTCAATTAAAGATGCTAGGTTTGTATGCCATAGAGTAAAAAAGACTTTATCGGAACTTCGCATGATGTACCCCGACGATGACTTTGACATTGAGGATTTGGGTGGGGGATATAATGAGCAATCTTATAACGCAGAGCGTCTAGCACGTTATGAGTTTGACCAATCAGAGGATATGGCAGAGGGTTGGGGCGGAAACGAGGAAGAAGCCCTTAGAGAATACTGGCTACACGAATCATATCTTAGAACAGACTTTGATGATGACGGCATTGCAGAACTTAGGAAGGTTTGCACTGTCGGTGATTATGTGTTTGCCAATGAAGAAATTGACAGTATTCCGTTTGTATCAATTACCCCTTTAAAAATCCCGCATAAGTTTTTTGGTCTGTCTGTTGCAGACCTTGTGATGGACTTACAGTTAATCAAGAGTACGCTGATGCGTAACCTGATGGACAACGCTTACAACCAAAACTTTGGTAGATATGCAGTCCTTGAAGGTCAAGCGAATCTGGATGACCTCCTAACCCAGAGGCCGGGGGGCGTGGTACGAGTTAAATCTCCCAACGCCGTCATGCCCTTGGCTACCCCTCCCCTTGAGCCTTACTCATTCCAGATGCTTGGATATCTTGACGAGGTAAGGGAAGCAAGATCAGGTGTAAACAAAAATACCCAAGGTATTAATGCAGATGCCTTAACCTCTCATACTACAGCCACAGCCGTTAATGCTGTTATGACTAATGCTCAGTCAAGAGTTGAGATGATTGCAAGGCAGTTTGCCGAAACTGGCGTTAAAGATTTGATGTGGTGTATATATGAACTCCTGCTTAAGTACCAAGACAAGGAACGAGTAGTCATGTTGCGTAATGAGTGGGTTCCTGTACGCCCTGATAGTTGGTCAGACAAAATGGACTGCACTGTATCTGTAGCCCTTGGTAATGGATCAAAAGATCAGCAGATGGCTCACCTGTCGCAGATGATCCAGTTTGCCGCACAAGCCATGCAAGGTGGACTACCAATCGTAACTCCGCAGAATATGTACAATCTGGGAGCCGCATTGGTCAAGGCTATGGGGTATCAGAATGTTGGAGACTTCCTGACCCCTCCGCCTCCGCCACAGCCTGAACAACCTTCTCCAGAACAGCAGGCCGCGATGATGGAGCAACAGATTAAAATGAAGGAGTTGGAAATTAAACAGGGCGACCTACAAGTTAAGATGATGAAAGTCCAACAAGACGCACAGGAAGCCGCTGTAGATGCACAACTTAAATCCGCAGAACTGGCCCTTGAACGAGAACAGAACAGGGCCGTAGCAATAGGAGCAACATGAGTAGAGATATAGAACACGCTAAACGCCTTCTTAATGATCCTCTATACAATGAATCATTTGACAAATTAGCAGAAAGTATTTTTAACACTTGGACTCAATCAGGTGTGAACGATGTCGAAAGCCGAGAACAATGTTGGCTTTCATTACGACTCCTTGAGAGGATTCGCCTTCATCTAACCAGTATTGTTGAAACCGGAGAGATGGCGGAGAAACTTAAGGAATACCATATATAAGGAGAAAATTTTATGGCGGATACCATTGACCCGCTTCCAGTAGTACCCGGTAGTGTTACCGAAGCACAAAATGCTTTTCTTGGCTTGATGGAACCTGAAGAGGAAAAACCGGAAACCGAAGAAAGCGCCCCTACGGAAGATGTTGAAGAGTCTACTGAGGAAACTCAAGACGAACCATTGGAAGAGGATGTCCTTGACTCTGAAGAGCCAGAAGAAGTTGAAGAGGCCGAAGAAGAGGAAGAGGAAGAGTTAGACGAAGATGAGGTCGAAGAGGAACCTGAAGTTTATGCCGTCAAAGTTGATGGCGAAGAACTTGAGGTAAGCCTTGACGAACTTGTTAAAGGGTACTCCCGTCAGTCTGACTATACTCGTAAGACGCAAGAACTTGCAAGCCAAAGAGATGAAATGGCTCAACTGCAACAGCAGTGGGCTAATGAAATTACTCAGGCACAGGCGGAGCGTCAGCAATACATAGATGCACTTGGACAATTTGTTCAAAACTCTATGGCAGGATTAGAGCAGTTTGGCAATATTAATTGGGAACAACTTCGTGAAGAAGACCCAATTGCATTTGTTACCAAAAAAGAAGAGTTCCGCGATGCTCAAGAACGTGTACGGCAAGCGCAAGCCCAACAAGAAGTTGAGTATCAAAAACAACAGCAGGAAGTTGCCAAAGTGCGGCAACTGGCCGTTCAGGAAGAACACGCAAAGTTAGTAGCCGCTGTGCCTGAATGGAATGATGCAGAGAAGCGTAGCAAGATGGCAGGTGAACTTTCTGCGTATGCTGTTGAACAGGGATTCACAAAAGAAGAACTGCAACAACTAATCGACCATAGATCGCTAATCGTTCTTATGAAGGCTCAGAAATATGATGCACTTCAAAAGTCTGATGTTAAAGCGAAGAAGTTAAAGAACAAACCCAAAGTTGTCAGGTCTGGTAAGGGTTCTAATAAGAAGTCTGATACTGCCAGAGCCAAACGTATTGCGTCCATGAAGCGTCTTAAACAGTCTGGCAAGCCGGAAGATGCTGCAAGCCTGTTTGAGGATTTTGTAGAACTTTAACTAAGGAGGCTTTAAAATGGCCGCAACAACTAATACGAGGGAAACTTACGGAGCAGTAGGTATCCGTGAAGACCTCTCTAATATCATTTACAACATCAGCCCGATGGACACGCCGTTTATGAACGGTGTGGGCAAAGGGTCTTGTGACAATACCTACTTTGAGTGGCAGACTGATGAACTTGCCGCCGCCGCCGCGAACCGACAGGTTGAAGGCGATAACCCCGATCCGATTGCAGTGGCAGAGCCGCGCCGTCTGGGCAACTACACGCAGATCAGTTACAAAACTGTGATGACGAGTGGTACTGCCGAGGCTGTGGATTTTGCAGGCCGCAAGTCGAGTCAGGCATATCAACTGGCTAAACGCGCAAAAGAAATCAAGCGAGACATGGAAAAGATGCTCCTTGATGACACTGTTCGTTCTGCCGGTGCGGCGATTGGTGGCCCTGCCGCGGCCCGCGCAACTGGTGCGTTCAACTCTTGGATTGGTACGACTGCCGCCGGTACGTCCCCGATTCTTGATGGTGGCGCTTCGCCTGTTGTCGGACTTGTCAACAACGGTACTGGCTCTCCTGCCCCCGGCCCTGACGGCACGACTGTTGCCGCCGCCGGTACGACCCCTGCTGTTGCCCTGACGCTTGACATGATTAACGAAGTTGTGTCTCGCATTTGGGATTTGGGTGGAACCCCAGACGTTATGATGTGTTCTGGCGCTCTCAAGCAGACTATCTCTGCTCTTGGCGGCTCTGTCGTTGCTGACCTTCAAAAGAATGTTGGTGATGGCGCGGCTACCGCAGTGAACGCGGTTGACGTTCTTGTTACGGACTTCGGTACGTTCCAGATTGTTCCTAACCGTTTCTGCTTGGCGAACCGTGTGTACGTCATTGACTACGATCTGTGGTCAGTTGATTACCTCCGTCCTTTCAAAACCGAAACCCTGTCAAAGACTGGCGACAACATCAAACAGATGATGCTTGCTGAGTATGGGCTTCGCGCTAAGAATGGTAACGGCAACGGTATCATTAAAAACGTATCGTAAGGTGTATGGTGATAGCCCCCTTCGGGGGGCTTGATCCTCATTATGTTTATATACAATAGCATACCCACAGTAGTTGTAAAAGATAATGTTGTAACCCCAGAAGAATGTGACTACATTATCAAGTTTGCAGAAAAGCGTGGCCTACAAGAGAATAGAATTAATGTAGGCGATGAAATGGTAAAAGACCCTACTAGAACTAGCAAGGGTACATTTGCCAAACATGATGAAGATAAAGTCATTACTGATGTATTGCAAAGACTTGCTTCAATTGCCGGTGTTCCGCTTAGTAGAGCAGAACCCGCTACGATACAAAGGTATCAACCCGGACAAGAATACAAGCCGCATTTAGATGCGTTTAAGCCGGGAGAAATTATGCCTGATATGTTCAAGGCAGAAGAGGCAGGCAACAGGGCTGTAACTGTTATACTGTATCTTAATGATTCGGATGGCGGATCAACAGGGTTTCCTAACTTGGGATTGGTTATGCAGGCTTTCCAAGGCAGGATACTAATGTTTGGCAACCTAGACGAAAACAAGGAAGCGCACCCCCTATCAATGCACATGGGTCTACCGCCCAACACAGGGGATAAGTGGATACTTACACTTTGGTTTAGAGAGAGGGATTATATTTTGAAAAAATCGGATATCCGTAAAGCAGTAAAACAGATGGAATCATCTGACAAAAAGCAGGCTAAGAAACAAAACAAACCCAAGCCAGTACAAGATCAAATGCAAGATATACTGGAAGGTAAAAACAGGAAGTACCATGTCTAAGAGATCAGCGCAACCGTGGCAGAAGTTTACCCCAGAGGATGATGGCGGCTTTACTCTTGAGACATTTCAGGATACCACCCCTGTTATTGAAGGTAATAAAACAGATTACAATAACTACGGAGATTTAAGAACTCCGGGTAAACAAGGCGAGGGCGTAAGGGTTGCATCCATTCCTATCACCGTATGGGAGAAGTGGATGAAAGAAACCAACGGTATGATTCAGAAAGACACAAATCTGTTGAAGAAATATCTTAACGACCCTGATAACAAATACTTTAGGACAACTCCTACGAGGGTATAATTATGTGGCTATATCAACCTACATTTACTGGTAATAACCAACTGCCTATCATTAACAACAGAGTATGGTTTAAAAGTAAAAACAGTTAATGGCTATTTCTAATTACAGCGAGTTAAACACAGCAGTCGCTAACTGGTTAGACAGGGATGACCTGACTGACCGGATACCTGAGTTTATTGCCCTAGCAGAAGCAAGATTTAATCGCTTGCTCCGTATTAGGGCTATGGAAACTAAGCAGACAGCATCTACCGTAGCAGGGCAAAGATCGCTTGCCCTTCCTACTAATTTTATTCAGATGCGTAATCTGCAAATAAATAGCACTCCTGTTACTCCTATGCAGTATGTAACTCCTGAAATTTATGACAGGCTTTATGGAAGCACGGCTGAAGGCACTCCTGAAATGTATACTATCCTTGCTGATGAAATTCAGTTAGGGCCGATACCGGGAAGTGTACAGACTATTGAGATGTTGTTCTACAAGAAGTTTGACGCCCTTACTTCGTCTGCTCCTACTAACTGGATGATTACCAACGCACCTGATGTATATCTTTATGGTTGCCTACTGGAAGCGGAACCATTCATTATGAATGATCCCAGAGTGCAGTTGTGGGCAACAGCCTTCCAACAGGCTATTGCAGATATACAGGAACAGGACAACAAGGATCGTCACTCAGGCTCCGCCCTTAGAGTGATGAATACGAGTGGTTACTATTGAGCGCACCTATTACATGGGCAGAGGCTACTACGCCTATAACTTGGTCTGCTATAGGAATTAACTGGAACAGTCCTGCAAAAGCGGATAGTTCTTCCTTTGCTGTAAGCGGGGGATATAGTCAGGCAAGTGGGGCAACCTTTCCCTCATCTGTATCCTTTGCTAACAACATGGGGAAGATACACGCTTCTACGCTTGCTACCTCTGGTGTAATATCTTTTGGGGTGCAGAATGGTGCTACAACTGCGGGAGGGTTTACCTTTGATAACGATATATCCCTTGCTCTTAATCAAGGGTATACGTCCAGTTCAGTATTAACTGCGGTAGGCACTGTAACTATCCCTATTAACGTAACTTACATTAATGGAACGAATCACGCTGAGTCTGTAACGATAGGCTCTACAATGAATGTATCATCTTCCGACTCATTTCTATGGAATGATGTTAGCGATGTTACTACAGTTTGGACAGATGTGGAGTATCCAAATTGAATATTAATCCAACACTAAAGGCCGATGGAGGCTTAACTATGAAACATAACTCAGATATGAACCTCGGTCTGAAAAACGTGTGGGAATTCGTATGCTACGATGCCACAGGGGCCGAAAAGTGGCGCGAGAAGAAGAAGAATCTTGTTGTCACGGAAGGTCTAAACCATGTGCTGAGTTCCACGTTTGACGGTGGCACTCAAGTTACTACATGGTATGTTGGCCTCAAAGGAGCGGGTACTGTTGCCGCAGGAGATACGATGTCATCCCACAGCGGGTGGTCAGAGAATACAGATTATTCACAGTCTGTACGTCAGACCCTTACCTTGGGTACTGCTTCTTCTGGTAGTATTGATAATACTGGCAACCTTGCTACCTACACGATTAACGGAACTGCTACTATTGCAGGGGCGTTCATTACTAGCGATAATACGAAGTCTGGAACCAGTGGAACTTTGTACGGCGCGGTAGACTTTAGTTCTTCACGCTCTGTTATCTCTGGTGATACCTTGACGGTGACTGTCACGCTGACAGCGGCGAGTGCGTAATGACTGTCGAAACTGCTTCATACATTAGCCAGTTAAATACTTCCTATCCGGCTGTTGGAGATGCGGTAGGCGAGGGTGATGACCACCTTCGTCTGATTAAGACTGTTCTGCAAACGCAGTTCCCTAACCTTACTGCGGCGGCTGTAACCTCAAATGTGACTGAACTTAATCTTCTGGATGGGGTTTCAGTTCTTGTATCTTTGTCAGCAGATCAGTCTTGGTCAGGATCGCAGAGAGGTACACCATCTGCCGTAACGGATGGAACGCTTGATCTTGATACCGCAAACAACTTCCATTATACGCCTAGCGGGGCTGATGTGCTTGAGTTCAGCAATGAGGAAACTGGTCAGTCAGGATTTATTAAAGTGATTAATCCTTCTGGATATACCATCAGCCTTGGCTCTGAAGTTAAAAGCGGGGCATCATGGGACGTATCCACAGCAGGAACTTATCTTGTGACTTACTACTGTGACGGTACTAACGTCTACGTTTCAGCGAGTGAAGCCCTAAGTTAATGCCTATTCTTCAGTCCGGTATTGCTAAACCTTCTTCTGGCTACGACATAGAACAGTCGTTGCGGTTTGAGGATGGTGATTCTGCTTATTTGGCTAGGACTCCAAGCAGTTCGGGTAATCGGCAAGTATTCACTGTATCTGCTTGGGTAAAGTTAGGTTCGGCAGCGGCAGATGATAAATCAATCGCATTAATGGCCGAATACACTGATGATAATAATCGTGGTTATATTACATTCGGATCATATTGTCGTGTTTTTAGCAGAAACTCTGGTTCAGATATAGCAAATTACTCAACCGATGCAAAATTTCGTGACCCTTCCGCTTGGTATCACGTTGTATTTTCCATTGATGTTACTCAATCGACAGCGGCTAACAGAGTAAAAATTTATGTCAACGGCATACAACAAGATATAACCATATCTTCTAATTGGCCGGAAGATACAGACACACGGTATAACGCTTCAGGTAGAGAATACCATATCGGTAAATTGGGTGGTGGAGCCGGGATTGAATATGCTGATGGATATGTAGCCGAATACAACTTCATCGACGGCAATGCCCTAGACGCATCATCCTTTGGTGAAACCAACTCCGACACTAACCAATGGGTTCCTATTGAGTACGATGGAAGTTACGGCACTAACGGCTTTTACCTTCCATTCTCAAGTACGGAACTAGCGAATAGTTTTACGGATAGTAGTTCTTCATCCCACACCATAACCGCTAACGGTGACGTAACCAATACCCGCGCTCAAAAGAAGATCGGCAGTTCATCTATTAAGTTTGATGGTACTGGTGATTATCTTAGCCTTGCTGATTCTGCTGATTGGAATATTTTTGGCTCTGGTAATTGGACTACGGAAACTTGGGTAAAACTTGACAATCATTCACAGGCCGAACATTTATTTGGGCAATATGAGGACGGTTCTAATAAATGGGAAATTAGTCACAATGGAGCAGGGTCTAATAATGGCCTTGAATTTGGACTAAAAAGCGGAGGCAGTTGGGTTATTTCTAGTAGTTATGCCTCTAGCGGTTCAGGTGAAATTACAGATACAGATTGGCATCATGTTGCGCTAGTTAAAAATTCAAATACTTACACACTGTATCTTGATGGTACTGCTCTTGATAACACAGTCACGGATACTGATACAGATGATATTTCCGGCCCATTGTCTATTGGTCAAAATGGTGCAAACGGCTCTTATCTTACTGGGTACATGGACGAGATTCGTATTTCCGACACTGCGAGATACACTAGTTCATTCACCCCATCCACCACAGCATTTACCGCTGACTCAAACACCAAACTCCTGATCCACTCAGACTTTAACGGTGGCATAGGCGCGGATAGTTCCGGCAATACCAACGACTTCACGCCAACTAATCTGGTTGCTACAGATCAGGTACTTGATAGCCCGACGAATAACTTTGCTACGATGAATCCCTTAGCAAAGTCAATGACTTCTAATGTATGGACTTGGGCAGAAGGTAATTTAAAGGTATCTGGTAGTGCATCTACTACTGGAAACAACTTAGCAACGATAGGCGTATCTTCTGGCAAATGGTATTGGGAAGTTTTATATCCATCACCTTCCGGAACGCCTATGAAATGGCAGGCGGGTGTTTATTTGGTTACGTCTACCGGCTCAAATGATAAGGCTTGTTATGTTAGACCCGGCGCTACAACGCCAAATATAACTATTGATTCTGGTTTTCCAAGTTCGGATTCTAGTCAATCTGGAAGTCTTGCTACTTTTAGCGGTGGTGATATTTTGGGAATAGCGTTGGATTTAGATGGATCGTCGCTACAGTTTTATCACAACGGGTCAACTTACGGCACTGCTATTTCACTTAATAGTACAGACGTTGAGTTTACGGCTGGAATTGGCGATTATTCTACAACTGGAAATGCTGATCCAGTTTTTTATCTAAACTTTGGCCAAGACAGTTCATTCGCCGGATCAAAAACAGCACAAGGCAACACAGACGGCAACGGCATTGGTGACTTCTATTACACGCCACCTTCGGGCTATCTAGCACTTTGCACCGCCAACCTCACTGACCCTAGCATCGCTGATCCTACGTCTCACTTTAATACGGTGTTGTATACAGGTAATGGATCAAACCCAAGATCAATAACAGGTGTTGGTTTTCAACCAGATTTTCATTGGCGGAAAAAACGCAATGCTGCAAGAAGTCATAATCTACACGATGTTGTTAGAGGTGCGGCAAATTTTCTTTATTCTGATGCAACCGCCGCAGAAGTATCTACTGACGGTAACGGCACTTTAAGTTCGTTTGATAGTGATGGTTTTACTTTTAACAGTGAAGCGGGAGATGAAAACACTAATAACTCTGGCGACACTTATGTAGCATGGAACTGGAAAGCCGGAGGCACAGCATCCTCTAACACTGACGGCACTATCACCAGTTCAGTAAGTGCGAACACGGATGCGGGTTTTTCGATAGTTGGTTATACCGGAACAGGAGCAAACGCTACAGTTGGTCATGGGTTAAGTCAACGACCCGATATGTTTATTGTTAAAAACAGAAGCGCGGCAGGGAGAGGTTTTGTTATTTGGGCAGAATCTTTTTCAGGCTCTCAAGCAATAGAATTTGATACATCTGGCGTAGTCACAAGCACAACATCTTGGAACAGTTCATTACCAACTAGCACTGTTATTAATTTAGGGACAAGGGTAGGAACCAATGAATCTGGCGAAACATTCATAGCCTACTGCTTCCATTCCGTAGACGGCTACAGCAAGGTAGGTAGTTACACCGGGAATGGTTCGTCAGATGGGGTCTTTATCTACACTGGATTCCGTCCTGCTTGGTTCATGTGTAAGAGGACTAACAGCACTAATCAATGGACAATGGCTGATTCAATTCGATCTCCCTACAACGTAGCCGATGACATTTTGTATGCAAACCTCAGTGACGCAGATTCAACTAGCCAAGGAATTTATTTTGATTTTGTTTCCAACGGAATAAAGTTACGAAGCGGAACCGCAGGCAACGTAAACACATCAGGAAGCAGTTACATCTACTTGGCCTTTGCCGAATCACCATTCAAAACATCTAACGCGAGGTAATCATGTGGT
>Ga0255781_10002295_pt1 | contig 15278 bp, 15 predicted proteins | sample 101ome_21_FD_179979 | JGI IMG/M metagenome (GOLD analysis project Ga0255781, IMG submission 179979) | Coastal salt marsh microbial communities from the Groves Creek Marsh, Skidaway Island, Georgia - 101413BT metaG (version 2) | ecosystem: Environmental > Aquatic > Marine > Intertidal zone >...
ACATTCCAGGCTTTGACAGAATTCGTCAAGGTATTACATTAAAAAATACACTAAACAGTTCAGGCGGTGTTAGCTCAGGCGACTGGAGAATTGTTGGTACTGCAACAAACGCAGAAAAATTAGGCGGCGAACCTGCAAGTGCATATGTTAGAAACCAAAGCGCAACTTTTGCAGGACTAGCAAGATTTAGTGACACAGGATTACAAGTTGGTGACGACGGTGACTTGAAATTAAAAGTAGAGTTAGATAATAAAGCAGTTATTGCTAACGAAAACGGATTACAAATTGAATTCCGTGCTAAAAACGCACTAGGTACAATTTTAAATCCAATGCGTATTTTTGCAGATTCAGTTATTCCTGGATTTGTAGTAGGCACAGAAACACAACCGGGTGGACCACAAGTTGGAACATCTACACTAGGATCTGTTGATTATCCTTGGCCAAATGTTTATGCAGATAACTTTACTGGCCTAGCAAGTATTGCATCTTCATTAAATGTTGGTGCGTATGATCCTGCTAATCCTTTAGCAAATGCAAAGTTTCCATCAGCATCTGATAGTGCAAATACTATTGCAGTACGTGATGGTAACGGAGATTTGTTTGCAAACAAATTCCAGGGTGTTGCTACAGAAGCACAGTATGCTGACTTAGCAGAAAAGTATACTACAGATCAAGAATATCCAGTTGGTACAGCAATGGCAATATCGTTTGATGAATCATACGAAGCTGGCGCTGCTAAAGCAGAAAGCATTGCAATTGGTGTTATCTCAGACGCACCTGCGTATTTGATGAATAAAGATATTGATGGACAAGCAATTGGTCTAAAAGGTCGTGTTCCGGTACGTGTTAGTGGTCCAGTTAAAAAAGGACAAGGTGTGTTTGCTTGGGAAAATGGCGTATGTACAACAGTTCCTACTAAAGCATTTATAGGTATTGCACTTGAAACTAACGAAGCTGAAGAAGAAAAATTAGTCGAGTGCGTATTAAAGGTATAAATAATACTAGCACTTTATAGGAAGTAAAATATGTCTGTAAACCCAGGAAGCCTAATAACCGCAGCAAATTATAATTCATTACAATCAAGAGTTTCGAACTTGCTTGGTGCCGGTTTTGGTGGCAACGGTTACGGTCAAGAATTAGTAAGTGCTCCAGTAAGCGTAGGCGAATCTGTAACAGCACAACATATGAATCTTCTCAGAGAAGATATCAACAGAGCTCATGTACACCAAACAGGAAGTCTTTCTTCACTCGCAGAAATTGATCCTGAAGAAACAATTGGCGCAAACGACATTGACGGCGACATACAAAAAGGCTTTAATTCATATATTGCAGTTGTTACAATTCTTGAAGGCAATGCCGGTGAAGTTGATGGCACTCAAGTTACACTAGAAACTGCTACTACTAGCACACGTTTTGCAGGATGGGCAGGCGAACTAGTACATCAGTTTACAGTAAACTTTGATGATTCAAACCATAGACGTGCATTTTTTAATGCTGGTGGTGAAATACACATGTCTGCAGAAATTGTTGGAGATAATACTCCAAAAGGTCAAGACTGGAATAGTATATTAACAAATATGGGAACAATTAAATTTGGTAAAGACACAACTACTAAAACTGGTGCAGCAGGTATTGTTCAACCAGTAGGTAACTTTGATCTTACAGCAAGTTTCCAAGAAGTATTCCAAAGACGTGGGCAAGCTGATTACTATGCAGAAAATAGATATTTTATCTATGCAAAAGAAACAGCAACAAACGCTATTCAGTTTAGAATAGAATTTTTAGACAACGACCAAGGCGACCCTAACGATGATGAAATTGTTAGAGGAACACTAACTAGCATTGTTAAACAACTTAGACCAACAGGAAGTTTTGTATCCGTAGATTCTCCTAGCTACTCAACTCAATCAAGTCTTGACGAAGGAGATTAATTATGGCAAATGTTGGCTCGGTTGTCGACGGTAACGACTATAATAGTATAGTTGATGGCGTGACAGCAATACTCGGCTTAGGTTCCGGCGGCGACGGCTACGGGCAAATTGTGTTCAGTAAAGAAGATTCCCCGTCATTAGGTACTGCAAACGTAATAAACAATTCTGAATGGAACTTTCTAAGATCAGACATCAACAAGTGTTCTAGGCATCAATCAAACACTGATGCACTACCTCAAGATATTCCCGATAATCATATTATTGGCGCCGATGCCAGCGGCCCTAGTGTTACTAGAATTACAGGAGATACATTTAGTATTGATAGCCCTAATGTTAATACAGGTATCAATGACTGGGCTAACGCTCTTACACAAATACAAAGCCAAAAAAATTCAATATCTGCTAGTCAACGTACCCTAACTACTACTAGAGCATTTGCAAATTCTCAGAGAACTACTACATGGGGCGGACAATTTCAAGGCCAGGCCATTTACTGTGAAATAAGAGTAATTTTTAGCGGCGGCTATGAATGCACAAACAGTGCTGGAACTAGAGTTACTGCAAGTGGTGCCGATCATGCTAGACACTTTTTTAATAGTGGTGGACAAATTAGACTATCACAATTCTTATCAGGCGCAACAGCAAAAGACTCTGATTGGGGAACTATGTTAGGTAATGGCGGCAATGCAATATTTGAAGCAAATAGAACATCGGGCGACGGAACAGCAAATTATCGTGATGGTAATACTAACGTTGACGGAGATATAGGCGGATCTATTGAAAGTGCTTTAGGATTTTATCAGCTATCTACCGGCTATCAAATTATTGCTAAGAAAAATGGTAGTCAAGCGGAATATGCAGAAAACTATTATACGCTATATGTAAAACGTAATTCAGCATATGATGAAATAACATTTAAATGGGAATTTCACGATATTGATACTGGTGACCAAACTGGTATTGGCCCAGCTGTTGACGAACCTGTTCTTGCATCAGGCGGCTCTATGGGCGCAGGAATTGACTTATTACGAGCAACAGGCTCGTTTGTAAGTGTACCAGAACCTACACCCGACATTGTTACTGAACTAAGACTCACATAACACTTGACAAAAGTCTAATCTGAGTATATACTATACAGTATACTCGGAGGTTTCGTATGGACGAAAGACTAGAAAAAGCATTAGAGTTTTCCAATTATATGGTTACTCTAAATAATCAACGTAGGGTTGTAAGAGAGCAGTTTTTAGAAAACTGTGTACACTATTTGAACGGCGGAAAATTTGCTGTTAACAGAGATTTAATCACATTTTGTCATACGCTGTTACAGCGTGAACAAACAAGTGCTATTCTCATTGACGATAATGATACTCCGATTGAAGTTGAAGACTTACAAAAATTTCTAGATGATATTCTTGACATCTATTTTACTACATCGTATGAATATTTTGACAAGTACAATGAAATTAAAAAGAATAGAACAGTAAAGGGTCTAGTTAATCTATGAGCAAAGGCGTACTGCTATTTGCACAAAATAATCATACAGTCGATTACGTTAAACAAGCAATCTATTGTGCAAAAAAGATTAAAAAACATTTAGGTATTGGTGTAGCACTTGCTACAGATAATGCCGATTATCTAAAAGAAACATATCCTTACTATGAGAGATATATCGATCATGTAATTACACTTGATTGGTATGAGTGTACACAAAAACGTACCTATCGTGACGGTACTATGAGTAAGCGTGATTTAGAATGGAGGAACTTTGATCGTAGCAGTTGTTACGATATAACTCCTTTTGACGAAACTATTGTAATGGATACCGATTTTATATTAGGTAACAATATTTTAAATAATTCGTTCGATACAGATCAAGACTTTCTTATCTATAGACATATAACAGATGTTAATATGGATAGACCAGACGAACACAGATTTAATAAAATAAGTGATAGAAGTGTTGACATGTACTGGGCTACTGTTTTTTACTTTAAAAAATCACAGTTTATGGAACAGTTCTTTGAGCTTATTAAACACATCAAAGAGAATTGGCATTTCTATAGATTAATCTATCAAATTCCTAGCAAGATATTTAGAAACGATTTTGCATTTAGTATTGCAATACACATTTATAACGGACATCAACGCACGACTTGGCCAAAAACTCTTCCAGGAAGACTATGGTTTACAAGTGATTCTGACATATTAATTAAAATGGACGACGAGCAGTATACATTTTTGTTAGACAAAAAGCATTGGAAAGGCCATTATCATGTAGGGTCAATTAAAGATTGTAATATTCATATTATGAACAAGTTTAGTTTAGATAGAGCAATTAGTGGAGTGTTAGAAAATGAATAGAGGATTTTGTTTACTAGCACAAAACAATAAAGATACAAATTATATTAGACAGGCATATGCACTTGCAAAAAGTTTACATAGGTATAATGACGGACAAAAAATTAGTTTAATTACAAACGACAACGTTCCTAAAGAATGGCAAGAACCGTTTGATAAAATTATTCCTATACCTTGGACTGACAGTGCAGAAGATAGTGATTGGAAAATTGAAAATCGATGGAAAGTATATCATGCTAGTCCGTACGATGAAACAATAGTATTAGAAGCAGACATGCTTATATTAAATGATATTACACATTGGTGGGACGAACTTGCTAAAAGAGAATTATTTTTTGTAAGCAATGTTAGAACTTATCGCGACGAACTAATAACAAACAGGTACTATAGAAAAACATTTGATGCAAACAAATTGCCCAACTTATATAGTGCATTGCACTACTTTAAAAAAGGCGATAAAGCAAAAGAGTTTTACAACTTATTAGAAATTATAGTTAATAACTGGGAATTGTTTTACGGAAAGTATGCAAAAGAAGAATATCAAAAATGGTGTAGCATAGATTTGTGTGCATCGATTGCTAGTAAAATACTAGATAATGAAAAGGATATTACAGATCCTAACAGTTATATAACATTTACACACATGAAGCCTAGAATACAAGGCTGGTATAATATTCCTTCAAAATGGACAAAAGTTTTAGGAAAGTATTATAGAGATGACGGAACACTTCTTTTAGGAAACTTCTTACAAACAAGAGTGTTACATTATGTAGAAGATGAATTTTTAACAGACGAAATAGTAGAGAAAATATAATGGAACTAAAGTTTTATTTAAATTTTAAAGAAGATACTGGTGAAATTTGGAAAGCAACAAATGAACTAGATGATTCTAGTCCTTATATTGAAGTTGACGGAGAAACTTGTTCAGAGTTTACTACAGGCGCAAAGGATATGAAAGATTATATCATTGTGCCTTCTGTAACAGAAAAACGTTTTGAAATACAGTTTAAACATAGGGATTTAACAGAGTTTGATGTAGATAAAAGCATACATCGTATTCCTACAAGTAGTAAAGAAACAGACGAAAATTCTTTTATGATCATTCAAAAAGATGGAAATTGGACGATCAAACTAACAGAGGATATGAAGGAAACACTTACTTCTACAACTTACTATAAAGATAAAACACAATTAATTTATGTAACAAAGAAAAATGATCCAAATATTTTACTAGACACAATGGAAATAAAGTTGTATAATGTATTGTATAGTGATGAATATAAGTTAGAAAAACAAAATAGCACTGTTGCTAAGAGTAATGATGTTAGTTTGTTTTGTGGAAAAGTTTTTGAAAATTACTTGCATGTGGTAGAAGAATGAGTAAAATTAAAATAGTAGATCAAGATATTATTTTCTTATCGTATGATGAACCAAACGCTGAGAAAAATTATGCAGATTTATGTAGTAAAATTCCGTGGGCTAAACGTGTACACGGTGTAGAAGGAAGTGATGCCGCACACAAAGCCTGTGCAGATCTAAGCGAAACAGAATACTTTGTTACTGTAGATGCAGACAATATTGTTGATCCTGAATTTTTAAATGTAGAAGTTGACTATGAAGATTTAGGACTTACACCTGAACACGTTTTTAGTTGGTGTGGCAAAGTACACGTTAATGGACTAATGTACGGTAACGGCGGCCTTAAAATGTGGACACGTAAATTTGTACACAATATGAAAACACACGAAGCAAGCGAGGATGGCGATGAAAGAGGAAAAGTTGAATTCTGCTTCGACGACAAGTATTACCAGTTTAACGAGAACTACAGCGTTTCTTACACTAATGCGACTCCTTGGCAGGCTTGGCGGGCGGGCTTTCGTGAAGGTGTCAAGATGTCTTTGGATCAAGGGGCCAAAGTAGATGACCTACGCACTGTATGGTGGCAAAATTATCAGCGTTTGCTTATTTGGAGTCAAGTAGGTGCAGATGTTGAAAACGGTATGTGGAGCATACTAGGCGCACGTCAAGGTTGTTATATGACAAACTGTACAGATTGGGACTATGCCAATGTGCGTGACTTTGAATGGTTAAACAAATTTTGGGAAAGCGATGTAAAAGATATGGATCCAGAACAAGAAGCAAAACGTTTAGGGTTTGAAATACTAAAAGGTACAGGAGTTGATATTTCTACTGAACCGTTAGACCCGGACCAAAGTAAATTTTTTAAAGCAGTTTATACAAATACACCACGAATTATACGGAGAGGTAAATGAATGAAAGTTTAAAAAAGTGGAAAGCCTCGATCGATAATTTTTTCGGTTGGGTAAAGAAAACAGAGCTTGTTGAATTAGAAGATATTGATGTTAGTGAAGATCCTGTACGTCCAGAACTTGATGTAGAGTGGCGTACTAGTTACGGCAGAAAAATTTACGGATTAAAGTATGAAGATGACATTGAAGGAATAGTATGTGTTGCATATACAAATGATATTCCTAGTAGTGTAAAAGAATTAGATTTAATGAGTCAAAATGCATATTTTAAAAAGGATGCTGACACAGCAATAGCTTATACTATTTGGAGTCGCAAAAGAGGTGCTGGAAAAGAATTAATTACAAAACTTGGAGAGCATGTAAAAGCACAGGACTCCATAACTTCGTTAGTAACGTTATCTCCTCTTACACCTATGGCAACACATTTTCATATACGCAACGGTGCAAAACAAATTGCAATACACAATACAACGCAGAATTTTAAATATAATCTATGAGTAACGAACAACGTATAAAGATACTAGAAGAAAAGCGTGAAAAAATTAACAATGTTAGTTGTAGTTTCTGCACGGCTAAATGGTTACAAACTACACTAATGCTTCAGAACGGTTATAATCACAGTTGCCATCATCCTGCTCCTCATAAAATTCCTTTGAAAGAAATAGAAGCAGATCCTGCTGCATTGCATAACAGCCAGTATAAAAAAGAACAACGTCTAAAAATGATCATGGGTGAACGTCCAGAAGAATGTTCGTATTGTTGGAAGATAGAAGATTTAGGAAAAGACTATTTTAGTGATAGACATTATAAAACTGCGGACACTTGGGCTTGGGACAGATTTGATGAAATTGCAGAAAGCGATCCAGGTGATAATGTTTATCCAAGTTATCTAGAAGTTAGTTTTTCAAATGCCTGTAATTTTGCGTGTGCATATTGTTCACCTGAGATCAGCAGTAAATGGATGGAAGATGTAAAACAAAACGGACCTTATCCTACTAAGCACGGTGCTCATCATTTAGACTATTTAGAAAAAACAGGCAAAATGCCTATACCTCAAAGAGAACATAATCCTTATGTTGAAGCATTTTGGAAATGGTTTCCTGATGCATTAAAATATTTAAAAGTATTGCGTATTACTGGCGGCGAACCTACAATGTCAAAAGACACGTGGAAGTTGTTAGATTATCTAATTGAAAATCCACGCAAAGGTCTTGACGTAGCAATTAATACAAACGGTTGTGTAGAAGATAAACTAATTGATAAGTTAATAGAAAAGGTTAACAAACTGGCAAAGGTAGGTGTAAAAGTAGACATATATACTAGCCTTGAAAGCACCGGTAAACAAGCAGAATATGCTCGCGACGGTTTAGATTATATTAAATGGCTAGACAACGTTGATAAACTATTAAAAGAAACTAAGTCTACAGTTGCAGTTATGACTACTGTGAATATACTAAGTTTGCCTACGTTTATTGATTTTATTATGACTATTATTGATTTTAGAAAAAACTATAATAAAAGTTTTGAAACAAATAGGATACCAATGAGTATTAATATTATGCATTGGCCTCCGCATCTTCAATGCACTTTACTAGATAAGGAAGAAAGAATTGAATATGCAGATACAATTGAAAAGTTCTGCGAAGCATGGTTAAAGTATTATAAGAAAGACAAATACGCTAGAATATATCTAGAAGAATTTGATCAAATACAACGACTATGCGATTACTTACGTACAACAGAGCCAGCAGTGGAGCACAGAGCTGACTTTGTACGATACATACAAGCATACGATAAAAGAAGAAGCAAAGATTTTGCAAATATATTTTTTATGTATGCACACCTATTAGAGGAATGGAATGCCAAAGAAACCGGATGAGTCTCTACAACAGTATCGAGACAGAGTATTAGATAGAAAAAGTAAAAGTTTTTGCGGAGCAAAATGGTTTAATGCTACTACTTGGCTAGGTAGTGGAACGACTGCAAGTTGCCATCACCCTCCTGCACATCAAATACCGTTGGTAGAAGTGCAAGAAAACTTTACTGCAATTCATAATACAAAACACAAAAAAGAAATGCGCCGTATGATGCAGAATGGCGAACGTCCTCGTGAATGCGAGTACTGCTGGAAAATGGAAGATATGGGCAAAGATGCAGTTAGCGACCGTACTTTCAAAAGCATCATTTACACTGATGAAGAATTACAACAAGCATATGAAGCAGATGCAAACGAAAATACTAACCTCAAAACTTTTGAGATTGCTTTTGATAGGGTGTGTAACCTTGCGTGTAGTTACTGTAACGCTTCCTTCTCTACCACCTGGGCAAAAGACATCAAGAACAATGGGCCGTATGAGAACTTGGTATCCGATGGTGCCGGTGCTTTTCATCAAGACGGTTCCTGGGCTCAACCTTATAAAGACGATGAGGACAACCCATACATACAAGCCTTTTGGAAATGGTGGGACAACGGACTAAGTGATAGTTTACAAGAACTGCGTGTTACAGGCGGCGAGCCTTTGATGAGCGGAAACACTTGGAAACTGTTTGATTGGTTTAATGAACAAGATACAAATATGCGTTTTGCAATTAATAGTAACCTTATTGCAAAGGATGCTATTATTGATAAACTAATTGAAAAAACACAAGGCATGAAACACTTTGACTTGTACACTAGTTGTGAAGCAACAGGTGCGCAAGCAGAATATATTCGTGATGGATTAGACTATGAATTGTGGTTAAAAAATATTAAACGTATTCTAACAGAAGGTAATTGTAATGGCGTTAACATTATGATGACTATTAATAGTTTATGCCTCTTTACTATTACAGACTTCCTTGACGAAGTATACAAGTTAAAAGAACTTACACAGAGTAGAACACCTACAGTAAGTGTAAACCTATTACGTTTTCCAAGTTTTCAAAGCCCATTAGCACTTCCTAATCATATTAAAGACCATTTGCATAATCAAATAAGCAACTGGTGGAATAGTCGAAAAGATGATATTGGTTGGCATGAGTTTGAAAAAGCAAGTATAGAAAGACTTATAGACTATTTGGTTACTGTTGATGCTCCGCACAGACGTACAAGTAATCCAGTTACACTATGGAGAGATTTTAAAACTTTCTATCAACAATATGATATTAGACGTAATAAAAGTATCTATGTATTTCCTAAAATTCTTACAGACTGGGTAGATAGTATTCCAGATACTGACGCAAGTATTATGGAACTTGCAGAAAAGGAAGGTTGGATACTAAAACCTGATAATAAAAATATTGACGACCCATTGGCAAAATATGATTAATTTATATTATGATACTTTACTCGAAAACGATATACCTGTGCCTAATGGAGTTACTAACTGGGAAGTTACAAAGGGCATTACTCGTGTGCCTTATTCGTCAGACAGCAATTCTATAGTAGAACAATATACATTTTTCTTCAATGCATTAAAAGCACTAGGCTGTAATTTTCAATTATTCTCTGGAAAAGAAACTGCTAAAAATTTATTCTATCCTTTAGAAATTACACATAATGCATTATCAAATGATATTGCAAACTACATACCTACAAAAACATTTTCACGAATTAAAAAAGGTAAAATGAAACTATTGTTAGTCATGCCAAAAGTTAGTCATGATTATAGATACCTTTGGAGATTGAGAAAAAGTATAGATTGTTTGGAAGGTTATGGAATGCCTAGAGAACAAATATATGTTGTTCTAGGAGATCTAAATAAAACATACAGAACTTTGCTAAACACAAAAAATGTTTACGGTATTGATTGGTGGCAAATATATACACAAATTATTTTACTATCAAGATACGGAATGCAAGATTATCGTTGGGTGTTTAATGATAGAAATAGTTATCCTCCAGGCGATGAAAAAATAAAAAAAGAAACATTTGATTTAGATAACTGGAATCCAAAGCGACTGTTCCATGCATTTACCGGTAGAGCAAAATTACATAATACTTGCTTTGTTACAGATTTAAAATATCACGAATTAGATAAGTTTGGAAAATATAGTTACAATATTGAATATGCTGATATTCAGCACAATTATAAAGATTTTAGAATTACAGATAAAAGCAAAGGCGAACTCTTTATTGAACGTAAAAAAGAACTAGTAAAAAATGTTACTAGCAAATCTGTAATTATGGACATGTCTTTAGAACAAATCAAAAAAGGTAACCAATACTATATGCACAAGTCTTTTTATGAAGACAGTCTTGTAAACATAGTAAGCGATTCTTGGATGCCTATGATGGATGCACACTATTATGAAGAAGTAAATGTGCTTGCCCCGGGAAAAATGGTGTGGATGCAAATAGCCAAAGGACACCCCTTCATGGTGCTTGGTTGTTTAAATACTATTGGTTATATAACAGACCAAGGATACTTTTCTAGTAACTGGTTAGTAGATGAAAGTTATAGCAGAGTTAGTAGTACTACAAAGGTGTCAGAAATGATTTGTAAAAATTTAAAGGTCCTAAGTGAATATAGCGAACAAGAAATAAAAGATAAAGTGGAAGAACTAAAACCATTTTTAAAACGTAATAAAGAAAAGTTTTTTAGTAGACCTAATAAACGTAAATTTATAATACTATTTGAAGAGATGCAGTATGAGCGATGATTTAAAAAATAGCCCTAACTTTTGTGTAGCGCCGTGGATGCACTTGCACGTTATTAATGACGGCAGATCATTTGCTTGCTGTCAGACTCCTTTACGGGAAGAAAATAGTTTTGGTAATGTTAAAACACAAACGCTTGATGAAGTAGTTAACAGCGATCGTGCAAAGAAAATGCGCAAAGATATGCTAGATGGAAAACCACTTCCTAGTGCATGCGAAAGATGTGTAGCAAAACAGAGCCATAACATGAATACTATGCGTACTGGCTTGAATAGTAAATGGTTTGATAAAACTAAAGATCTTATTGCAAGCACAGCAGACGACGGTAGTATACCAAAGCCTCAATTAAAATACTGGGACTTTAGATTTAGTAATTACTGTAACCTTGCATGTACAACTTGTTCTCCGTTGTTTAGTACACAATGGGCAAATGACTTTCAAAAACTACACCCCGGCGCAGACAAGTATAGCGAAACTAAATTAATTGACCTTACTCAGGCAGATGTTTTCTGGGAAGACATTGACGAAAATATTGATTCTATGGAAGAAATACATTTTGCTGGTGGCGAACCATTAATTATGCCAGAGCATTGGCGCATACTAAAAATGCTAGACGAAAAGAAAAAATATGACGTAGAGTTACGTTATAGTACAAACGGCACAACACTGGGCAAAGGAAAAGAAAATATTCTTGATTATTGGAAGAAGTTCAAGTATGTACACCTTAGTCTTAGTATTGATGGTGCAGGCGATGCATTTGAACATATTCGTTACAAAGGCAAATGGCCTAGCACACTAGAAAATTTAAAGAAAATTAGAGCAAGTGGTGTAGCGGATTATTGGTTTCATCCTACAGTAAGTATTTTAAATATTTTCCGTATTACAGAACTACATGAAGAATTGCATAAAAATGATTTAATGCCTTTAGAAGCAATACATCCTCAGAGAGGTTTTTATATGGAAAATTATTGGGTAGATAGATTCCATATTAATCCATTGTTTACACCAAACTATTATAGCATTACGGTATTACCTGAATTATTAAAAGAACAGGCAGCAGATAAGATTACAAAGTATGGTAAAAAATTAGAAGCCGATACAGGTATACCGTTTAGTGGTTGGCAGTCAATTATTGATTTTATGTACCAAGCGGATAATAGTATGCTATGGAATCAGTTTAAATGGAAAAGCAAACAAATTGACGATGTTCGTAGTACAGACATCTTTGCATTAAATCCGGAGTTAAAGAATGTATAGGGGAGATGCGTTAAAAATATTTTTACCTTCTGCTCCTGCAACCGCATCTTCGTTAGAAGATTTGCGACACTACGGTTCTGCGCATACAGACATTGTTAATAAGTTTGAACATGATGATACAATATTAGTTAAAGCAGTAAATGCATTTGAAGAAGAAAATGTTTCCGACGACGAATGGAAGTATGAGATTAACAAATACTACTATCGAGGCGCCTGGGACTTAGATTCTGACAAATCTAGAATAGGATTTTTTGGCTGTAGTTTTACCTTTGGCGAAGGAATAGATTATAAAGATACATTTGTAAAATTGTCAAGTGATGAATTAAATCTAAATCCTTTTAATTTTGGTATTGGCGGATCTTCAATTGAGCGTGTAGCAAGAACCTTTGCAGCAGTTAATAATTTGTTAGATCTTGATTATGCAGTAGTTACACTTCCTGCTTGGTATAGACAGTTACATGTTGATATAAATGATTATGGTAAAATTATAAATCTTATCCCAGGATATCCGCACAATGGATTTAAAGATTTAAACAAAATATTTGATATAGTTAATGACGACTATTATATCAATAGAGCAGTAACAGCAATTAATTGGATTTATGACAACGCTAAAGCAAACAATGTTAAAGTTTTGTTTAGCTCTTGGGATCATCCTTGCAACGAATTATGTAAATTAATGTATCCTGATAATACATTAAATCCTTTTCCTAATATTGATGATAAGTGTGCAAGAGATAACATGCACCCTGGGCCTAAATCTCAATTAGCACATGCAAGACAGATAGTAAAGGGATTTCATGATAGAGCTTGGCTTTAGAAATTTAGATGATAAGATTGAATATATTCATATTAAACCAGACACTACCGAATTGGCAAATGTTTGGCTCAAGCAGTTTGATAAATTGTTAGCAACACATAAAAAGAAAATATTTCAAAAAAACTTTAGTCTATTAGGATTTCATAACAAATATAGAACTGTAAAACATATCTGTGATGATTTAGATAGAAGTATTGCAACTATCAATTATTATTCAGATTATAAAATTACAGAAAACTTTGCTCCTCTAAGATCGGGTTGTAATCAAGAGTTATTAAATATTTTACATCATCATTTTGAAGTAACACAAGGACAGTTGTGGGAACCGGGTAGTGTATTAGCAAGTGCAAACGGAAAGACACGTTTAGCAATTTGTTATTTAAATCACTGTTGCCATGAACTTGAAGCATGGTACGAAACTGATATTATAAAAAATGATGGCTATCGTAATGGATATTTTTATTATAATCTTTTAGGTATACAAGAACGTATAGAATTAGATCCCAAGTTTAAAAGTCAATTTGTAAAAGAAGTAGACGACGGTTTAGTTTATTTGCACTATGCCCAGACAGGTAAAACTTGGTATGAAGCATATTTAGATAATGATGAAGTAGTTGGTGAAGCAGGTATATCTGAACACAGAGTTATTAGTGGAGAGTTTAATTGTTATTTTGGCACAGGTTATGAATTACCTACAGACGAAAAATTTAGTGTTTGGTTAGAAAGCAAAGGCGTAGATCCTACAAACGAACAGTTAGCATTAGGTTATGCTCCGGTTGGACGCATAATAGATTTGAAAGACGGCGAAGCACAAGACTTCTTTAAAGAGTACACAGATTTTTATAGTATTGAGTATAACAACAAACGGATTGAATATGACTTTAGACATACTGACGAGTCTTACATTAATCTTCTTACAGAAATATGGGACAAGTGGGGACAAGAATGAGCGTACCTGATTTAGAACGTGCAGTAGTAGAAGTATTTGGCGGCTGTAATTACAAATGTCAAATGTGTCCGCAGACTACCGGAAGAGGTAAAGAATGGACACGTAAAATGCCTATGGATATGTTTATTAACATACTAGAACAGTTGCCAGGAAAGCCTGTTATTAACTTAGAAGGTAGTGGCGAACCTACCATGGCTAAAGATTTACCTAAGTATATTGAAGAATGTACTAAGCGAGGATTTCCTAGTTTTATGTATAGTAACGGTAGTTTCTTTAGTGGGCATTTTATGCAAGATTGTATCGACGCCGGACTTAGTTTTGCTAGATTTAGTTGTATAGGTTACAATAAAGACAAATACAAAGAATGGATGGCAGTAGATAACTTTGAGTTATTAAAAACAAATATAATAAAAGCAAAAGAATACATCAAAGAAACTAATAGTAAATGTGTAGTTAGTAGTTACCATTTAATACTTGATAACAATCAAGTTGATTACGAAGTTGATCAATATAGAAATAATTTTATAGGACCAACTGGAACTATTGGTTACATATGGAAGATGCATAATTGGAGCGGAAATTATCAGCCATTATATGTTAGAGATCCTAGCAAACGCAGAACGTGCGGTAGACCGTTTGCTCCAGAAATTACAATTCGCAGTGGAGGCAACGGAGGATTAAAGGGTGCAGTTACGCCTTGTTGTCAAACAATGGGACCACCTAACGAGAGTAAAAGTGTTTTAGGGCATGTACAAACTCAAACTATAGAGGAAATATGGTATGGCGATGAATATAACAAATTGCGAAAAGCACACGAAATGAAAGATTTTGATAGCATTGATTATTGCAAAAACTGTGATTTCCTTTATGATGATCCTGAAGTTCTTGTATGGTCTAATGATAAAACAGCAACACCGTATCACATGTTAGGCACAAACTTTAGTCTAAAAGATTACGGTTGACATATAAACACAGAGGCTTTATAATTATAAAATGTACGATATTGTCTTCATAAGTTATAACGAAACAAATGCAGAAGAAAACTGGTTAAAAT
>Ga0255781_10002296_pt1 | contig 15276 bp, 9 predicted proteins | sample 101ome_21_FD_179979 | JGI IMG/M metagenome (GOLD analysis project Ga0255781, IMG submission 179979) | Coastal salt marsh microbial communities from the Groves Creek Marsh, Skidaway Island, Georgia - 101413BT metaG (version 2) | ecosystem: Environmental > Aquatic > Marine > Intertidal zone > Salt...
TATTCTTTGCGGTTATCTTAGCCAAAAACATTCCAAACCTGCATGACACTGATCAAATCCATTTCGGGAATTCGCGGTACCATCGGCGGTGCGCCTGGCAATAACTTAACACCTATTGATGCGGTAAAGTTTGCCGCTGGTTACGGCAGCTGGCTCAAAACACGTACGTCGAATCCGACTGTCGTTATTGGCCGCGATGCACGTCCTTCTGGGCCGATGCTGGAACAATTGGTCATTAGCACCTTGCAGAGTTTAGGGATTGATGTGATCAACGCCGGTTTGAGCACTACTCCGACCGTAGAAATGCTCGTACCACGATTTGCTGCGGCGGGCGGCATTATCCTCACTGCTTCGCACAATCCGGAACAATGGAACGCACTGAAACTCTTGAACGAGAAAGGTGAATTTGTTTCTGGTGATGATGGCGCTGAAATTTTGCGTTTGGCAGAAAGCACGGATTTGGATTTCGCTGAGATTGGCGATTTAGGCCAACTCACGGCCTGTGAGGACGGTATGGATTGGCATATTGACCAAGTCTTGGATTTGCCTTCTGTCGACGTCGCAGCGGTGCAAGCGGCAGGCTTTAAGGTCGCCATTGATGCTGTGCATAGCTCTGGAAGTGTTGCCATTCCTATGCTGCTCGATACATTGGGCGTAGCATACCACAACCTATATCCTGAACCGCACGGTAGATTCCCTCACAATCCTGAGCCCCTCGAAAAGCATTTAGGCGCCATTATCGATGAGGTAAGCAACGGCTCTTACGACCTTGGCATCGTGGTGGATCCGGATGTGGACCGCTTGGCCTTTATAGATGAAAAAGGCGCCATGTTTGGCGAAGAATATACCTTGGTTTTAGTGGCCGATTATTTGCTCTCACTCACCCCAGGTCATGTGGTCAGTAATATGAGCTCCTCGAAGGCCCTACGCGATTTAGCGGAATCAAAGGGGTCCACTTACAGTCCTTCTGCCGTTGGTGAGGTGAATGTGGTAAACGAGATGAAGGCCAAACACGCCGTGCTCGGTGGGGAAGGCAATGGAGGAATCATTTTCCCAGAATTACACTACGGCCGTGATGCCCTCGTTGGCATTGCCCTCGCGTTGACACACTTGGCCAAATCCGGCAAGACCATGAGCGAACTGCGCGCGGGCTATCCTCAGTATTATATGGCCAAACAGAAAATTGAATTGACCCCAGGTTTAGATGTCGATGGTATCCTCGCGACCATTGCTGGACGTTATTCGGAAGAAGAATTAAGTACCATTGATGGCGTTAAAATCACTTGGTCTGACCGATGGGTTCATTTGAGAACATCCAATACAGAGCCTATCATCCGCATTTACACCGAGGCACCCTCTACCGAAGAAGCCACCACATTGGGTGAGCGCTTCATGAAGGAGATAGAGGAATTATCGTAAGCCTTATATTTGGGGAACCTAAAAACAGAGCATGGAAGTCATTTTCTTAGATAACGCTGCCACCACACCATTGGAGCCTCGTGTGAAAGATGAGATGGTGCGCATGATGGAGAATTTTGGTAATCCCTCAAGTACACATATTAGCGGCCGTGGCGCCAAAGTAGAAGTGGAGGTAGTGCGCAAGCGCATTGCACAACGTCTTGAAGCGGAGCCCGGTGAAATCTTCTTTACTTCTGGAGGAACGGAGGCTGATAACATGGCTTTGTTCTGCAGTGTTCGGGATTTAGGCGTGAAGCGCATCATCACCACTACCATTGAACACCATGCCGTAGGTCATCCTGTGGAGTTTATGGTGGAGCGCGGGGAAGTGGAAGCTGCCTATTTGAGCGTAAACGAATTTGGAGATATTGATTTAGCGGAGCTTGAAGCGCTCCTAAAGGATGGACCTAAGACGTTGGTGAGCTTGATGTTCGCCAACAATGAAATAGGCAACTTGAATCCTGTCAAGGAAATTAGTGCCTTGTGCAAGGCACATGGCGCCTTATTTCATTCCGATACCGTTCAGGCGATGGGGCATTTGCCCATCAGCGTGAAAGAGGTAGGGTATGACTTTTTAACCTGCTCAGCACATAAGATTCATGGTCCAAAGGGTGTAGGCTTTGCCTATGTCCGCAGTGGATTGAAGATAAAACCACTGATCCAAGGAGGTGCTCAGGAGCGAAATATGCGTGCAGGAACAGAAAATACCATCGGTATTGTTGCGTTGGGTAAGGCTTTTGAGATTGCCACTACGGAGATGGCAGAGGACCAGAAGAAAGTGGAGGCGTTGAAGCAGCGTGTGATTGACGGTGTGAAACGAATCGTGCCTGATGCGAAGTTCTTTGGCCGCAGTGGAGAATTAGACAAGAGTCTTTATACGGTATTGAATATTGCGTTTCCGAAATCTGCGAACGATATGCTCACGTTCTCTTTTGATATGAAAGGCATCAATGTCAGCGGTGGCTCGGCCTGTACGAGCGGTTCTAACCAAGGCAGCCATGTCATACGTGCGTTGGGAGATTGGACGTCAAAATACCAACCGGTTCGCGTCTCTTTCAGCAAATTCAATACGGAAGATTGCGTTGATGCTTTCCTCAATGTCTTGGAGGAAATCTACGTACCCGCTTAATTGATGATAGTCACGGTGCCCATGCGCACCTCCTTGCCACCGGTAAACCTGTAGGTATATACATCCTGTGGTACGGGATTCCCATTAATGGTTCCGTCCCAGAACTCGTGGAACGGATCTTCAGAGCGGAAGATTTCATTACCCCAGCTGTCGAAGATTGTAAAAGTCGGGTTTTCTAAACAACTATTACCGAAGATTTTAAATGAGTCATTCTTACCATCGCCATTCGGCGTGAATGAAGAAGGAATAAAAACCCTTCCATCAATCCTAGTGACGGCTGTGGTAAAATCAAATGTGTAATCCCTGTTGCAATTGGTATCAATGATTGTTAGAACTATGTTTTCAGTTCCACTCTCTGGATATCTGAAATTTGGTATCATTCCAGTGTCCATGTTCCCGCTAAAGTTCCAATAGAATAGCATAGTAGAATCAATGTTTGTATACACAACATCAACCCCGCCGTATCGGCAGCTATCTGGGTACACACGAACGGTTGGAATTTCTACATCATCATCAAATGTGATATTGAAGGATTCCTGAAATTCAGCGCTGCAGAAGCTGTCGCGCGCGGTAACAGTTGCAGTGTAGGTTGCAAACGCTGGGTAATTGTGAGAAATAACAGAATCCACAGTTGTTAAGCTGGTCCCATCGCCAAAATTCCAGATGTAATAATCGGCGTCATTTAAGGAGTTATCCCAGGTTACCGATCTAAACAAATCGCAATCAGAGTATTTTTGTTGCCAATTAGATTTTGGGTAATCCGCGCTGTCGTGCTCAACATCAAAATAAAGGGTATCATAGGTATCACAAATAGTATCAATTGCAACGAACATTACATTATAAGTTCCTAAGGATGGGAATGTGGCAATAGGGTCCTTTAGGTTCGATGTCGTTCCTTGGCCGAAATCCCAATAATATGAGTTTGCATTTATACTTGACGCTCCAGTTAATTGGAGTGTAAGCGTTTCGCATGTTGTATCAGGTAACACACCATTGAAAGTAGTGTTGTAACCTGTAAAAGTATTCCAATTAGCTTCGATTCCAGTTTCAAAATCTAGCTTGATTACTCCTAAGTTGCAGTTGCTACTATTGTTGGTTTCAGAAAAAGCTCCTGGCGTAGTAGGGAGGTCGTCGTTTCCACCGCATCCAGCACAAACAGCTTGATAAATACGACCCCGATCATCAAATCTACTCGTACCTCCATCAACATGTTCTGAAGAGGTTGAACCACCAAAGAAACTCCCGTATTTGAAAGAAGTAAAATTTTTGGTTAATACCAGAAAGTAAAAATCAGAGCCATTTGTCGAAGATTGTAAAGCATCAGCGGAGATAGGAAGTTGTTGAACGGAAGTAGTCGCATAACTATTGTTTGTTACACCCCCCCATCCGGATAGCAGAATATTTAGACAATCGTCTACGTTGAAAGCAGTAGGAACGATATTTCTAGTTCCAGAAGGAGATCCAAAGGCAGTTGAAGCTAGACTAGATGTCAATGAATTATTCAATTTATGAATGAATTGCTTTCTATATTGAGGTGTGCCCCAGGAACCTGTTGAAATTGGGTATGTGCCTTCTGACTGGCCAAATACATAGACATTACCGAATTTATCAACGTCTAAAATGAATGATTGGTCATATGATGATGTTCCGATATAAGTACTTTGAATCAATGAGCCATTGGAAGCATTGAATTTGGCTATATATCCATCTATGTTGCCTCCAATGCTTGATTTGTAACCTCCGGCCCGAGATGGAAGATTCCCACCTTTTGTCCCGCCTGTAATAAAGACTTCTCCATTGTAAACTTTGAGGCTGTAGCCTGCATCATCGCTTGTCGAACCATAATAATTCGACCAAAGTAATGTGTTTCCAAGAGGATTTATTTTGAAAACTACAGCATCCTGGCCACCTACTTTCGAACAGCTTGAACAATTTGATGAAGGAAAATTCGTGCTATTTGTCGACGCAGTGACGTAGATGTTATCTGCCCCATCAACAACTATTTCGCCTCTCGAGGCATCACCATAATTTTCAATTATCGATACATTTAAGCCATCATTTCCGCTGCCTCCTAGATAAGTTGAACTGAGTACGGAGGTTCCTGAAGTATTAAATCGTGTGATAAAAATATCAGACTTGTTAAAGCTGTACCCATTGATATTGACTGTATTACCTCCGGCATTGCTGTTTTGAATTGCATTTAAAGTTGGGAAATTAGTACTTCCTGTAGTCCCCATTACAATAAGCTCACCATTGCCATTTACCACCATGCTGTGTGGATGATCGGACGCAGTCCCGCCTAGATAAGTAGCGTACAACATTGTTGTGCCAAGGGGTTCAAAAACAGTTATGGTCACATCAGGGATGTAATTTCCAATATTTACACCTGGAGGGTCATTATATGTGGTTTGAAATGCACCAGTTGACGCCACGTATCCCGTTTCAAAAGCAATCCCCGCTCCATAAAGTCTACCGACTTCATCATAAGTTGCTGAGAATCCCCAGTTATCGGTCAACGAACCGCTAAAGGAAGTAAATATGAGTTGCGGATCTATGACCAAGGAATCCAAATCCATGGCTTCATTTTCTGCAGCAAAGCTGATTGTATGACCGTCTAAGGTGTACCAACAGCCGATATCTATGCGCTCTCCGTCTTTCCAACCCCAGGCGACAGGTGTGCTTTCCATGAATTCACCGACTGAGGTTTGGATTTGTAGGCTCCCTTCAGGGTTTAATTGGACCCCCGTCGCACCGTCATACTTCCATTTAATCTTAGTAAGGATCTCAGGATCGCTCAAGTGCCAATCATACTTCAGATGACTATCTTTTGCGTAAAATTTAAGTGTAGTGGAAGGGTAGAGGTCTTCGTATACTAATACATCGTGCGGTCGAACCCCACCTTTCCATCGGTTTTGATCTTCTCCTAAGAAGTAATTATGGTAGTACCCTGTTTCATGCGCACCTCGACTTTCGGCAGGTCTGGCATCAATGAAGGACATTCGAACCACGTGAGTACGCAGCGGATCCACCGGTAGGCTCAAACCTGCCTCGTGCAGGTGGTGTCCTCGCAGGTCTTCAATTTGCCCCGCATCGCGTAGCACCATTTGTACTGATCCAGGCTCGAAGAAAAGAGCACCGTATTTCAATGGAAGCTTGTATTGAAATTCACCGTCCCATTGCCCCTCGTTCGGGACAAAAATCGCCTCTTGTCCGTGCAGTGTGCCTGCGCAGAGCAAAAGAAGAGCCCAAAGGGTTTGACGGAGTTTCATACTACGAAGTTACAAATCAAAAAGCATGCCTCAATCAAGGCGTCGCGCAAGAATCATTTGTTTCTGAGTGCCCAATTTCATTGCGAAAATCTTCAATTCTCGCCCTTCTTTAATGTTGAGCTTTTTCCGAATCAAATCCGGGTGCTCAGGGAACCCGATGCGCTCAATGGCGGCTTGGTCCACAGGGGTTCGAATCTTGTACGGCTTCGCTGTTTCTATAACCTCATAACGTTCATACAGTTCGTTTGGTGCGGGCATGTGTTCAGAAGTATACATATTGCCGGTAACCAATTTTTTTGCGCCCATCCCGCCAAGGAGCTCCTTATGTCCACCGCTTTTCGATAGCGCCGGACCGGGTTGGACGAGATAAGTATGTATTTGGTCAGTATAGGAGATAGGGGGTGCCGTGGTATTGCTAGTGAAGAGGCGTACATCTTCTTCTTGCAAAATGACCACAGTATGTATGTCGGGCGCCTCGTCACAATATTTTTGTTGTACGCACAACAATTCTTTGCACTCTCCATGAAATTCCACCACATAAATGGCCGCACAATCTTGTAGTTGTTTCAGCTCTTCTAAGGAAGCCATTGGGCTGTGTTTGGAAACCAAGGTATGTGCACATTCCAGCCACTGTCCTTGTAAGGACGGGAGATGCGGTACAGTATATTCGAGGCTATGGGCTTTGTTGCCACTGGCGCGGCGGTCTGGGTCAACGTATAGCGTGAGCTCTGAGGGCGATATACCTTGGGTCTGTTTCCAAGTTTCAATAGCTGTGAAAAGTTCTTCCGCAGGTGCACTGGTCACCTTTGTGGTAGGAAGGTTGTGCTGGAGTAATTGGGCGAGGTCCGGATTTAATTCATTGGCCCAATGCTTCAGGAGCTCGGGGCGTAGGGAAAGCGCACGGCTGTCTATACCCATGCCTGCACAGAGGTCTATGGAATAAGGGGTGGTAACCAATGTTGCTTTGAACCACGCCGTCGCAAAACTGCTGCTTTGCTCTAGCGGTAAGCCTGTGGGGAATAACCATTGCCGTTCGAATAACGGCCCGAATTTGCGGGCATATTTACGTTTGGCCTCTAGCTGGCTGATCCAACTGAAGTAGGGCCGCTCAAGCCCGTATTTTAGACGTAAATCAGCGATCGAATTTCCTTCATGTTCAGCCATCCATACCCAGGCAGCGGAATCTTTGAAATCTTCGGGATGTACCTGTTGCTGGGGTTGTGCCATAGCTAGGACCCTTGATTCAACTCGTCGCGAACCGTATTGATGACGACACGAATAATGCTGTAGGCGGGAACGGCGAAGATCATTCCTGCAATTCCGAGCAGGGTGCCAGCAATGGATATGACGATGAAAATCTCGAGCGGATGTGCTCCAACGCTGTTGCTGAAGATGAACGGTTGAAATACGATGTTATCTAATAATTGGACCACCGCAAACAAACCCACCAAGAGGTAGAGACTTTGCACTAAATCTGGATTTACAGCCGGATCTGCCGCTCCAACCGCATAAATTTGTCCCATGCTGAGTAAAATGCCGAGTGTCGCTCCAATGATAGGTCCGACATACGGCACTAGATTGAAAATGGCTGCTGTCAGTGCCAACACGATAGCACCTTCCACGCCGATGAGGGTCATACCGATGGAAAGCAAGGTAAATATGGCTGTGATTTGAAACAAGATCCCAAAACTGTAACGGGTCACAATTCGCTTGCTCTGAGGGACGATAATATCAACTTTATTGTGGTGCTTCTTAGGGATGATATAATCAATAAAAGTATGGGCCAATTCTTGCTCGCGGATCAAAAAGAAGCTGATAAAGGCGATAGAAAACAGCCCGATGATAACGTTTCCTACTGAGCCGAGTACTCCTTGTACCGCTCCTGATATTGCTTCGACACTGGCAAAGTTTTGCAAGCTCTGGTTGATTTTTTGTAATTCAGCTTGGCTATCAATGCCTAAGTTGGCGAGGAGGTTTGAGAACTGGGTCATTTCTTGTTCTAAACTCGCGATCACTTTGTCGTATTGCATGCTTCGCAGGAAGGAGAACTCCTCCAAAACCATTGGAACAAACCACGAAATAAGAACGGAGAACACGGCCCCTATGACAAGCATGGTTAAGGTGGCGCTACCCGTTGGCCCTACGTATTTGCCTATCGGACTTTTGTCTTGAATAAGTTTGAATAATGGGCGTCCTAAAACACTGATGTATAGCGCAATAAGTGCGTATGCTATTACGCCTTGAATCAGGAATAATGCGTAAATGCCCAAGGCGACACCAAGCAATTGCAAGGCCGCTTTTGCGATGGGTTGAAGTTGGAATAAATTCATGGCTCAGTGTTTCGTGTTAAGGCCCAATGTAACAAGTTTGCGCCCATTTTTAGTGCTTTTTCACGAGTCTCTTGATCGTCATTGTGAACTTCCGGGTCTTCCCATCCATCTCCTAAATCTGATTCTAATGTGAGTACTGCGACTAATTCCCCTTCGAGGAAGTAGCCAAGGGCTTCTGGAGGCTTTGCATCGTGTTCGTGAATTTTTGGGAGGCCTTCAGGAAATACATATGGTCCTTTGAAAATAAAGTGTTCGGCAGGAAGGAGTTGGCCCTGCTGGTCAGGGAAAATCTTGTGCATTTCAGTGCGGGCAAACTCGCCCATGCCGTAGTTGTCGTCAATATGCAGAAATCCACCGCGTTCTACGAAGGCTCTGAGATTTTGAACATCCATCTCGTCAAAAAAGATACGGCCGTGGCCCGTGGCATGAAGAAACGAGATGCCTGAGATCAGCACATTTGCAGGGGTAGTATGACCCTGCACTTGGCAAACGCCGTTCAACTTTTCATTATAGAAAGATGCTAGGTTTTCTAAGGCAGTTGGATTCGCGTACCAATCCCCACCGCCGTTATATTTCATAACAGCCAATACTTGTCCGGAGCCCGAGTGCTGAAGTCCTATGATCGCTAGTAAAATGAGCAGTTTCTTCACAAGGATAAATTTACGGATAATTCTCAAGCTCGTTGAACACTTACGCTAACTCATTGTTGATATTTTGGTACGAAAGTTGTGATATCATTGTTATATGAAAAACTCACGGTTATACGCGGTCGTTTTGACCTTGTTTTTTGTCGCTAACGCAGCATTTGCACAGTGTGTTCAGAGCACGCCTTACTCGCAAGATTTTGAAGGATCGAACTGGGTCCCTCAATCGAACTGGAACAATAGTGGTTCCATCCCTGCATGTTGGTCTCGACTGCAAACCAGCAACAACTACCTGTGGATGGCTGGACCGCCGTCTTTAGGGTCTCTGAATTCAGGACCTGCAGACGATCATACGCCCGGTAATGGCGGAGGATATGCCGTTGCCGAAGGGTGGTTTACCGGATCTACGAGCACTAATGCTATAGTAACCCATCTCATTACACCACCTATTGACTTGTCAAACGATACGTTGCCAAGGTTGATTTTCTATTACCACATGTACGGTTCTGATATCGATTTGTTGGATGTGCGAGTGCGTAAGGTTGGCACTAACACCTGGACCCAGATTCACCTGATAAATTCAACCACTGCGTCTAACCAGTTCTCTTCGTCGAATTCGGCATGGCGCAAGCAAGCGGAGAGTTTGAGCAACTGGGCAGGGGATACCATTCAAATCCGTTTCTCAGCGAAGCGAGACGTTAGCTTTTCTTGGTGGACCAATTCTCGTGTTTGTATCGACGATATCCTCGTAGAAGAAACACCTTCCTGTGATTTGCCTTTTTCGACGACCACTTCCAACGTTTTGGCAACGTCGGCACAAATCAATTGGTCTTCGCTCAATACCTCGCCATTGGCCTATCAAGTACAGTATAAGCAGGGAAATACAACACCTTCCGGGGGAACTATCGTTACCTCTTCTACAAAACCTACGACACTTTCCGGGCTGAGCGCCAATACCACGTATGCCGCCCGTGCCAGGGAAGTTTGTTCGGCTGGAGATACTTCGGGTTGGTCAAACTTCACTGTTTTCACTACACAATGTTCGTATTATACGGCGCCTTTTGAAGAAGATTTTGAGGCCAATTCTTGGGATCCAGCTGGTACTTGGAACGTTCAAGGGGATCTAGACCAGTGTTGGTTGGATCAGGGGTCTGCGACGCAGTTCTGGACGCCGGGGCCTCCAGCATTTAATTGGACCCAAACAGGTCCCTCAGGCGATCATACCACAGGGAATGGGCAGTACTTGTACAATCAGGTGACCTCGACCTTCGTTTCTGGAACGAATCCTCGATTAATTTCACCGTGGATTGATCTTGATACCCTTTCAAGTCCTGAGCTTTCTTTCTGGTACCATGGTTATGGTATTAGCATGGGCGACTTTGATGTCTATCTCCAGTCCTTAGGTGGATCTTGGACAGCACTTTGGGATACCAGCGGCTCTACTCATGGAGGAGCCAGTGCGGCGTGGTTAGAAAAAATTATCTCCTTGTCCTCCTATGCGGGGGATACGGTTCGTATTCGATTTGATTACACGAATAACAGCAACTCCTTCTACACCCAGTTTGCTATTGATGATTTTAAAATAGACAACACCCCAAGTTGCCCGAAACCATACAATACTGCCGTAACAGCAGTAGGCGTTCAGGTAGCCCAATTAGATTGGAGTAGTGGCGGCGCATCGAATTACCAGATTCGATACCGCGAGGTGGGAACTTCAAGTTGGAACTGGACCACTGCAAATACGAGCAGCAAAGGGATATCTATGCTTTCTCCCCAATCGACCTACGAATGGTTCGTTCGCGATTCTTGTGGAACGGGTGATGTTAGTGAATGGGTATCCGGTCCTCGTTTTACCACGAACTGTACGTATTACACCGCTCCGTTTACCGAGACCTTCTCGAATTCTAATAAATGGGTAGGACCGGGTTGGCCAGACCAAAATGGTGAAATAGACCAATGTTGGTTGAGAAATGATTCCACAGATTATTTCTGGACCGGGGGAGGAACGGTGAATCATTATTTCAATACAGGTCCTTCGGGGGACCATACATCTGGGAGTGGTGGTTACGTCTTTGCTCGCAGTGGAACACCTTTCACGGCCTCTGCGGATACGGAATTGCGTACCCCATTGATTGATCTGGATACATTGCAAAGCCCGCAGTTAACGTTCTGGTACCACATGTTTGGTGACCATATTGATAAACTGCGCATTTTTATAAAGCCATTGGGTACTAACGCTTCCACGTTATTGACGCTTAGTGGGCAGCAACAAACCGCGAGTAATTCGAGTTGGCAGAAAGCGACTATTAACCTCAGTGCTTATGCAGGGGATACGATTCAAATCATTTTTAAGGCATTTAAAACTGGAACGTCGTCGACTTTCCGTGCGGCCATCTCATTAGATGATATCAAGATTGACGAGCCGTCCAATTGTCCTACACCAACATTAGCGGTGAATAACATCTCTTATAACAGTGCAGATATTTCTTGGAATGGCTATGCGGCGACCTCTGCTTTGGAATATGGAGTCACAGGATATACGCTAGGAAATGGAACGCGTGTCAAAGCTACGAATAGGGCCTATGGCTTAACGAGCTTGCAGCCGAATACCTCGTATACAGTTTGGGTGAAAGATACCTGTACGAGTACCCTCACAAGTATTTGGGAGGATATCACTTTCACGACACTTCCATGTTCATCGATTACTGCCTCTGGAGGCACCAGTGTGAATGGTACGAGCGTTACCGCCACTAACATGACTACCGCGGCTGATTCTGTGCTGTGGTATTGGGGAGATGGCTCCTCTGATACAGGGAATGTAGTAAGCCATGCTTATTCTTCGCCTTTTGGTACGTTTAATATCTACCAGGTGGTGTTCAATGCCTGTGGTAGTTCAGATTCTGTCCTACACGCTGTAGATGTATGTGATACCATGCAGATCATCACCGGGTATACCGTAAATGGGCTCTCGACGACCTTTACCACCACAGGTTCACAGGGAACGGGATTGTCCTACATTTGGGATTTCGGCGATGGGAATTCAGGCACGGGAAGCAGCGCTACACATACCTATACCTCTGCGGGTAGTTATACGGTCATTTGTACGGCGACCTCTTACTGTGGCGAGACTAAGACAGATACTATTCTGCTTGAGCTTTGTACTCCTGTCAATTTGAGCTTTACTGAGACGGCCAATGGCAACAACTTTAGTTTTGTGGCGACCCCATCAAATTTAGTGAGCTATGGTTGGGACTTCGGCGATAGTTTCTACGGTTCCGGTGCTTCTGTCAACCACACGTATCTATCGAATGGATCCTACACGGTGGTGTTAATCGCCACAGATTCTTGTGGAAATCAGCATACGTATTCTAAAGATGTGGCTACTTGTGAAGTGCCTCAAGGTGATTTCAGTTTCAATATCGTAACTACGGGCGGTAATGGTATGGTCGTGAATTTCTTCGCAACAGCGACAGATGCCACACAATACCACTGGTACTGGGGCGATGGAACGAACGATAAAGGCACAACCCCGAATGCGCAGCATACCTATGGGGTCATCACATTGAACTACACCATTAATTTATTACTGATTAATGATTGTGGTGATTCCACCATTGTGACGCACAGTCTTACTGAGGCTGGAATTACGGATGCAGAGCGCCGTGCGAGCCTTTATCCAAACCCTGCACAGGGCGAACTTAATGTAGTGTTTAAGCAGCCTGTTGTCGGGACCTTATACTATTATACTGCCACTGGCGCCATGTTGGGTCAAATAGAGGTGAATTACGAGAGTTCTATTTTGCTCGATCTGAGTGCTTGGCCGAGCGGGACCTATTGGTTGCGTTGGCAAGGGGAGGAAGCGCAGTGGAATCAAAGTATAGTTAAGCCGTAATCCGAAAGAGTCGGTGCTTATATTTGTGGTCTATCACTCATTTGGGTAGCCCCCACGAATATGAAACAATTGACCAAAATCTTAGTCGCTAACCGAGGTGAGATCGCCTTGCGTGTGATGCGTAGTGCCCGTGAAATGGGCATTAAAACAGTAGCTGTTTATTCTGAAGTTGACCGTCGCGCTCCGCATGTGCTGTTTGCGGATGAAGCAGTTTGCTTGGGTCCAGCACCGTCATCGGAGAGTTATTTAAGAGGTTCGGAGATCGTGCGCGTTGCAAAGGAATTGGGGGTGGATGGTATCCATCCCGGTTATGGTTTCTTAAGTGAAAATGCTGCTTTTGCTGCTGAGGTAGAGGCTGCAGGGATAAGCTTTATTGGTCCGCGTACGCATGCTATAGAAGTTATGGGCGACAAGCTTAGTGCAAAGGATGCGGTCAAGGATTTTGAGGTGCCGTTGGTTCCGGGTTCGGAAGGTGAGGTACAAGATGCACAAGAAGCGTTGGCCATTGCAGAGTCCATCGGTTTTCCTGTGATGATCAAAGCCAGTGCAGGTGGTGGTGGTAAGGGAATGCGTATTGTACATGAGGAAGCCGAATTTGAGTCGCAAATGAAGCGCGCCATCAGCGAGGCCACCAATAGCTTCGGCAATGGCGCGGTCTTCGTAGAGAAGTATATACAGAATCCTCGTCATATTGAAATACAGGTCTTGGCGGATGAGCACGGTAATGTGGTCCATCTTTTTGAGCGTGAATGTTCCATTCAACGTCGCCATCAGAAGGTCATTGAGGAGTCGCCATCTATGGTGTTGACGCCGGAATTGAGAGAGGCCATGGGAACAGCTGCGGTAAATGTGGCTAAGGCCTGTGATTACCGCGGTGCGGGAACTGTAGAGTTTATTTTCGAGCCGGGTGGAACGTTCTATTTTTTGGAGATGAACACACGATTGCAGGTGGAGCACCCGGTGACGGAACAGATCACTGGTGTGGATCTAGTCAAGGCCCAAATCCGTGTGGCACAAGGTGAAAAATTATGGTTCTCCCAGGAGGATTTGAAGATACAAGGACATGCGCTCGAGGTGCGTGTATATGCGGAGAACGCTGCAGAGAACTTTATGCCGGCCACCGGTACGTTGCGTGAATACAAGCGCCCACAAGGGCTCGGTATTAGGGTGGATGACGGACTTGAGGAAGGCATGGAGGTCAGCATTTATTACGATCCTATGATTGCAAAGCTCATCACCTTCGGAGCAGATCGTTCTGAAGCCATTGCCCGAATGAAGCGCGCCATCAGCGAATACAGAATTTCTGGCGTGCAAACGACCTTGGATTTTGCGGATTTTGTGATGGATCATGACGCCTTTATCAGTGGAGATTTTGATACACATTTCGTAGAAAAATACTTCACGCCAGAGGTGTTGCAAGGCGATGATGCAGCTGTGGAATCCATAGGAGCTATTGCCTTGGCAAGTTTGTTGCAAGAGCAAAAGGGGCATCAAAAGATTCAAAAGAATGGAACGACCAGTCGCTGGAAGGCGAATCGTACTTAGTCTTCTTCTATGGGCGATGGGGTGGAGCCTGCAGGCGCAGGTCGATACCTTGTCTCGTGTGGAGGATGCCAGTAGTCCTTTGGTGGGCCAATTAGTCATTGACGGCGATACCATTCCTTGGACCGTACTGGACGAAATCTTGTTCGTTCCAGCGCCGACACTCAACGATTTTCAGGCGCGTCGCCAGTATTACATGCTGATGAAGAAGGTGAAGCGCGTGTACCCGTACGTGCGGGAGGCCGCGTTGCGCATGGACAGCGTGAATATGAAGCTCGAAGGAATCGAGGGACGTCGCAAGCGCAAGAAGTACGTCAAAGAATATCAGGATTTTTTAGAGGAACGTTTCGAGCCTGAGCTGCGTCGTTTGACAAGAAGCGAGGGTCAGATTTTGAGTAAGCTCATCTACAGAGAGACCGGGACGAGTGTTTACGAGATCATCAAGACCTATAGAAATGGGTTTTCGGCCCGATTCTGGTCGCTCACTGCGTGGTGGTACGACATCGATTTGAAAAAGCCTTACGATCCCGTGGAAGATGCGGAGGATAAGTTGATCGAGAATATTCTGGTTCGGAAGTTCATTGCGGGGGAATTGGTCCCCGCTAGAGAAGAAGAGCGTCTCCTATATCAGGGTAAATAATCGCGGAGCGCATCAACTACGCGCGCATTTTCCTAAATTCCCTTCGTGAAACTCGAACGCGCATTATCAATCATCGGCTTAGACCGGCTGCCCAAGGATGAGGCGGAGCTCAATGCTGTGTACAGGGAATTGGCCAAGAAGCTGCACCCAGATGCGGGTGGGAGTGAAGCTGCCTTTCAGGAATTAGGCGAAGCGGTCGAGTATTTGAAACGGGCGCTCCTGTTGTTGAACCAACGTGTTCAGACGAAAACGGCTACGGAAGATGCCTTGGCGCGTAAGCGGGCCATTTTGCGTGAGCAAATGCTGCGCCGCAGGGCCGAGGAGGATAGGCTGCGCAATCAACAAGCACAAAAATGGACCATTGGCCTTGTG
>Ga0255781_10002297_pt1 | contig 15272 bp, 15 predicted proteins | sample 101ome_21_FD_179979 | JGI IMG/M metagenome (GOLD analysis project Ga0255781, IMG submission 179979) | Coastal salt marsh microbial communities from the Groves Creek Marsh, Skidaway Island, Georgia - 101413BT metaG (version 2) | ecosystem: Environmental > Aquatic > Marine > Intertidal zone >...
GCCAGCATCACATGCTCGTCCGTCATCCAATCTGAGTGGTGCATTCCCATACTATCTCTCCCTAAAACTGATCTTCGCTCAGTCCCATCACTGTGTCTGCGCCGCTTTGAATGCGGGCCAAATGCAGTGTAGTGGCGGGCAGTTGTCTTGCCATATAGTAGCGACCAGTTGTAATCTTTGTCTCATGGAACGCGGCGTCATCTGCCCCGTTCTTTAACGCTTCGATGGATGCTTTGCCCATGCGCGCCCACATCAACCCCAAACACACATGTCCAAACATGTGCATGAAGTCATAGGACCCCGCCAAAGCGTTGTTGGGATTTTTCATACTGTTTTCCATAAAATACATGCCCGCGGCCTGCAGATCCTTTGATGCGGCTTTCAAAGGACCAAGGAAGTCACGATCAAAATTTTCGTCCCATCCTTTGTTTTCAGAGGCAAAGTTTTTGACCATTTCAAAGAAGGTCATGACATGCTTGCCACCATCCTGGGCCAGTTTGCGACCCACCAAATCCAAGGCCTGAACACCGTTGGCACCCTCATAGATCATGGTGATTCGTGCATCGCGGGCAAATTGGGACATGCCCCATTCTTCGATATATCCGTGACCGCCGTAGACCTGCTGTGCTGCACTTGCGTATTCATATCCCTTATCTGTTAGGTACCCTTTTATCACAGGGGTCAGCAGACTGATTAAACCGTTTGCGGCCGCATCCCCTTCACGATGCGCCTGATCGATCAGGGATGCCCCCCAAAAGGTAAACGCACGCGCCCCCTCGACGAAACTTTTCTGATCCATCAAATTGCGGCGAATATCGGGATGCACGATCAGCGGATCGGCAGGACCATTGGGGTTTTTAACACCCGTTACATCGCGCCCTTGCAGGCGATCTTTGGCATAGGCGACCGCGTTTTGATAGGCGACTTCAGCCTGTGAATACCCTTGCAGGCCGACACCCAGACGCGCTTCGTTCATCATGGTGAACATGGCGCGCATGCCCTTGTGTTCGTCGCCTAACAAAAACCCTGTTGCGCCATCATAGTTCATGACACAGGTCGCGTTGCCGTGGATGCCCATTTTCTCTTCGATTTTACCAACGGCAACCGCGTTGCGTGCCCCAAGCGATCCATCTTCATTCACCATGAACTTTGGCACAATGAACAGGGAAATGCCCTTAACCCCATCGGGGCCACCCGGGATTTTCGCAAGAACCAAGTGAATGACATTTTCAGACAGGTCATGATCCCCAGCAGAGATAAAAATTTTCTGTCCAGTGATTTTGAATGTCCCGTCCTCTTGTGGTTCCGCTTTGGTCCGCATTAGGCCCAAATCCGTCCCACAATGGGGCTCGGTCAGGTTCATCGTGCCTGTCCAATCACAGCTGACCATATTAGGCAGATAGGTTTGTTTTTGTGCCTCTGTCCCATGGGCGTGAATGGCAGAATATGCACCATGCGTTAGGCCCTGATACATGCCAAAGGCCATGTTAGAGCTTGCAAACATCTCGCCAACGGCCGTTCCAACCAAATAGGGCAGGCCCTGACCGCCGAATTCAGGATCACAGTCGATGCCTGTCCAGCCGCCTTCTTTCACTTGTTCAAAGGCGTCTTTGAAACCTGCGGGGGTGCGGATCACACCATTTTCGAAATGACATCCTTCTTGATCGCCCACGGCATTCAGTGGGGCCAAAACCTGTGATGTGATTTTACCCGCTTCTTCCAAAATTGCGGACAGAAAATCGGCGTCTAAATCCGCATACCCAGGAATAGACGAATTTTTAACATCAAGGACATCATTTAAAACGTATTGCATGTCCTTGGTGGGTGCGATGTAATGTGGCATTAATAACCTCTATTCTGCTACTTTTGCTGAGATGTTCATGCCTTTGATCAAATCGGCACCCCAGCGAAGTTGCTCTTCTAAATCTTCGATTGTTTGGTCTAATTCTTCGCGTTGGCGCTTTAATTCCTGCAAACGGACTTGCGCCAACTCATATGTTTTTGTCATTTGCGTCTGCTGCTGGTCCTGCATGTAATACATTTCCAAAAGCTGACGGATTTCCTCGAGAGAGAAGCCGAATTTCTTACCACGCAGGATCAATTTCAACCGCGCGCGGTCCCGTTTGGTGTACAAACGTTTCTGCCCGTCGCGGATTGGCGCGATCAATTCTTTTGCTTCGTAAAACCGCAAAGTACGCGGTGTGACATCAAAAAGATCGCACATTTCGCGGATCGTCATCTGGTCATTTTGCATCATTACCTCCGATTCTCCCCTTTGGGATAATCAGAATATAACGCAAAAATTCACAAAGTTAACGTTTACGTAAACTAAACGTTGCGTCAGCTTAGCTCGAAACAAGTTTATCTGTCGTTTGGCGCAGCTGCTCTAATTCTTCGATTGTTTGCGACAATTGAACCTGTTGGTCCCGCAGTTCAGCAAGCTTGCGATCTGCCATGTCCAAAAACACATTCATCTGCGCTTTGGTGCCGTCTTGATCATAAATCAGAAGCCATTGGCGCAGTTCCTCAAGCTGAAAGCCAAACTTACGCCCCCGCAGGATCAAGGTCATGCGCGCCAATTCGCGTGGCCCGTAAAAGCGTGAACGTCCTTCACGATCAGGGGATAACAGTTCGATATATTCGTAGTACCGCAATGTGCGCGGTGTTACGTCAAACTTGGCACACATTTCTTTGAAACTTAACCGAACTTCGCTCATCTTCGCCTCGACTTTGTTGGGGGTATGGTAGGGGCAAGACAGGAAAAGGGCAACCATCGCACTTGCGGTTTTTCAAAAATCCCGATCATAGTGGGGCGACTGATTTGGAAGACAAAATGACAAAAGATAATCGTGCAATTGCGCAAAGCTTTATTGATGCCATGCCACATTCGCATGCGCTGGGTATGAAAATTGATTTCGTTGGCGATGGAGAGGCACATATGTCCATGGATTACGATGAACGGTTCATCGGTGATCCCGCAACAGGTGTTATTCATGGGGGTGCGGTTTTTGCATTGTTGGATACCTGTGGGGGGGCCGCGGTGATTTCGCACTCCGATCACAATGGGGCGACAGCAACGATTGATCTGCGGGTGGATTATATGCGCCCTGCATCACCGGGGCAGCGTATTCGCGCCGTGGCCACCTGTTATAATCGCACCCGTTCGGTGGCTTTTGTCCGTGCCGTTGCCATGGATGATCGCGAAGATAAACCTGTGGCCACCGCCGCAGGGGCATTTGTGACTGGGGGCTAGGCTATGCTTGCACGCACTCCAGAACCTGTTCAGGTTGTCAAACAACGGCGGGACGATGCATTGGCGGCCATCGTTGCGGCGATTCCCTATATTCAGTTTTTGAACGTCTCCTTTGAACGGCGCGGTGACGAATTAACGGCCGTTATGGCCTATCGGGATACATTGATTGGGAACCCCGCCCTGCCTGCATTGCACGGGGGCGCAATTGCCGCCTTTCTTGAGGTGGCAGCCGTGATTGAATTGACATGGGCCACCGCATGGGCCGCGATTGAGGACGGAACCCTAACGCCAGAGGCGATCACATCAGGCCATCAATTTGCCCTGCCTAAAACCATTGATTTCACAGTTGATTATCTGCGCTCTGGCCTGCCGCGTGATGCCTATGCGCGCGCCACGATCAACCGTTCAGGTCGTCGATATGCATCGGTCCATGTTGAGGCATGGCAGGACAACCGTGACCGCCTATTTGCCCAAGGAACTGGACATTTTCTAATGCCCGATGCCAACAGCGCCAAAGCGGACTAGACCCATGCAAACCGAGATCACACACCACCGCGTCCTTGCGGTTGCGCTGCCGATTGTTTTGTCAAACATCACCGTGCCGTTTTTGGGGGTAGTTGATACATTTGCCGTTGGACAAATCGGGGATGCTGCGTCGATCGCTGCCGTTGGGGTGGGGGCGATTATCCTTGGGGCGATTTATTGGATTTTTGGATTTCTGCGCATGGGCACAACTGGGCTTGCCGCGCAGGCTATGGGGGCAGGGGATCAGCAGGAATTGATCGCCCTTTTGGTGCGTGGCTTGATCCTGGGTCTGGGGGCGGGGGTTGTCATTATGGCGCTTTACCCGCTGCTGATTGCAGGGGGGTTATGGGTTTCGCCCGTATCTGATCAGGTTGCGCCGCTTGTTGAAAGTTACATGACAATCCGCATCTTCAGCGCGCCTGCGCCCATTGCTCTTTATGCGATCACAGGTTGGCTCATTGCCCAAGAACGCACGCGCGAGGTTTTGATCCTGCAAATTTGGATGAACGGGTTGAACATTCTGTTGGATTTGTACTTTGTGCTATCGCTTGGCTGGGGCGTTGATGGGGTCGCGTGGGCCACCTTCATTGCGGAATGGACGGGACTGGTCTTAGGATTATGGATGTGTCGTGCGGCCCTGCGCCACCCTTTTGCCCGGTCTTGGGATCATGTGTTTGATCGTGCGCGATTGATCAAAATGGGATCGCTTAATTCGGACATTTTGCTGCGCTCACTCGCGTTACAAGGTATCTTTGTTTCGTTCTTGTTGTGGGGTGGGAAATTCGGGGATGTCGCCTTGGCGGCAAATCAGGTGTTGCTGCAATTCTTGCACCTTGTCGCCTATGGGTTGGATGGTTTTGCGTTTGCGGCCGAAACCTTGGTTGGACAGGCGATTGGTCGTCGTGCGCTTGGGGATTTAAGGAAAAGCGTTGTGATCAGCAGCCTTTGGGCCGCTGGTATCTGTGTCTTATTGGCGCTTGGATTTGCCCTGATTGGCCCATGGGCAATTGATATGATGGCCAAATCTGTCGAGGTGCAGAAGGCGGCAAGGGATTATTTACCTTACATGGTGGCCTCGCCCATCTTGGGATGTGCCTGCTTCATGTTAGATGGGATTTTCATTGGCGCGACGCGGGGCGCAGACATGCGCAACATGATGATGATTTCGCTGATGATTTATGGAGTGAGTGTGCTGGCCCTGACCCCCAGTTTAGGAAACCATGGATTATGGATGGCGCTCCTGATTTCCTATGTCGCGCGGGGTGCAACGCTTGGCTACAAATATCCTGCAATCGAACGTGATCTGAGTTAATTGCAGGGAGGCATGCATTTTATCGCAGTCCCCAAGCCGACCTCGGGTGGCGCAGAAAGCGCCTCTCATGGGGGAGGTCGGCGCTGCCAATCTATCGATTGGCCGTGATTTGTGGATCAGTCTGTCGCGCTATGTGTCAAAGCCAATCGGCGCGACCGCTGCCAACGGCATCAGATACATGTGCAAAGCCATCCCGTTCCAGCAGGGCATCCAACCCCTTTGCGATGTTGGCCACCATTGACAATCCGCCATACACCAATGCCGTATAAAGTTGCACCGCCGACGCGCCCGCCCGAATTTTTTCATAGGCTTGCGCAGCCGTTGAAACACCGCCCACACCGATAAGTGGGATGTCAGGACCGCAAAGCTGCGACAGCTGGGCCAATACGCGCGTGGATTTTTCAAACAGGGGTGCACCAGACAGCCCGCCTTGTTCCCCCCGATCCTTGGATGTTAGTCCGTCACGCGACAGAGTTGTGTTGGTTGCAATGATCCCGCTGATCCCTGTTTCACGCGCGACATCTGCGATATCGGCGATTTCATCAGGGGTCAAATCAGGGGCAATTTTCAGGAATATCGGAATAGGCGTGTTTAGGCCCGCGTTCGTTTCGAGAACGCCGTTCAAAAGCGCCCCCAAGGCGTCCTTGCCCTGTAAATCCCGCAGTTTTTCGGTGTTTGGACTGGACACATTCACAGTTGCGAAATCCAAATAGGGGCCGCAATGCGCCAGAACCCGAGCAAAATCGGCGGCGCGATCACTGCTGTCTTTGTTTGCCCCAAGGTTCAGGCCCACAATGCCTGTGTTTGGACGTGCTGCCAATCGTGCGCCAATCGCCTCCATCCCTTGGTTGTTAAATCCAAACCGATTGATCGCGGCCTGATCTTGGGTCAAGCGAAACAACCGCGGCTTTGGGTTGCCGGGTTGGGGGCGCGGTGTGGCAGCACCCACTTCGATGAATCCAAAACCTGCGTTGGTCAGGGGCGCGATTACTTCGGCGTTTTTATCGTATCCTGCGGCCAATCCGATGGGGTTTCGTAAATCTAACCCCGCAATCGTTGTCGCCAAACGCGGGGTTGTCACCTGACGCGACAGGGGGGCAAACCCCGATTTCAGTGCTGCGATGGACAATCCGTGCGAAATTTCAGGATCAAATTTGTGAAGTACGGCTAATCCCAACCGTTCGATCAGTTTCATGTCATATCATCCGGAAAAATATGGCCTGCGTCCCCTTGGGGCAGGGGTTTGTGCCAAATCACATCTTTTATTCGCATCAGGCGATACAAATGTGGGAACAGCGCACCGCCCCGCGAGACTTCCCATTTCATATCGGGTTTCATCGCATCACTGTCACACGCCACAAGGATAAGATCACCCGCATTTGCAAAATGCTTGGCCGCTGTTTCGCGTACCTGTTTAGATGTGGAAAAATGGATATAGCCATCTGTCACATCAATTGGGGCGCCCTGTGTTTGTCCATGATCAATCAGGCTTTGCCATTCTTCGGCTCGAAAGATTTTGTAAATAAGCATGCCCCGCTCATGGCAATTCTTTCCCGCAAGGTCAAGCGTCATACCCGCGTTACAAATCCTTGACTAATGATCAGGCATGAGTCCGACTGGACGCGTTAGAAATATAATTTCAACAAGGGAAAATACCATGTTCACACGTTTCATGTTGACGGCTGCCACGTCTGCGTTGATCGCGGGCAGTGCAGCGGCGGACTATACACTCACCATTTTGCACACGAATGACATTCACAGCCGTGTGGAATCAATCAACAAATACGATTCAACCTGTAACGCCGATGGCGAGGCAGAGGGGAAATGTTTCGGCGGTATGGCGCGTCTGAAAACCATCATTGATGCCGAACGCGCGGCCATGGCGGATCAAAATGTTGTTGTGTTAGATGCGGGCGACCCGTTCCAAGGATCGCTGTTTTATACAACTTACAAAGGTGCGGCAGAGGCCGAATTTATGGAGGCCATTGGGTATGATGCCATGGCTGTTGGAAACCACGAATTTGACGATGGACCCAAAGGGCTGGCCGATTTTGTCGATGCGGTTTCATTCCCCGTAGTTAGCGGGAATTTGGATCTATCAGCGGAAGCTTTGCTAAAAGATCGTGTGAAAGATCACGTTATTTTGGAAATCGGTGGTCAGAAAATCGGTATCGTTTCGGCACTTGCGGTGGATACTGTGGATACATCCAGCCCAGGCGAAAATGTTGTTTTCATTGATGAGATTGAAGCATTGAAAACAGATGTCGCCGCGATGCAAGGCATGGGTGTCGATAAAATCATCGCGCTGACGCACGTTGGTTTGAAAAAGGATATGGAGATTGCCGCCGCGGTGCCGGGGATTGACGTTGTAATCGGTGGGCACAGTCATACAAAGATGTTGAATGATGGCAAAGCGGTTGCCTATCAACAAATGGTGGATGGCACACCTGTGGCGCAGGCTTATGCCTACTCCAAATACTTGGGCAAACTGACAGTGACCTTTGATGATATGGGGAACGTCACTGCGGCTTCTGGCGATCCAATCGTGTTGGATGCATCCGTTACTCCGGACGCTGCAATTGCGGCCCGCATTGCCGAAATGGGGGCCCCGATCGAAGAGATGAAAATGCGCGTTGTTGCGCAATCGTCGGGCAATATTGACGGGGATCGCGGCAGCTGCCGTGCCATGGAATGTCAGATGGGGAATTTGGTGGCCGATGCCATGTTGGATCGTGTGGCCGATCAGGGCATTGAAATTGCAATCCAAAATGGCGGTGGTTTGCGCGCCTCAATCGATGCGGGCGATGTGACCATGGGCGAAGTTTTGACGGTTCTTCCGTTCCAAAACACGCTTTCCACCTTCTTTGTCAGCGGCGCAACAATCGTGGCCGCATTGGAAAATGGTGTGTCCAAAATGGAGGAGGGCGCAGGCCGTTTCCCCCAAGTGGCTGGCATGTCCTTTACCGTCACCCCCTCTGCTGAGGCTGGCAGCCGCATTTCAAACGTCATGGTGGGAGGATCGGCGATTGATCTGAACAAAACCTACGGCGTTGTGTCCAACAATTATGTGCGCAACGGCGGGGACGGGTACAAAATGTTCCGTGATGCGGAAAACGCCTATGACTATGGTCCCGATTTGGCGGATGTCACAGCGGAATATATGGCCAAGAGTGGATCATACACCGCCTATACCGATGGTCGTATCACTGTGAAATAAACACTGAAATAGAAAAAGGGCCGCGAATTTGCGGCCCTTTTTGCAGTTGTATTAGTAAATTAAAGGTTCGGATACATTGGAAAGCTGGCGCACATTTCGGCCACTTCTGCTTTGACTTTCGCTTCGACTGCGCCGTTGTTTTCTTCGCCGTTTGCGGCCAAGCCATCCACAACTTCGACAATCCAATCCGCGATTTGACGGAACTCTGCCTCGCCGAATCCTCGTGTTGTGCCCGCAGGTGATCCAAGGCGGATACCAGATGTCACCATTGGTTTTTCTGGGTCAAATGGAACGCCGTTTTTGTTACATGTGATATGCGCGCGGCCCAACGCCTTTTCTGTTGCGTTGCCCTTAACGCCTTTGGGGCGCAGGTCAACCAAAACGACGTGCGTGTCAGTCCCTTGTGTCACTGTGTCCAAGCCACCTTTGATCAACTGATCAGACAGGGCCTGTGCATTGGTGATGACGTTTTGGATATAGGTTTTGAATTCTGGCTGCAGTGCTTCGCCAAATGCAACCGCTTTGGCTGCGATGACGTGCATCAATGGGCCACCCTGAATGCCAGGGAAAATGGCCGAGTTGAATTTTTTGGCTAATGCTTCGTCATTTGTTAGGATCATACCGCCACGTGGACCGCGCAATGTTTTGTGCGTGGTTGTTGTTGCGACATGCGCATGTGGGAACACAGGGGGGTGTTCGCCCGCGGCAACCAGACCGGCAAAGTGTGCCATATCAACATGTAGATATGCACCAACCATGTCCGCGATTTCGCGCATACGCTTAAGGTCGATTTGACGCGGAATCGCAGAACCACCTGCGATGATCAGCTTTGGATTATGCTCTTTGGCCAAGGCTTCGACTTGGCCATAATCAACACGGTTGTCTTCGCGGCGCACACCGTATTGAACCGCGTTAAACCACTTGCCTGATTGGTTTGGTGCCGCACCGTGTGTCAGGTGACCGCCTGCATCCAATGACATGCCAAGGATTGTGTCACCCGGTTGCAAAAGTGCCTGAAACACACCCTGGTTTGCCTGTGAACCAGAGTTGGGTTGCACGTTCGCAAATCCACAGTTGAATAGTTTGCATGCACGCTCAATCGCAAGGTTTTCTGCAATGTCCACATACTGACAACCACCGTAATAGCGACGGCCTGCATAGCCTTCGGCGTATTTGTTTGTCATCACGCTGCCTTGTGCTTCCATCACGGCAGACGAAACGATGTTTTCAGAAGCGATCAATTCGATTTCGTCACGCTGACGACCCAGCTCTTTGGTCATTGCGCCAAAGATTTCAGGATCGCTTTCTGCAAGAGCAGACGTGAAAAAGGCAGTGGTGTCTTTCATATCGGGTACTCCAAATAATGTTGATACGAATTTCCTATCGGAAACGGATCACTTACAAAAGGCCATAATGCGACACTGTAAAGAAATAGCGCGGCACCACTGGTACTTTCTTGAAACTTATGCTTGTTTTGGAAACGAAATGACGTTTTTGGAAACTAACCTATGTCACAGAAACTTACCTTTCTCGCCAGCGATGCAGATGTTGCGCGCGACGCGCACGCCCGGCTGGTCCAAATGTATGGATCCGTTGAGTTGGAACAAGCAGACATCATTGTGGCGTTGGGCGGCGATGGGTTTATGTTGCAAACTCTGCATGCCACGCAGCATCTTCATGCGCCTGTTTATGGCATGAACCGTGGCACCGTTGGGTTTTTGATGAATGCCTACGAAGAGGATGGGTTGATTAATCGCCTTGGTGCGGCGGAGGAAGCTGAAATAAACCCCCTATCCATGACCGCAGTCGATGTTGAAGGGCATGAATTTTCCGCCCTTGCGATAAACGAGGTATCGTTATTGCGCGCGGGTCCACAGGCGGCCAAATTGAAAATTTCTGTGGATGGGCGTGAACGCATGTCCGAATTGGTGTCAGACGGTGTACTTCTTGCCACTCCTGCGGGGTCCACCGCCTATAATTATTCAGCGCATGGTCCGATCCTGCCGATTGGATCGGCGGTGTTTGCGATGACAGCGCTTAACGCTTATCGACCCCGCCGTTGGCGTGGTGCCTTGATCCCTAAGGCATCGCATGTGGATTTTGAGGTGATCGATCCCAAAAAACGCCCCGTGATGGCCGATGCCGACAGCCGATCCTTTGCCAATGTTGCGCGGGTTAGTATCAAATCAGAAACTGATGTTGTTCACAGATTACTGTTTGATCCAGGGCACGGTTTGGATGAACGCCTTATCCGGGAACAGTTTGTTTAAACGGAAGAATGCGATCTCTTAAATTAGACATGAAAAAATCGCCCCAGTTGGGCGATTTTAAGGATCAATTCAAAATTATGCTTATTTCGCGTACCCAATCGTTTGCAGCGACTCTTTGATTTCGACCAAGATGGCTGGATCATCAATGGTTGCGGGCATTTTGAACTCTTGATTATCGGCGATTTTCACCATGGTTGCGCGCAGGATTTTGCCCGAACGGGTTTTGGGCAAACGCTGCACCACAACGGCCAGTTTGAAGGCAGCAACAGGACCGATTTGATCGCGCATCATTTTTACGCATTCTGCGATTATCTCTTCATGTGGACGGTTCACGCCCGTGGTTAGGCAGAGGAACCCAACAGGTAGTTGGCCTTTCAACGTATCGCTTACCCCGATGACAGCACATTCTGCGACATCTGGGTGATTTGCCAAAACTTCTTCCATCGCGCCTGTAGACAGACGGTGACCTGCAACGTTAATCACGTCATCAGTGCGCGACATGATGTAAAGGTATCCATCCTCATCAATAATGCCTGCATCGCCTGTTTCGTAATATCCTTCGAACGTGGTCAGATAGGATTTCTTGAAACGCGCCTCTGCATTCCATAGCGTGGGCAGGGTACCGGGGGGCAGGGGCAGTTTGATAGCAATTGCACCCAATTCACCAGCGGGCATTGGATTGCCACTCTCATCCAGAACCTGAACGTCATAGCCCGGCATCGCAACCGAGGGTGAACCGACCTTGATCGGCAATTCCTCGATCCCCAAAGGGTTCGCCGCAACGGCATACCCTGTTTCTGTTTGCCACCAGTGATCCACAACAGGTACGCCCAACAAATCCCGCGCCCAGTTGATCGTATCAGGGTCCGCACGTTCCCCCGCCAAATAAAGCGCGCGCAATCCGCTTAGGTCATATTTTTTGGCGAATTCGCCTTTGGGGTCTTCCCGTTTGATTGCGCGGAACGCGGTTGGTGCCGTGAAGAACGAACGCACATTATGTTCACTGATCACGCGCCAGAACGTGCCCGCATCGGGCGTCCCAATGGGTTTTCCCTCAAATACAATTGTGGTGTTTCCATGAACCAGTGGCGCGTAACAGATATAGGAATGACCTACGACCCAACCCACATCTGACGCGGCCCAAAACACATCGCCTGGATCTACGTTATAGACGTTTTTCATCGTCCAGTTTAGCGCAACCAGATGCCCGCCAGTTGGACGTACAACGCCCTTGGGGGCGCCTGTTGTGCCCGATGTGTAAAGGATATAGGCAGGGTGATCGCCAAGGACGGGTACACATGGCGCGTGTTCAACACCTTCCTGCACTGCTCTCCAATCATAATCCCGCCCTTCGATCATGTCGGCCACACATTCCTCGCGTTGGAACATGAACACAACTTCGGGTTTGTGTTCCGCAATCTCAATCGCGCCGTCAATCAGAGGTTTGTAGGCGACGGTGCGCCCGGGTTCCAACCCGCAGGATGCGGCAAGTATCGCCTTGGGTGTTGCATCGTCAATGCGAACGGCCAATTCGTTTGCGGCAAAACCGCCAAACACAACCGAATGGATTGCCCCAATGCGCGCACAGGCCAACATCGCAACTAAGGCTTCTGTAATCATTGGCATGTAGATAATAACACGATCACCTTTGGTGATGCCTTTTGTTTGCATCGCTCCAGCAAGGCGCGCGACCTTATCCAACATCTCACTATACGTGGTTTTGCGTTGGCGTCCTGTGATCGGGCTGTCATAGATGACGGCAACCTGATCGCCACGGCCATTTTCAACATGGCGATCCAGTGCATTGTAGCAAGTGTTCACAACACCATCTGTAAACCATTCGTAAAGAGGGGCGTTTTGGTCGTTCAGCGCCGCAGTTGGGAATTCGTCCCAGTCGATTGCCCGCGCTGCTTCTAGCCAAAATGCTTCTGGATCGTCTTTCCAGCTTTGATAAAGTGCGTGATAACCCATGCCACTCTCCTTCAGATCTTAAAAGTTGACTGGGTTAAAGCGATTATTTCCCAAAGGGGCAAGCACAGAATATGCGAAGTTCTGCCACTGTTTGCGCTAAATTAACTTGGTTTGGGTCCGAATAACTACGATAGGCAATACAATTTCGCCCTGCACGTCTCGTATGGTTCAGCGCTGGATCTGCCTCTTTCAACAACTGGTCATAAATTTTTAATCTACTTTCAAACAGTTCGGCTGTATCAAAACGACTGATTCCGATGCTGGTTGTAATGAAAATTGGGGTTGCACCGGTGGAAATTTAGCTGACATTGCGCCGCAAACGCTGCGCCAATGTATCGGCATCTTTGGGCGAAATATTTGGAAGGATCACAACTAATTCTTCCCCTCCTAAAAAATGCGCCAGCAGATCGGGGTCGCGAATTGCGGATTTAAATGCATGAGCCAAAGAACAAATAACTTGATCCTTGACGAAATGCCCATGGGCGTCATTTATGGATTTGAAGTGATCAATATCCACCATTAACGCGGTTACGCTCGCTTAATTAGAGCGCGCGTCCTCTGACAACAAATTGACATGCGATTGCGCTTAGCGGATTGTAAAGTCGTGTCAGGGGAGCCGTAACAGCAGCCTTTAATACGATCATCGAGCTTTCGCGCAAAATCGCATTGGTGTGCAGATGGCCCTGATGAGTTTAGACGTGGTACGTCAATTCTGTGTTTGAAATATTCGCTGCAACGATATCCTCGGTGGATATGCAGGGATACAAACGTTTTTGGATCGCTTGGCATATAGCATTGCGCCGATGGGTATTTGGATCAACGATCAAAATTTTGCCTGAAATAGAAAATCCTATCGCTATCGTTTGATACTTGTGACAAATGTAAATTAATTGATTTACTAATTCTTTCACAGGTCACTAAAATCCAATCATGATACCCCATGCTGCTGAAACTTTCGCATTGAATGTTCTGACTTGGTTGGTCGGGGACGAAGATTTGCTGCCCATCTTTATGAATTCCACAGGAACGGATGAGGAAGCTCTGCGCGAAAATGCGGGATCACCCGAATTTTTGGGAGCCGTTTTGGATTTTCTTCTTATTGATGATGCATGGGTTTTGCGATGTTGCGAAGAAACAGGACTTGATCCTACTTTGATGATGGCAGCACGGGTGGCGCTGCCCGGAGGTCAACAAATACACTGGACTTGAGTGTGTTTGTCAGGTTTGTGGACCGGAAGAGACTATATGCAGATTGGAGCGGTAATGATACGCGGGTTGGTGTTTGACAAAGATGGAACGCTCTTTGATTTCAAGACAACATGGAATGCTTGGTCCGCTGGTTTGATCCGTCGCTTTTCCAAAGGTGATCCGGAACGCGAAGTCGCACTTGCCGCGGCGGCGTGTTTTGATTTGGCGCAGCAAAGCTTTCTGCCCGGCAGTCCGATTATCGCAGGAACAAATCGAGAGGCGGCCGAGATTTTCGCAAGCGTTGTCACGGAACACAGCGTTGAAGAGTTGGAAGACATTCTGATGAATGCAACCCTAGATGCCCCGCAGACAGAGGTTGTTCCACTAGCCGATTATTTCGCAGATTTGCATGCACGAGGTTTCAAAACAGGTGTTGTTACAAATGATACTGAGGCGGGCGCAATGGCCCATCTGGGTCAGGCGCAGGCCATAAAACATTTGGATTTTATCGCAGGATTTGACAGTGGATTTGGTGCAAAACCTGCACCTGATCCTCTTTTGGCCTTTGCAAAGCTCGTGGGGCTGACACCTGCTCAGGTCGCAATGGTTGGGGACAGTACGCATGATTTGGTCTCGGCAAAACGCGCGGGGATGTATCGCATTGGTGTGTTAACTGGAATGGCGGATTACGATGATCTTGCACCATACGCCGACGTTGTTCTGCCCCATATCGGTCACATCCTTGCGCATCTGCAGAATATCCAAAATGACTAGGCAAAACCGACGGATCACGTCGTAAATCGACAGGAAGAAGTGTTCTCTGACCGCAATCTTTGTAAAAAAGAATGTGGAGAGTCCGATGTCAGAACCCCAAGCACGCCGTCGTCGCGGCGGTGGTCGTTCAGGAAATGCACAACGTCGCGGGACAACAGCGATTGATCAAATGCCATGGCGCATGATCGAAAATGTGGACCACCCGACAGAGCCGCTGAACGAAGAGGGTGTTCAGGCCATCCACAACGGTGCGATGCATATTCTGGAAAACATCGGGATCGAAATTTTGAATGACGAAGCTCGCCAAATTTTTGCGGATGCAGAATGTATGGTGAATGGTGAAAATGTTCGCTTTGGTCGCGACTTCATAATGGAAATGATCGCCAAAGCGCCCAGTCAGTTTGACATGGTGCCACGCAATCCTGATCGAACGGTCACGATTGGTGGGAATACATTGACCTTCGTAAACGTATCGTCCCCCCCAAATTATTATGATATTGAGTTGGGTAAAAAGGTGTCTGGCACGCGCGAACAGTGTCAAAACCTTATCAAACTCAGCCAATATTTTAACTGCATTCACATGGTAGGTGGCTATCCCGTTGAACCCGTTGATGTGCATGCCAGCGTACGGCATTTGGATGTGCTTTATGATAAATTGATCCTGACGGATAAGGTCGCACATGCCTATTCACTGGGAAAAGAGCGTGTCGAAGATGTCATGGAGATGGTGCGTATCGCTGGCGGCCTAACCCATGAAGAATT
>Ga0255781_10002301_pt1 | contig 15256 bp, 14 predicted proteins | sample 101ome_21_FD_179979 | JGI IMG/M metagenome (GOLD analysis project Ga0255781, IMG submission 179979) | Coastal salt marsh microbial communities from the Groves Creek Marsh, Skidaway Island, Georgia - 101413BT metaG (version 2) | ecosystem: Environmental > Aquatic > Marine > Intertidal zone >...
ACCAAATCAAAACGCCCATCAATGCGCGCCGCGATGCGGTGGACCGCGCCGATAAATGCGCCTTGGCCACCGCCCACCATCCCAAGTTTCAGACGTGTCATAGGGTCGCCAACAAATAGTTACAGCAGTGCGTTTCATCATTTGCCATTTCCAAGAACGCCTCGGCATGAAAGCGTTTACCCATCAGTCTGCCTTGCATATCTATGATGCAGGTAAGAACGGTATCAATCTGTCCGCTTTTGATTTGGGTCTTTAAATCTTCAAACGTCATTTAAATTCCAATATGCAAATATGTGGGCCCTATGGCCAACATATCGTTTGTTAATAAATCACTTTGTCATTATGCGTCCCTGCATATTCAAAAGGCAAGTGAGCACGGTATTAACCTGCTTATTTTTAACCATCTGGGTTAAATCATTCCAGCTAAGTACCGCTTCCAATTTAATTCCTTAAAATTTTCACCTAGGCATTTTGACTTTGGGTGATCTGATATTGAGAACGCGCCAACCATTCTGGATGTATTTCTACTCCCCATCCAGGCAGATCAGAGACGGTGGCATGACCATTTTCAATTTCATAAGGTGAGGTAACAAATATCCCTTCTTGCCAAGGATAATAATCGGCTCCTTCGATAGCAAACTCAAGATATTTTCCAGCATTTGGAATAGCGCGCAACAAATGCATGGTAAACAAAGTTACCAGCGAAAGATTGGCACAATGTGGGGTAACGGGAAGCCCCGCGGCTTCTGCCATTTGGCACACACGCAGTGTCCGACTTATGCCGCCTAGATAAAGGATATCAGGTTGAACGATATCTACAGCGCGCATATCAATCAGGCGTTGCCATGTTGGAATTTCACAATCTTGCTCTCCACCAGTAATATCAATAGACAGCGCATCAGTGACCTGTTTTGTTTGCTCTAGCTCCCAATAAGGGCATGGTTCTTCGTAATGGCAAAATCCGTGATCTTCTAGCATCCGCCCAACTTCGATAGCGCGTTCAACGGTATAACAGCTGTTAGCATCTATTAATAGATCAACATTATCACCTAATTCCTGACGCATTGTGGGGATAATTTCCTCTGTACGGCCAGGCCATTCGTCTTGATTGCGACCAACTTCTGCGCCAGCTCTGACTTTGAAGGCATCGAAACCTGACTTATCTCTCAATCTTTTTAGTCGATCGGCTTCCTCGGATGGTTTAATATCCCGTTTCATCGAACTGGCATAGGCACGTATTGGCCCGGGTGAGCCACCCAGAAGACTTGTAACTGGCAAACCGGCGATTTTTCCGCGCAAATCCCAAATAGCTGTATCAAATCCAGCCATAGCACGCCTCAGATATGAGCCTGGAAACTTATGTTCACGTTCATTGATAAAATTAAGAACATCATCCAAATCAGAAAGATCTCTTCCAATTCCCCAACGCGCAACCTGACGATGTAATATCTCACAGGTGATATCACTGTGATATGTTGATACCTGACCCCATCCTTGCGCGCCGTCTTCGGCTGTGACACGGACAAAACCTATGTTCGAATTACAAAATGTTTCTATGGATTTCAGCTTCATCTCTTCACCATCATAATGCTTCATTTCTGATAATATTGGCCGCCATTTCGCCCACCATAATTGCAGGCGCGTTGGTGTTGCCCGAAGGTATCGACGGAAAAATAGAAGCATCAGCAATACGAAGATTACCAATACCGTGAACTTTAAGCGTCTTATCTACTACTGATGTTTTTTCATTTTTTCCCATGCGGCAGGTGCCACATTGATGAAATACAGTCCAGCTGATGTCTCTTGCAACAGCAATAATGTCATCATCAGTTTCCATGGTATTACCGGGAAAGATTTCGTGATCTGTTATGGCTGCTAGAGCCGGCATCCTTGCAATACGACGGATTAGACGAGTTCCAGCAATCATGATCTGGCGGTCTTTTTCTGCTTCAAGATAATTTCCCTGCATACTCGGAGGCTGAAATGGGTCAGGCGATTGAATCTCAACATACCCCCGGCTTTCCGGTTTGCACGGATTAAACCCTATACGATAAGCTGGAAAAGGGTCTGGACTCATCAATGGTCTCTTTCCTTTAGGTGCGCGGCTATAACTCATTGGCATAAAATATAGCTGGATATCTGGCGCACCTTTACCCTTATCAAAGCGGATAAATCCTCCCCCCTGATTAAGACTCATGGAAAGAGGACCCTTTCGGCCAAGCAAAAACTCAAGACCTACCCATGCTTTCCCCCATAAAGGGCGCAGGAGCTGGTTAAGTGTTGGAACCGTCGCCCCGTAAATCAGCTCAAGTCCCATATGATCAATTAAATTTTGACCAATATGAGGTTGATCAATTACAACTGGAATTCCCATGTCATGTAAAAGAGGTGCGGCACCAATCCCCGATAATTGTAACAGCTTAGGCGTATTGATGGCCCCACCACATAGAATGACTTCTTTTTTTGCCTTTGCTATAAGTGTTCTGCCCCCACGCACATAAGAAACCCCTGTTGCGGTCTTACCGTGGAAAAGCACGCTTGTTACAAATGCACTTGTCAAAATACAAAGATTAGACCGCCTAGCCACGGGTTTTAAATATGCATTCGCAGTTGAAGAACGGATACCATGGTGTGTGGTGATTTGAAAAAAACAAGCCCCTTCCATATCGCCGGAGTTATAATCTGGATTAAAAGGAATGCCGGCCTCTGATGCCGCTTTTATGTAGGATCGGGTCACGGGATGAACTTGACCAGAAACATCTGTAATTCCTAACGGCCCAGTATAACCACGTTCTTCCCTTGGTTGTCCAAGCCAATTTTCCATCCGGCGAAACATTGGTTCCACATCTTCCCAACCCCAACCGGGTGCAACCGCATTCCAGTCTTCATAATCTTGCTTATGGCCACGCACATAAACCATGGCATTAATTGAGGATGAGCCTCCTAAAACTTTACCACGCGGCCAGTAAATAGATCGGTTGTTTAGATGCGGTTCGGGGTTAGTCTGATATTTCCAATTATAGCGTTTATCGTAAAATACTTTTCCATAACCAATTGGAATATGCAGAAAAGGATGCCTGCCTTTCGGCCCTGCCTCAAGCAAAAGCACTTTAGTGTCTTTGTCTTCGCTAAGTCGGGCGGCCAGAACAGATCCTGCAGACCCCGCCCCGACAATCACATAGTCAAACTCATTCATTAAACACTCACTATTTTTCACGGCCAAAAATCTGAGCAAAAATTACCATCAGTGTAGTGATCAAAATCATTATTGTTGAAATGGCTGCAATAGTTGGATCAATCTGATCGCGAAGAGCGTTGAACATGTTCCTTGTCAAAGTAGGCTTATCACCCCCTGAAATAAACATAGCAATAACGACCTCATCAAATGAGGTGAGGAACGAAAGCAAAGCACTGGTAACAACAGCAAAACGGATTTGTGGAAGTGTAATGGTGAGGAAGGCTTTCCACCTCGGTGCCCCTAATGATCGGGCTGCATTTTCTTGATTCATATCATAACTTTTCAGCGCCGCGCCAGTCACGATAAGCACCAACGGCACAGCCAAAATCGTATGAGATAGAACAAGCCCAGTGATTGTGTAAAGTATTTTCAGTTTAACAAAAGCATAAAAAGCGCCAATTGCGACAAGCACCACAGGTACCATCATTGGCATAATCATAGCTACAAAAGCTAATCTAATAAACGGAAAACGTGAAGTATGAAGACCATATGCGGCGATAACCCCGACTGGTGTCGCTACTAGCATTGTCACAAAAGCAGCAATCAACGAGGTTCGCGTGGCAAGCATCCATTCATAAGACCCAAAGTAATTTTCATACCAGCGTAGGGACCAGACTTTAGGCGGAAACTCTAGATACAAGGAATCTGAAAAAGACATTGGGATAACGATTAATGTCGGCGTTACTAACAGGATCATGATGATTGCAGAAATGACATAGAGCCATAATCGCCCACCATTAGTAATTTGAGTTTCGGTTACTGGTTTTTTTAACCACTTATACATTTAATGACCTCCACCAGCGATATTATTCAAATTAAGAAAACGCGAGGCTATCCATAATGTGGCAATCGTAATAAGAAGCAGAACAACTCCAAGCGCACTGGCGGCACCCCAATTCACAAAAAGTTCAATATTTGAAACAATTTTCATAGACACCATGATCACCTTGCCGCCGCCAAGTACCGCGGGCGTCACAAAAAATCCAAGACAAAGGACAAATACCATCAATGAACCTGCAAACAGGCCAGGCGTTGTAAGAGGGAAGAACACAGTCCAAAAGGATCTTACAGGGGAAGCCCCAAGGTTAGCTGCCGCTTTAAGATAATCTTTATCAATCGCCTTCATAGCGCCATAAGTCGGCAAGATTAAAAACGGTAACATAATATGCACCATCCCAATCAGCGTGCCATTGAGATTGTGCACAAATTTAATGGGGTCTTCCCATAAGCCAAGTGAAATACCCCAGTCATTTACCAAACCCTTTTTCTGCAATAGCACGAGCCACGCATAAGTCCGAACTAATAGCGATGTCCAAAACGGCAAAAGCACAGTAATCAGACATAGATTGGCAATCTTGCTTGGTAATTGTGATATGAAATAGGCCAGCGGATAACCAATAAGAATACATAATATGGTGGTCAGAATACTTACTTGAAATGTTGTTTTAAAAATTCTGGCATAAGATTTACTGGCAATCATGCGCTCATAATTTTCAAGAGAAAATGAGCCATCAGCACCGATAAAGGAAACAAAAAACAACCAGCCAACAGGAATCACCAGTATAACGAGAATTAAAATAAGAGCAGGTGAACAAAGGCCAAACAACTTAAGCCTTTCCAGCCATTCATCCTGCCTCAAGCCTTTCCCGTTGAGACCATCTGCAGTGCTATTTTTATCAAGGTTTGAGATAATATTACTCATCAGGTATCACCAGCGTATCAGAAGCTTCTAGGCCAAGACGCACATTCTCCCCGGGTTTTGGTAGCCTCGCAAAATTATCGTTCTGGATGGTACCGCGGATGGCGATTTCCATCCCTTCGCTAAGAACAGCATAAAGTAAAAAACTATCACCTTGATAAACAAGGTTAGAAACCACAGCGTCAAAGACATTCATATTATTGTCAGCTTTAGTTTCAAGAATGCGGATGCGTTCTGGTCTAATCAAAAGCGCCAGTTTATCCGCGTTACAGACAGGCTGAGTGGTTTTGAGCTTAACGCCTCCAGCGATCAGCGAACGTCCAGATTTTTCAACCTTCAAAAAGGTAGATTCACCAATAAAATCAGCAACAAATTTATTTTGAGGGAAATCATACAAATTTTGAGGTGTAGCCAGTTGCATAATCTTGCCATTGTTAAGAACAGCGATACGATCAGACATCGTTAGCGCTTCGCGCTGATCATGGGTCACATAAACCGTTGTCATGCCAAGCCGCTCATGAAGGCGCCGAAGTTCAATTTGCATTTGGTCTCGGAGTTTTTTATCCAGAGCAGATAACGGTTCATCCATCAAAAGTATTCGTGGTTCAAATACGATTGATCTAGCTAGGGCAACGCGCTGTTTTTGACCACCGGATAGTTGATCGATTTGCCTATCGCCAAGTCCATCAAGCTGAACAAGCTGAAGTGCTTTAGCGACGCGATCCTCTATTTCATTTTTAGGTGTTTTCTTTAACCGTAAAGGATATCCAACATTCCCCGAAACAGTCATATGTGGGAAAAGCGCATAGTTCTGAAACACCATACCTAGATTTCGAAGATGCGGTGGCTTACGGATGACTTCTTCGTCACCAAATAATAAACTCCCTTGATTAGGGCGAGTGAAACCAGCTAACACCATTAGCAATGTTGTTTTGCCAGAACCCGAGGGACCCAATAAGGTCAGAAACTCGCCCTGCCTGACATCAATAGACACATCATTCAGTGCATAGACTGAACCATAAGTTTTTGTAACATGACTTACAGTAATGGGTAGAGCATCTGTCTTAATCGTCATATTATTCTCATCTTGAGCATGGGGTTAAAAATTTTATGCACCATGGGCAACTAATTTTGCCCATGGTATTTTTGGACTTTGTCAAAATTACTCTGTCAACATTTCTTCATACATTTCGGCGGCCCGTGTTTCCCACTTGGCATACCATTCCAATGATACGGGCACCTGTAAAGCAACATTTTTTGGTGCAGACGGCAGGCTAGCTGCTGTTGCCGCATCAATTACCCCCGTGCCAAATGCCGCTTCATTAGTTGGACCATAGGTAATGTATTTTGGCAAATCATCCTGATATTCAGGCTTTGAAATTTCTGCAAGAAATGCCATCGCTGTGTCACGGTTAGGTGCACCTTTTGGAACAGCAAAACAGTCATAATCAAGCAAGGCCTGATTAAAACTATACATAACCTGTGCGCCATCTATTTTGGCATTGTCAAAACGGCCATTCCAGCCAGTTGTCATGTCAACTTCACCATCTTTCATGAGCTGGGCATGCTGTGCACCAGAGGTCCAGAATACATCAATGTTTGGCTTTAGTTCACGAATCTTATTTAAGGCGCGCTCAATACCTTCTTCGGAATCGAGAACTTTATAAACGTCTTGTGGTGCAACACCATCAGCCATAATCGCAGGCTCTAATGCACCAGCCACTTTGCCGCGATAGGCTCTTGTGCCAGGGAATTTTTCAACATCAAAAAAATCTGCCCAGCTTTGTGGACCATTGGTGCCGTAGGTTGCTGTATTCCACGCATATACGGTTGAGAACACATCACCACCAACACAATAATCCGTGTAGAGACTTGGATAAAATGTTGATACATCAATCACATTATAATCCAGCTTTTCTAAAAGACCTTCTGCAGCGGCTCTCGCGGCCGAACCTGATCCACTGGCTACAATATCCAGTGTTACCTGACCCGAGGAGACTTGAAGGCGAACATCTGACATGCCGCCATACGTTTCTTGCTTTACAACAATTCCGGTATTTTCTGCGGCAGGCTCAAAAAGCGCTTTACTTTGTGCCTCTTGATAAGATCCACCCCAAGATGCAATAGTAACTGAGTTTTCTGCAAATGCTGAAGTCGCCAGCAAGCTTGCTCCTACTGCAAGTGTTGTTTTTAAACTATTCATGATTTTCCTCCCAATGAATGGTTATGGTTACAAAGAATATTAGCCCTATCGTTATCCCGCATGAAATGGCCATGTTTCCAAACGGTTTGAGCAAATTAAAGATAATTTACGCATTCATACTATTCACCTTATCACGCCAACGGTACCATGCCACCATAGGAGGGAGAAACCATGGCTTGCCTGTATAAAAAGGCCTTGTGGCAAAGGTTAATCCATCAAATGGTGTTTGAGCAATTTTACTGCCTAACACCTTTTGACCTATGCGCATGCCGAGATAGCTCGACAGCGAAATCCCAGTGCCACAATAACCCATGGAATAATGAATTCCATCATTGACCCCAATATGAGGCAATTCATCAAAAGTATAAGCTACCTTACCCATCCATGAATGTGTGATCTTATATTGCTTTAATTCTGGAAAAATTCTGCACATATCATGGTGTAGCTTAGGACCACTTATACTGGTATCTGTTTCATTAGCTGATACGCGTCCCCCAAACATGATACGCTTGCGGTCAGGTGTCGGACGATAATAATAGACAACTTTACGTGAGTCGCTGACTGAGAGCGTTTTGGGGAATAACTGGTCTATTAATTCTGACGGCAGTGGCTCAGTTGCAATAATATAACTCCCAATAGGAATGACTCGCCTTGCATGCCATTTTATATTTGAACTTGTATATCCATTTGTTGCCACAATCACTTCTTTTGCCCTGATCTCCCCTTTGACTGTCTGGATAAGAAAATCAGAATTGCTTTGGCGGTTAATATCAAGAACGGCGCATTGATCTATAATTTCTGCCCCAGCCTGTAGGACAGCATCGAGCATTCCACGATGATATTTAGCAGGATTAAGAATAGCATTATGGGGATAGAATACACCCCCATGATAGAAATTTGTTCCAAGAAACTGCCTCTGATCTCGTCTAGAAATCACAACAGTATTTACACCTTCTAGTTTCTGTTGCTGCTCAGCAGAGTATGCAAGTTTTTCAAAAGCCTCTGGAGAATGCGCCGCATAAAAATTGCCAGATCGCTGAAAATCACATGAAATGTTTTCTTCATTAATTCTGGTTTCAATCCAGTCAAGTGCTTTTCGGCCTTCATTGCGTATAGCCAGAGCTTTTTCCGCCCCATATGTTTTTGTTAACGCCGCAAAAGTGGGTTTGATACCAGCGCTAATTTGCCCACCATTTCTCGTGCTACATCCTGATCCGACTTCGGCTGCATCAAGAATAAAAACCGATCTGCCGCCACGAACAACCTCTAGTGCCGCATTAAGACCAGTGTAACCTGAACCTATGATAACAACATCTGCTTTTGCTGAAAGTTCAGACCCTGCCACGGTATATTTTGGCATTGTATCGAGCCAATAGGGCTCTCGTTTCCAGTCTTGAGCCCAAATGTCCATCATGTTCTATATTCCCTCATCTGGGTATACAATCTGACGCTAAAACCTGACGCGTGTAGTATTAACTTTGTCACCTTAAGGTCGAGTATCAGCATAATATTTTGATAAGTCAAATTAATATTAATTATTTAATTATGCGAAAAATTAATATAAGATACAAATTATGATGAAATTAAAAATGCGCCACCTTGATGTTTTCGATGCCCTATTTAATTCAGGCTCTGTGTCAAGGGCGGCTCAACGCCTCAATTTAACACAACCGGCTGTTAGCCTTGCCCTTTCAAGCCTTGAAAAGCAGTTAGGTTTTACTCTGTTTCACCGGGAACGTGGTTTCTTTGCACCAACAAACGAAGCGCTCATGCTTTATGAAGAGGTGCAAAAAAGCATGGATGCACTCTCACGATTAAACGAGCGCGCGGATGGGATTCGCTCTGGCAAGGCAGGAGCTATTCGCATTGGGACGAATGGAACACTGGCATTTCACTTCCTGCCGAGATTGATTTATGAATTTCAGCGCGAATATCCAGATGTCTACATTGATGTTAAACTTCAGGCGTCTCGGGAGATATCATCATGGGTAGCTAGCCGGCAGATTGATATTGGTTTGATTGATACACCTGTGCCGGTGGCCGATCTCAATTCCGATATTTATGCACTGAAATGCGTTTGTATCATGCATGCAGATGATCCGTTGGCGCAATTGACCACAATACATCCAAAACATTTGGAAAGCAGACAGATCGTGGCCATCACAGGTGATCACAATGTTGATAGACAACTACAAACTATTATGTCGAAAGCAGAAATAGAATTAAACTATAGAGTCTCTTGCTTCTATTTTTCATTAGTTCGGCGATTAGTTGCCTCTGGCGAGTATCTAGCTCTTGTTGATCCTATCAATGGCTCTGCCTCAATAGCAGATGATGTTATCAGTCGCCCCTTTCATCCGAGCGTGTTTCATGAATTAGCCGTTGTCACCAGCCGCAAGGTGAAACCAGGTAAAATCGAAAGTCAGTTTTTGAAAATTATCAATGATGGACTGTCCGCTTACACAATTACATAGTATGTTTTTGAAATTAATCTCATGAGGAGAAGCATATGATTGACCTCAAGGCTTTTGGTGATTTGCTTATCCTACCTATTGGCTGGTGTGGGGATTGGGTCGTTCACGAAGATATGCGTAAGACTTATGATTTGTTATCAACCTGTTAAGCGACGATGGGTGAAAAGATATATTAAAGAATTAAGGTACCTTTTATGAACAACGATGCTATCCTGGATGAGATTCGCAACATGCACGAGGCAAATGAGCAGCTAAGTGCATTCTGTCAATTTCCAGATGATGTGATACCCCAATGCGTAACCCCCCGTCATATGGGTGCAAAAGATCTTTTTTCCCGTGAAAAAGGTCTTTTTGGGGATGCTTACATTAACACTATAAAAATGCTCCAGGAGTTAGGGACAAAAGCCTATTGGCGAGACACCTATGCGGGAACTCAAGTTTCAGACCGCTTTATGGATCAATTTGGCTGTTACAGTCTAATTGGAAAGAATGGTTTTTTTCATAGCACGAAAATGAACGCATGGATGGTCTATTTGCCCGCTAGGCTTTATTATCCTTGGCATCAACATCCAGCAGAAGAAATGTATTTATGTTTAGCAGGTCAAGCGGTTTTTAAAAAGCAAGGGTCTGAAGATGCGGTTCTCCGGCAAGGAGGAATTGCGCTGCATCAATCCAATCAACCCCATGCGCTGGAGACACAGGAATATCCTGTCTTATGCTACGTGGTATGGCGCAATGAACTAAACACGCCTCCAACTTTGACGTATGAAAATGCAAAATAATTAGCACCTAATAGGATAAGGAAGATGATTAGGTTAAATTTAATAAGCGAGACCTTCGATTATAATTAGGTCAGTTTTCGAACATTTTTCACTAATTGCTTTCGCCGCCTGATCCTCTTCGCTCTGATACAAAATGTTTGCGGCATCTTTGCTCTCAAACTCAATCATCAAATCAATACCCATACTATGCGCAGCTAAAACTGACACTTTCAAGTTGGATTTTGACGTAAAGCGGTCCACAAAGCGGTCCAGAAATATAGTGGAAAACTCACATGCAGCATAACCTCAAGTTGGATGATCTCACGGCTGGTTTTGAAATAGCGGCAGGGCACACTTAGTTGAAATAACTCCAAAAATTGGTTCAAGGAGCCTGGTCCAATACCCCTCCCCTTGGCACCATGTCTCCGCTTTAGGTATTGGATTAAAGCAGACATTAAATCGGATTGCGGCGAATGACTGCTCAGAGCCCGTTTGACCGGATGCTGCGGTTTGAACAGAGGTCCGCTTTAGATAAGATGTAGAAGCTATCGTGAGCACCCTGTCGACTTGCCAAACCTGCCTAGCACGTTGCGTGTGATCTGTTCGACCTGTCTGTCCTGTCGGATCAGGCCCGCTACCCATTCGCAGGTCGCAGCGGTGAATATCTCACCCTTGCCACGCGGCCACGAGATGATCATTCCGTTGCCGCGTTTGCAGGCGTCCAGAGTTTCGGGTGTGACCGCTCCGAACAGCACCTGCGCCTTGAACGCCGCGTCGGCTGACCCGATGTAAGGCGTCTCGCCCCAGATGCCGTGATCCGCCTCGATGTTGGTGGCCAGCCCCATTGCAAGGATCTCGATCTCTGGAACGGCCCCGTCGGTACAAGTCGGGTATGGCAGCCCATCTTCGAAGCGGTAATCCAGCCCGTCGACCTCGTACCCGAATATCCGCGACTGGGCACCCAGCACGTCGCCATATCCGACACCTGCTCCGTCAAACGCCCAATGATCGTCGCGATAAATCGTGAAACCGCCCGCTCCGCCGCCCACGCAATTGCCAAGACCGGCATAGACACCGCGAAGGGCGTTGACCCCGAAGGTCAGGGCACCGGGGCGGCCCACCGGCGCGACCTCGAAGGCGCCCGAGACGAGATGCTCCTGATCCGTGCCCATCAGCGGATCCTGATCTGCGATATACTTGTAACAGACTTGCGTGCGACCCTCGTTCTCGATCCTAGTCTGCCACAGGAAATTGCCCGCAAACCGCGCGACATTGCCGCCACCGTCGACATAGGCGTCGACCGCATCGCGCATCTCCGCGCTCCAGTATTCATCGTGGCCGACGAACACGGCGCAGGCGTAGCGGTTCAGCAAGTCTGGCTCGCGATGCAGATCATGCTGCGTGATCACGTCGAAGTCATAACCTTCACCCTCGGCCCAGCGGGCGAAGTGACGCTCGTAACTGGCCCAGCCCGCCGAGGCGTATTTCTTGGAGTAACCATAGGCATAGGCCCATTCCATGTAGGGATAGCGCACCATCTCGCCGGGTCTGGTCGGTTGTTCGCGCAGCGCACGGGGGGCGCCCTCGGGCAACTTGCAAAAACCGCGCGTCCAGGGACGCTGGGTCGAGACAACTGGGGAAAAGGATTTGCCGTCCGGTCCTGTGATGCCCTCGTAATGATTCGAACCGCCCCAGCAATTATAGGCCAGCCATGTGGCCGTTGCGCAAACCAGCACGTAGGGCGGTGGCGGGGCGTCGGACGCGCTTCTGACCAGGAAAATATGGTGCTCTTCGACCAGATCATCACCGCGACGGGCGCGAAGTGTCATCAGATAGCCGCCGGGCGTCCAGCTTTCGGGGATTGTGAAGGTGAAAGTCTCGGGCCAGCCGCAACCATTGACCGAGCAGTCAGCCGGTGTGGGATGGTGCACCCCCTCAAGGCCCGTTTCCGTCAGAAGCGGTTGATAGACCAGCCCGTCGCGTCCGATTTCAAGATCCCATTCCGTAGCCGTTGTAGACACATGAAGCGCGACGCGGTCGCCCGGGGCATAGCTCATCTCGGGCGTGTAACCCCAGATTTCCAGCACCCGGTCATCGCGGCCTGGTCCTATGTAATAATGATCAAGGATATGGCGCGCCTTTGCCCGTGTACGCGGTGTGATGACGGGGCTGATCTGATCCTGGGTCATGTGTCTACTCCGGCAGATAGCGTTCCGACCAGCTCTCGGCGGCGGCGCCTGTGTCGATCATGTCTTGAATGTCGGTGTCACCGTAACCCAGACACGCAAGGATCGCGCGCGTGTTCTGTCCGTATTTCGGCGCAGGGCCGGGGATAGTGATCTTCGCGTTGCCCGGGCGCACCGCATTGGGCGCAACTAGATCGACCCAACGGCCCATTGGGTGGCGGTCGTGGCGGACGGCGCGGAAGGTTGCGTTGCGAATGTCGATCGCGCCTACGCTTTCCCGTTGGAGCCCGACATCGCGGGTGTCATGCAGCGAGCCCAGCGGCGTAACTCCGGCCGAACTGCCGGCAAAGGCATGTGCCCAGTGGGCGGCTGGTCTTTGCGCAAACCGGCTGGAAAGCGCGGCCTCGATGTCGTCTTCACTTGCTGCAAGATCGGACAATTCCGGAACGCGGGCCAAGGCTGTTTCACGTTCCGTCGGCGCGGCAAAGAACATCCATCCATCAGATGCGGCATAGCAGCGATAGAAGGCCCCCCAACCGCGTGTTTCGCGCCCCGAAGGTTCGTCAAACGCGGGCCGGCCATCGAAATCATACATGAATTGCGCCTGGATCATTTCGCCCGCCGCAGCAAGAGAGGCGCGGGCGATGCCGCCCGTGCCGGTCAGCCGCAGCCGTTCCAACGCAGCACCTAGCGCCACACAGGCGCAATGCCCCGTGAGCGCATCGATTGTACCGAAATGGGCGTGCTCCTCCGGTGTCTCCGGCCCGCCGCCAAAGCGGGTCATTACCCCTGTCGCCGCCTGCGCCAGATCATCATAGCCAAGATGATCCGATTTCGGCCCCCTCCGCGGCCCGCCCCAGGCATCAAGCTGCACCAGAATGAGGCGTGGATTGATGTCGTTCAGGCGCGTTTCGGTCAGGCCCAAAGCTGCGCGTTGCTGATCGGTGCCATTCATGGTGATCACGTCCGCCTCGGCCACCAGCCGCCACAACACCTCCCGTCCTTTCTCCGAGCGCAGATCGAGCAAGACGCTCTCTTTCCCGCGCTGCGCGTGCAGCCCGAACACCACCGCGTTCCACGGATCGACAGAGGGCTTAACAGGTTGAACCAGCGTGACCCGCGCCCCAAAGCGCGCCAGCGTCGAACCGATGGTCGGCCCGGCAATGACGTTTGTAAGGTCCAGAACCTTCAGCCCATCGAGCCAACCGCTCTTGCCATCGCCGCCAGTGGGAGTTCGAGGCGGTTCCGAAAGAACGCCGGCAAGCGCGCCGCAAAATTCATCAGCCACGGGTCCTGCGGTCTTGTCCATCGCCCCCGGATCATCAGCGAGCCAGGCCACATTGCCCATCTGACGCATCCGCCCGTGGCGGGGATCGTCCAGTTCGATCACCAGCCCTGACGCCAGCGCATGGTCGTCCGACAGCCATTCGGCGGTGTTCCGCTGTGCCGTGGCAGGAGCTTTGGCGGCCCCGAACAACGCTTCCCACTCATGCGACGGGCGGGTCAGAAACGCCGCCTTCATCGCGTCCGAAAGCCGCTTGCGATCATTTTTGCCCACAGGATAGCTGCGCAAGGCCCAGTCAGCGGGCCAGTCCGAACGATCGACATAGACATCGAAATCCGGCAGCTCCTTCAGCAGATCGGCCAGCCCCAGAACCTCCAGCACCCGTTGGGGATGGTTCACAATCGAGCAGGAAACGATGTAGAATCCTCGCCCATCAGCACAGGTATAGGTGCTGTAGAACGGATCGAGAAATTCCGACAGCTCGGCAAAGCTCAGATCGTTGGGCAGCCCTTCGCGCGCCCGGCGCTCCAGCTCCAGCTCGCGCGGGGATTTGTAGCGATCGGGATAGTCCTCGATCTGCTCGCAATTGTAGACCAGCCCCTCCAGCAAGGCCGAGGCCAGCGGCACCTCGATATGCTCGCCCCCCATCCGCTCTCTTGCAGTCAGGGCAAACAGCACGGACATCGCACCGAATGCTGCACCATAGGCAGAGGCCAGCCCAAGCGGCGTGAAGGACGGGTTGATCCCCATCAGCCGCCGGTTCAGGCCCATGTCGGTGAATTGTCCCGTGCGCGCCGCGATCACGGCCTCCCAAGCGGCAAGACCCGCGAACTCCGGATCGGTGGAGGCAAAGCCGGGCAGCGAGAGCGAAACAATGCTTGGGTTTGCCTGCCTGAGGGCCTCCGGGCCTAGCCCCAACCGCTCCATCACGCCGGGTCGGAAGTTCTCGATCACCACGTCGGCACGGCGCACCAGCTCGAGCGCCGTGTCACACCCGGCCTCTGTCTTGAGATCGAGTGTCAGCGCCCGTTTGCCGCGCGACAGCATGTCAAAGGCCGGGTCCTGCCATTTCAGCCCGCCGGGCGGGTCGATCCGGATCACCTCGGCGCCAAGATCGGCCAGCATCATGCCAACCAGCGGACCTGCAAGGTAATGCCCGAAATCAAGGACACGGATGTGGGAAAGGGGGCGATTGTGCATTTTCGCAGAATCCTGATATGGATGTGCCTACCAAGCACTCTAGAAACCTGAGCCGCCATGTCCAGCCCCTAATTTATGTGCCATGAATTTTGTTAAAACTCACTTAAAGAGGAGCTAGAATGGCACGAAAGAGATACAATGACGAAGATGTCCGTCGTCAGATAATTTGGGACACGAGAGCTGTTAGAAGGATGGATGCTCTGGTCCAAT
>Ga0255781_10002307_pt1 | contig 15239 bp, 16 predicted proteins | sample 101ome_21_FD_179979 | JGI IMG/M metagenome (GOLD analysis project Ga0255781, IMG submission 179979) | Coastal salt marsh microbial communities from the Groves Creek Marsh, Skidaway Island, Georgia - 101413BT metaG (version 2) | ecosystem: Environmental > Aquatic > Marine > Intertidal zone >...
ACAGGCGTAGGTGCAAATGCACTTGGGTCAAACACCACTGCAAGTAACAACACAGCAGTGGGATATGTGGCACTGTCTGCTAACACTACAGGAGATGGTCTTGTTGCTGTTGGTAGGGGTGCTATGCAAAATAACACTACTGCTGGAGACAACACGGCTGTTGGCTTCAACGCCCTGAACGCAAACTCATTAGGACAAAGAAATGTAGCAATCGGTTATCAGGCTTTGTTGCTTCACGCTCCAACAGTAGCCTCCAATAATTATATGGTCGCAGTGGGTTATGATGCTCTTCGGAACAACACCACTGGCTCTGACAATACAGCAGTGGGTGGGTTAGCCCTAGACGCTTGCACTACGGGGGGTAGCAATACCGCTGTTGGTCGTTCAGCCTTATCCACTCTCACTACTGCTACCCAAACCACAGCAGTCGGTTTTGTAGCAGGGTCTAGTCTTACAACTGCGTCATACACCACCGCTATTGGTTCTCACGCTGGTCAAAATATTTCTACAGGTCAGGGCAATACCGTCGTTGGTCGGTATGCTGCTCAATCAACTACCAGTGGCTCCAACAACACAGCTGTGGGTTCATCGGCACTCACCTCAAACGTTACAGGTGAATACAATACTGCCATTGGACAAGCCGCATTGGAGCAGGCCACTAGCAACAACAACACTGCTGTTGGACGAAATGCGGGGCGTGACCATACAACAGGTCTTTATCTAACTGCGGTAGGTGCAGACGCATTATCCAGCAACACCACAGGTGCAAATAATGTTGCTATGGGTAAAAATGCCTTACTCAACAACACCACTGGTGGTTATAATGTCGCCATTGGTGGGTTTGCACTTGATGCTAATACTACAGCTGCTTATTCTGTGGCTGTTGGGCATCAAGCATTGACTAGTTCCACCACCGCATCTGCCAACACAGCAGTGGGGTATCAGTCTGGGTATAGTACTACTACTGGTTTTTATGTTGATGCGCTTGGCTATCGCTCTTTGTATTCTAACACCACTGGTAACAATGTTGTAGGGCTTGGCTTTCAATCTCTTTACAGCAACACGTCTGGTGTTTCTAACGTGGCTGTTGGCACTGATACGTTGTATTCTAACACCACCGCTTCTAACAATGTGGCTGTGGGTTATCGTGCTTCGTATTCTAACACCACTGGCACAGAAAATGTAGGAGCTGGTGCTTATGCCTTAAATGCAAATACAACTGGACAATATAATTCTGCTGTTGGTTATGCAAACCTGCAAGGCAACACAACAGGTTCGTATAATACGGCATTAGGCAGAGCTGCACTGCAAGCAAACACCACTGCAAACTTTAACACTGCGATGGGTTACAATGCAATGTATGCTAATACCACGGGAATCCAGAATACCGCCATTGGTAATAATGCTTTAGACGCAAATGTAACTAGTAACTATAGCACTGCAGTAGGTTCATCTGCTCTCACAACTAGCACAGGCGGTGGTAATACTGGTATTGGGTATTATGCTGGTGGTGCAATGACCACAGGTAGTAATAATACATTTATAGGTGGTGATTCTGCCTATACTACAACGAGTGGTTCAGATAATGTGGCTGTTGGATATGGGGCTGGTATCTACCTAACGACAGGTAGTGGTAATGTTTATATTGGTCGTAGAGCAAGGTCAACTGCAACTGCAAACTATGCCATTAACATTGTTGCTGATAACACAGACATTTATGACAAAGGAACATCCACTGGATTTATTTATCCCGGAGGTGGGGGTGTCTACCAAGGTAACAACTCATCTAGCTGGTCAACAACATCTGACCGCAGACTGAAGAAAAACATTGTAGACAACACAACTGGTCTTGATGCAATCACACAAGTTCAAGTTCGTAACTTTGAGTATCGCACTGAAGATGAAATTACCGAACTTGATGCTCAAAATGTTATCAGGAAAGAAGGCTTACAGCTTGGTGTAATCGCACAAGAGATACAGCAAGTATTACCAGATATGGTAAAAGAAGAATCTACAGGCGTTCTGTCAGTAGACCCAGATAACATGACTTGGTATCTGGTTAATGCAGTTAAAGAACTGAAACAACAACTAGATGAGGCTAATGCTCGTATAGCCACACTTGAGTCCAACTAAACTATAGGAGATTAAAATGGACAATGAAATCACAGCAGAAGAAATTGCACAGCACTATTCAGCAATGGGTGACAGTGTTGACCTTATCAATGGTATTATTGCTGGCACAGAAGGGGAAGAGCTTGATGCAACTGAAAAGCAAAATTGCGTAGACCGTAATGTTGAGCATCTGGAAATCATGGTTGCAAAAGACTTTTGGACAGATGAAAGCATGACAGCAGTCAATGCCGCAATCACAGCAGGGAAGGCTTACACAGCATGAGTGAGTCAAATGTAATCACCATCGCAGGTAAGGAATATGAAGAGTCTGCTATGGACAGCCAGCAGATGTATCTGATTAACCAGATTCGTGATCTGCAGTCCAAGGCTGGCTCTCTCCGTTTTCAACTTGATCAAGTGCAAGTGGCACAAGACGCTTTCACCACAGCACTGATTAAAACTGTGGAGGAAGTGGATGGCGAAGCCGACAGTCCAGAGCGTTCAATCGCAAATTGATACACACGAAGCTGTTTGTGCGGAGCGTTGGAAAGAAACAATCCTCCGTATCAAACGCATTGAGCGTATTATGATCGGGACTGCAGGTGCCACAATTTTGCTTCTTGTGAGTTTGTTAACAAGGAGCATTTAACATGACAGTCGAAACTTTTTTGAAGTGGAAAATACTGCCTAGATTCATGATGCTAATTATGACACTCATGAGTTGGCGAGTTGTTGAGTGGTTTATGTCTTTGCCAGAGCCTAGCAATGCCCAAGCTGGGCTTGTTTCTGTTGTCACAGGGGCTATGACAGGTGCATTTGCCGTTTGGATGAATCATGAAGGAAAGGGTTAAATCATGCTTCAAGCACTTATCGGTCCAGTCACTGGCCTCCTCGATAAATTCATTGAGGACAAAGATCAGAAGGCTCGTCTTGCACATGACATTGCTACTATGGCAGAAAAGCACGCTCACGAAGCTGCGATGGCACAAACTGATATCAACAAAGCTGAAGCACAGCACAGATCGATATTTGTTGCTGGTTGGCGTCCTTTTATCGGTTGGACTTGCGGTGTCGCTTTGGCTTATCATTTCGTGGTTGCTCCGCTGATTCTGTTCGGTGCAGGTTGGGCAGGTGCAGAGATTCCTGAGCTGCCGCAGTTTGACATGGACTCTTTAATGACTGTTCTGCTCGGGATGCTTGGTCTCGGTGGCATGCGGACATTTGAGAAATCGAAAGGTCTGACTAAGTGAATCACAACTTGAACAAATGCATGGAGATGCTGTTAGAACATGAAGGTGGTTATGTTGATCACCCTAGTGATCCTGGAGGTGCGACTAATTTAGGCGTAACTAAAAAAGTCTGGGAAGAATATGTCGGTCATGAAGTAACCAAAGATGATATCAAGGCTCTGACAGTTGAGCAAGTCACTCCGCTCTACAAAATTAAATACTGGGACAAAGTGAGAGGCGACGATCTTCCGAGTGGAGTTGATTGGTTCGTATTTGATTGGGCTGTAAACAGTGGTCCAGGACGCTCCGCTAAGGCTCTTCAGTCAATCGTGGGGGTAACTACAGATGGAGCCATTGGTCCCATGACGCTGGCTGCAGTGGCCAACAAACCACAAAAAGAAATTGTTGAAGAAATGCACAAAATAAGGCAAGATTTCTACGAGAGCCTTAAAACTTTTGAAACATTCGGGAGAGGCTGGACTCGTCGTAACGATGAAACAAAACATCAGTCGCTGGAGATGATATAATGTCATTGCGTCTTCTTCAATTCAGACCAGGAATCGTCAAAGATATAACTCAATATTCTGCAGGCAAGAATGGTCCATTTTATATTGACGGAGACAAAGTAAGATTCAGAGACGGATTCCCAACAAAGATTGGTGGCTGGGAAAAAGAAACACAATATGGCCTTTCCTCCGATGGCAATGCAAACTACACAATTACAGCAACTGCCATAGGTGTTGTTCGCAGCATGCTTTATTGGCGTGCCATAACAGATGGTGAAGACTATTTGGCACTCGGAACTCACAATCACTTGATGGTTAACGAGAACCAAGCCTTATACGATATAACTCCTCTGCGTAAAACTTCATCCAGTCTGTCAAATCCATTTGCGACTGTTGACACTAGTTCCGTCATAACTGTTACGGATACAGCCCATGGTGCATTGGACGGAGACTGGGTAAGAATAAGAGGTGCCAGTGCGACCAATGGCATTCTCGCAGACACTATCAATGCAGCCTATGGCTATCAAATATCTTACATTGATGCGAACACTTACACAATTGATGTAGGAACAGCAGCAACCAGCACAGGAACAGGTGGTGGAACAGTCAATATTGATTATTTAATTGGTGCGGCTGCTGGCTTAGGAACTCAAACATCAAATGCTGCACTCGGTTGGGGTGCTGGTGGATGGGGATTAGGAACTTGGGGAACTCCTCGGACAATCTCTACGAGTCTGCGTTTGGAAAACTCACAATGGACTTTGAACCAATGGGGTGAAGACATAATAGCAACTGTTCGCAGTGGTGCTATATATTATTGGGACACTTCCACAGGCGTTGGAAGCAGAGCTGTTGCAGTTTCTAGTCTTGGTGGTGCTTCTGATGTTCCTGATGAAAACAGGATGACGACTGTTTCTTTCCCTGATAGGCATTTGGTTTCTTGCGGGTGCACACCTTTGGGTGGTTCGGACATTGACCCGATGCTTGTGCGTTGGTCTGACCAAGAAGATTATGCAAACTGGACGCCATCAGCAACCAACACAGCAGGTGATCAGAGGCTTGTTGTCGGGACAAAGATAACAGACGTGATATCAACTCGTGATGAAACATTCATCTCTACGGATGAAGCAGTTTACGGGATGTCATTTGTTGGCCCACCATTCACTTTTGCATTCCGTTTGTTGGCTACGAACTGCGGAGCCATAGGCATGGGTGTTATGGGGAATGTTGATGGGGATGTTTACTGGATGTCTAATGAAACATTCTTCATTTACAATGGTGCTGTTCAAGAGTTGCCATGCCCAGTTAAGCACTATGTATTTGACAGAATGCAAAAGAACTATTCAGATAAATTTTTCTGCGCACTGAATAAAGATTTTGATGAAGTTACTTGGTTCTATGTCAGCACTGACGTCTCAGCAACAACTCCTGACCCAGAGCCTGATTCTTATGTAACATATAATTACAGAGACAATGCTTGGTCAATCGGGTCAATGTCAAGAACCGCATGGGAAGATGCATTTGGCTTCCGGAAAGTTCCTTTTGCTTATGATGAAGACGGAGATCTTTACAATCACGAAACTGGAACAGACGCTGATGGTGCTGCTATGACTGCATTCATTGAAACTTCACCAATGGAAGTTTCTCAAACTGGTGATGATTTGATGCTTGTTGATAAAGTTGTGCCTGATGCAACAATGACAGGTTCTTTGAATATGACTGTAAAGTCAAGAAAATATCCTCAAGATGTTGATATTACAAAAGGACCATTTACTATTTCGTCAAATTCAACTAAAGTAAGTCTGCGAGCTCGTGGTCGCCAGATAGGATTCAAATTGGAAAGTTCCTCAGTCGGAGATAGTTGGCTGGTTGGTGATTTCAGAGTTAACGCAAGGCAGGATGGCTTGAGATGAGTAGAATAAATGTAAGATTGCCACAACCACCAAGAGCCTACGAGCAAGGCTGGGCACAAAGGACGATCTCCACTTTGGAGTTGCAGTTGTCTGAGATCAACTCAGCAGCAAACACAACCCCATTTCAAACATCAAATGTCACAAAAGATTATGTTTTAGATGCAGATTCAACAACTTTAGCTGAGGTTGCCGATGTTCTTGGCACTCTCATAGAAGACTTAAAAGGGAAAGGAGTAATCAGCTAATGGCAGACGTAACAGGACAACCAGGAGCATTGACAGGCCTGACCCTAGAGGAAGAATCAGATAAGCCTGTTATTTATGGTGTTTATCAAACAAGGTCTCAAACGCCACAAATTGATTTGAGCAATTTGCAGAATGTTTATGGAACTTCTGCGATGCCTGTATTCAACTGGGTTCGCACAATCCAAACAGGAACCAGAAGTTATAATCCCAACAGCGACTCTGACAGGGAGATGCTTGAGGAATACCGTAGGCTGACTGAAGAACAAGGTGCTCCTCCAGGACTTCCTGATTGGTCAGAGATCGGCAAGCAAGCAGTAATAGGCGTAGCCAGCCAAGTCGGTCAACAAGCAGCATCTCAAGCAGGTGCCGCACTTTTTGATCCTTACTTAGCAGGCAGCACAACAGACAAACTTTTGGCAGGTGTTGGACAAACTTTTGGATCTACGCCATCACAGCTTGTTTCTTCAACTCAAAGTTCAGCATTCTCAAATCTTTCCGAATTGCCTAAAAACAATATTGTTGTTCCAGAACTAGCAAACAGAAAAGTAGCAGAAGCCACAGGCAACTTAGACCTTTTCAATGCATTGGGTGATGATGCAGGAAAATCAATCGGTGATAATGTAACTTCTTACACCGCAGACGAACTTTCAAAGGCAGGTGTCACTGTTGATAAAGCAGGCAAAGCAACCCTAAGCGAAGGAGCAAAAGGAAATATCACCTCCGAAGCAATCACAGCCAGCTCTTCAACACCGACTTATCTTGAACAGGTTGGTGATAGGCTTTATGGGACTGAAGCAGCAAAAGCCAACTGGTCAGGTGCCGCAGGTGCTGGAATTATCAACTTTGGTGTTCAGCTCGCTATGGGCGAGGATCCTGAAAAGGCAGCAAAGTCTGCAGGTGCTTCAGCAATCGGAACAGCAGTCGGTAATGCTCTGCTTCCTGGAATCGGAGGAGTTATCGGTGGTGTTCTTGGTGGAATTGTAGGTGGCCGAGTTATTTGTAATGAGTTGTGCCGTCAAGGCATGATGACTCGTAAGCAAGTTGTTCTTGATTACCGATTCACTCGTGACTACCTAACCCCACAGCATGTTAATGGTTATCATGTTTGGGCTGTCTGGATGGTCAAGCAAATGCGTAAAGGGAAATTTGTTAATTTCTGGAAGCATGTTGCTGGTCACAGGGCTAATGAGATCGCTTACATTTACGGAGAGCGAGACAAGCCTGATTATCTAGGCAAAGTTTATCGTCGCATCTTCGAGCCAACTTGTTGGGTCATCGGTGCATTTTGTAAGACCACAGACTGGTCATCACTCTACAAGCCAAAGGAGATTTTATAATGGCTCGTGAACCAATGAAAATGGATGGTGCGACTGCCAATCCTCTGGCTGCAATGCCTGCTCAAGGTCGTGAAAATTTAATGAAGTCGTCTGAAAGCATCCGTGCTGTTCTGATGGCTCGGTTAGCAAATATGGGTCCAGAAGAGTTGCGGATGCTTGATTCAGCAATCACCCCAGAAGTTGCTCGTGTTTTGATGAAGTTGTTGCCTGAGTTGCAAGAGCTAGTTGAAGCAGTAGCAGGTCAAGGTGCACAAATGCAGCAACAGCGTAGAGCACCAGCTGGCGGTATGCCTCGTGAGATGGGTGCTCTTGGTAACATGTAATGGAAATAAGGAGAGCTGGCCCACTTGATTTGAGTGCTTTGATTGGTATGTTAGCAGAAATGCATGAGCAAACTGAAATACCGACTCCACCAATCAATAGCGAAAAGATGATAAATAAAATCAATGAGGTCATACACAGAGGTGTTGTATTTGTGGCATTAGATGAAGGAAATGAATTGATGGGTTCTGTTGGAGGGATGGTAGGTCAAGACTGGTGGTCTGATCAACCTTATCTTGCAGACCTTTGGTTTTATGTTTCACCGAAGCATCGGAAAGGAACAATAGCACTAAAACTAATTAAAAACTTTATCGAAACAGCAAATGACGCTAAACTAACTGTGAGACTGGGTCACATCTTCTCTGGCGATCTTGAGCGTAAAGACAAATTTTTTGAGCGTCTAGGAATGACCAAGGCTGGCTCAGTATTCGTGGAGGCATAAATGGGTGGCTTTTGCACAACAGGCACTGAAAATTTACCTACCTATGAAAATGTCCTTACAGGGACAGACATCCCTGAGTGGGTTTCAGCAGGTGGCAAAATACTTTTTGAGCAAGCAGGAGAGCTAGCCAAAAGTCCTTACCCAGGATATCAAGGTGCACGGATCGCTAGTTATGACGGGAAAAAATTAACACCCGAAGAAAGACAGGCTTTTGATCTTTTGACTAGTGGGGCTGAAAGTTATCAGCCTTATGTTGACACAGCATATCAAGCAGCAACAAGGCTTGGTCGTGGTTATGATGCGGCCACTAGGTCTCAGTTGATGGGTCCAGGATATGGCGGTGCGACTCGTGGTCAACTCACTGGCGGATCAGCTCCAGGATACAGAGGCATGACCTCTAGTCAATTGATAGGAAAAGCCCCAGACATAACAGGTTACACTGGCCAAATGGGTCGTCAAGGTGCTTTGACCAGAGGCGAACTTGTTGGTGATTATCAAGGTGCGACTCGCGAACAATTAACTGGTCCAGGATTTACGCTTGAATCAGCACAACCATTTTTAGATATTTATCAAGGTGCAGCAGACCCAGCAGTTCGTGAAGTTGAGCGTCAAATAGCAGCACAACAAACAGCAAACAGAGCCCAAGCAGCAAGAGCAGGTGCATTCGGTGGCTCAAGAGCAGCAATCTCAGACATTCTGACTGCCTCTGAAGGTGCAGCAAGAGCAGGTGACATCCGCTCTCAAGCAGCACAACAAGGCTTAGGGTTCGCAGCACAACAATTTGAAGCAGACAGAGCAGCACGCTTTGGAGCTGAGCAAGCACTTTCCGCACAAGCAGAAAGAGATCGTGCCGCAAGGTTCGCAGCTGAATCAGACCTCTATGGCAGATTCGCTCAAGACAGAGCATTCGGTGCAGAGATGTCAATGGCAGACAGAGCTGCTCGTATGGAACAAGCCGAGCGTGATAGACAAGCAAGATTCGGTGCAGAACAAGCTGGTCGTTCCGCATACGAAACTCGTATGGCGCAAAGAGAAAGAGATCGGGCTGCACGCTTTGGAGCTGAAGATGTTCTCCGTCAAAGATACCAACAAGATCGTGAGGCTAGGTTCGGAGCAGAAGCAGCACAACGTGCCGCATACGAAACTCAAGAAGCCTCTCGCCTCCGTCAAGCAGAACAACTGCAGTCTTATGCACCTTTAGTTCAAGGACTTCAGGAACAAGCAGCATCAGGCATGCTTTCGGCTGGTGAGGCTCGCAGGAAACTTGATCAGATGGCTCTTGACCTCGCATATTCAGATTATGTTGAGCAAAGAGAATATCCATTCCAGATGTTGAATTTTGCAATGGGTGCTTTGAAAGGTGTCCCATATGAAACGACTCAATATTCGCTCTCGCAAGGTCAGCAATATGTTCAGACTCCGTCAATCTACGGCCAGACTCTTGGTGGTCTGGGGGCATTGGCCTCCGCATATTATATGAGTCAGGGGAGATAATTGAATGGCTATTGGTGATAACAAAGTTTTAGGAGCATCAGGCACAAACATTCTCAACCTCCCACAAGGTGCATTGAAGGCTCTCGGTGGTCAAGAGAACTTTCAAAATGCTATGCAGCTCGCTCAGGCTCTTCAGCCAGCCCCAAAGCCTATTGATCCTGCATTGCTTTCATTTATATATTTCTCTCAAATGGCAGCAGAAGCCTCCAAGCCAGGAGCCACTGCTCTGGGTGCAGCCAGCACTGCAGCATTGACCCCAGCACAATACCTCATGAAAGATTATGAGCGTCAGCGTGACAGAGAAGAAAAACTTCCAGCCACTGCTCTTCAGATCGCCAACTTGATCAAGCCAGCCAAAGGCACTGGTGTAAATTTACAATGGAAAAAACAAAACCCAGTCACGAATGAAGATGGATCCGTAAAGATGGATCAAAATACTGGTGCTGCAGTTTATAACTGGGCACAAGTTGATGGTGCAGGAAATGTCGTTCAGACCCAACAGTTCCCAGACCCAACATCTGCTGCCAAGCCTATAACACTGTATAATAAAGATGGCGAGTCTGTTCTGGTCACTCCAGGAACACAAGCCTACAAAACTGCGACTTCAGATGCTGAACAAGGTGGTGGGTTCTTCTTGACCAGCAAGCCTAAAACTCCTAGCAAGCCGAGCACTTATGTAGTCACTTCTGATGAAGGATTGAATCTTGGCGGTGTGAAATATGAAAAAGGTTCTGAAGTTCTGCTGAACAATGATCAAGCCAACACATTCAGCAACTTGATAGCAGAGCCACCAAAAACAGAAACATATAAAACGAGTGGCTCAGGAACTTTGGCTAAATATATGTCTGCGGAAGATGCAAAGAAATTTGTCATCGGTCTTAATTTGCCAGAAACTTCCCCGAACTTTCAAACTATCGTTGATAGGCTCACAGCCAAAAATGATTCTCAAATTGGCCAACCTATTTCAGATGCTGGCGTTTTCCTAGAAGTTGTGCCTTTCATGAAAGGTGATGAAGTCATCAATCTCATGTTAACCCCATCAAAGACTGCAGCAACACCATTCTTTACGACATATGTTGAGAAGCGTCTGCCGCTGATTGCCAAGGCTTCTGACACCTACAATACGACTGCTCGTGAGGTTCTCCCGAGAGTTGACGAAGCACTGACGCTTTTGAAATCAGGCAAAGTTGAAACAGGCAAGTTGACACAAGTCATGATGCCATTCAAGCAAGTCTTTAATCAGGCTTTCGGCATCAATGATCCTGAGATTGTGGGTCTTGAGACTTTGCAAGCGACATCAAACTTCTTGGCTCCGAAAATGCGTCCTGTCGGGTCAGGCTCAACCTCCGACATGGAATTCAAAGCCTACCAACAAGCAGCATTGTATCTCGGTAACACTCCTGAAGCCAACTACATCTCTCTTTATGCTTTCAAGAAAATGGCTGAAAATGGTGTCAGACTGAATCAACTTGAACAAGAGATGCTGACATCAAACGAATACACAAACATGAGAGCAGTCAATGAAGAATTGAATAAATTTGACCGAGGCATTTTTGAAAAATACACAGGAGACCCAGAAGACGAGGCTGCTGTGCTTGAGTGGTATAACAGTCTTGATGATGGTGCTGTTGTAATTAACAATGGGATCTTTGATTCCAAATCACCATATATAATTAAAGGATGGGGGTCATAATGGGTGGAATAGCATTACCTGATGGAGCAGGAGCTCTCGGCAATCCGTCTGCAAACCCGACAACAGAAGGTCAACAAGTCGTAGAAGCGAATGAAAAAAGCCTTTGGGAACAGATTGCTTCTCTTCCTGGAGGGATTTATGCTGCAGCCACTGGCGAAGGCATCCCGATTGAATTCCCCAACATCCCCGAAACAACTGAGATGGGGGACAATGCTCCAGGATTTTTTGAAGCATTCATGATGAACAACAAATTGATGTTCGCCAGAGATGATTTCGGTAAGGCTGAGATCATGCAAGATGCTTTCAAAGATGACGAACGCTGGGGTGGAGTTTACACCGACAAATTTGACAACCCTATGATTGTCTGGAATGGCAAACCATATTATGTCAACAAACCAGGATTTTCAGGCCAAGACATCGGGACATTTACTGGCGAGATAATTAAGTTCGCACCAGCCACAAAATTTGTCGGTGGAGCCAAAACTCTAGGCCAAACAATCTTGCGTGGAACTGGTGCATACGGCACGACTGAATTGGCAGGTCAGGCTGGTGAGGCTATGCTTACTCCTGAAACAACTGCAGCTAAAGACAGGTCAATTGAAGACTTAGCAGGTGAAGTCGGCACATCTACGGCTATTGGCGTGGGTGTTGATGTTTTGATGCCACCTATCGCTAAAGGTGTCAAGACTGTTGCCAAGGCATCAGGCAAAGCAGTCCCAGAGGGTGTCAGAACAATGTTCCCTCGTTTCAAGCCAGAGATTTTACAAGAATCAAAATACCCACTGACTCAGGGTCAGCGGACAGCTGCACTGCCTGATGCAAGAACAGGTCAGATAGGTCAGAAGACAACACCACAGCTTGAAGAAGAAGACATCATGCGATTCTCTGCTTCAAGTCAACCGACAGCCACAGGCATCATCCGAGCATTTGATGAAGACCAGTTGGCTCAGATTCGTGCAGACGCAAAAATACTTCAAGAAGAATTTGGCTCAGGTCAGGCAGGAGTTCTGGGTGCAGAAGACATTCCAACAGCTGCAGCAGAAGAGATCCAAGCAGGTGTTACAAAAACCGCTCAAAGCCTAAAACAAAGAGCAAGCAAAGCCTATGAGGTTGTTCAAGGTGCTGATGTTCAGCCAGTGATGAGTCGTCAAGGTGTCATGGACACTTCTAAGTCTGCATTGGATTCTGTCCTCAGCCCACAAGGCCTCGGAATCACTCAGCGTGAACTTGACAGGATGCCAATCCTGAACAAAGAAATTGCTTACCTCAGGAAGATCAACAGACTCTCTCAAAACCCGAACTTCAAAGGCTCTCCGCTCAACATCCTTCATGGCTACCAAAAAAGCCTTAACAGAGCAGTGCGAACAGCTGAACAAGGTTCGCCAGAGGCTTTGGCTCTCGGGAAGATTAAAGAGCAAGTTGATCAGGCAGTCTTCAATGGCATTGAGACAGGCTTGATCACAGGTGATGAAACAGTCTTGAACTCGCTGAAAGAAGCCACAGACCTTTACAGACAGTATATGGGTCTCACAGGCAAAATGACAGGCAGAGACGCTCAAGAAAAAGCAGCAAACAAAATCCTAGAGCAAATCACCAATCCGAACTTTACACCCAAGCAGGTGGTCAACTCTTTCTTCGGTCACGCAAAATTCAACCCGAATCAATCAATGGGTCTTGTGCTGAAGAAGTTGAAAGGCATCCTGCCACCAGAACAATATAATGAAGTGGTTGCATTAGCCAAAGACGCTGTTCTTGAGAAAGCATTCTCAGGCTCTGGCAAGTCAGGTGTTACCCGAACAAACATCGTAAATAACTACAATGATGTGTTTGTCAAAAACAAAGCAATCACAAGCCTGTTGTTCAATGAAAAAGAGTTGGCTCGGATCGGACAGTTCCGCAATGATGTAATGCCTACGCTTTGGGCTGAGATCAAACTTAACCCATCAGGCTCAGGCTACACAGTTCTTTCAGGTTTGGCTCAGCAAGGTCTTTTGAACTATGCACGGGTCATACCGATCGTTGGCAGGGAGGCTGTTGAGAGCATTCAAGACATTGGTGCCGCAGGAACCGCAAGAGCCGCAACTCGCCAATACCTCAACAGAGTCAACAGACCTCTTTTCTCGGATGTTATTCAATCAAGCATCCGTCCAGAAGTCGTAACAGAAGAAGTGACAGAGGAGCAGATTTCACCTTCAATTAAATCAATCGTTGATTCAGCACCAGCGTCAGTGATTGAAAAGTTGAACGAAGCTGCGTATCCGTAATGCTTGCAGAGTTAGCAGCTGCAAATGCCGCATTTGCAGTTATAAAGCAGTGCGTCCAAAATGGGCGAGAGTTGACTGCAGCTGGCACAGCGATAGCAAATTTCGTAACAGCCAAAGAAGAACTCCAACGTAAAGGCAATAAGAAAAAAGGCAAAGGTGTTGGGGGTCATGATCTTGAAGAGTTTATGGCTCTTGAAAAGATCCGTGAACAAGAAGAGCAACTGAAGCAAATAATGATATACACAGGTCGTCCAGGATTGTGGCACGACTGGCAGAGGTTTCAGGCTGAGGCTCGCAAGTCTCGCAGAGTCCAAGAAGAGTTGGCAAAAAGAAAAAGAGAAGAATTGCTTGAAGCAATAGCCGTTGGTGGCTTGATAACTGTTATCGCTGCAGTTGTGGTTGCATTCTTCTGGTGGCTTTATATCATGAAGCAGTCAAGATAGATTGAAGTTCTTCCCAGTCTTCTTTCTTCATGTTGCCAAGTTTTTTGTATGAAAGAAGATTGAAAAAGTCTTGACGGGATGGACGCTCAAAAAGCCTCTTGGCATCTCGGCCATGAATGAGACCAACAAAGTCCCGACCTACCCTCAACAACACCCAGCATTGGCCTTTGTGTTCGTCGTATTCCTTTAGCCAGAGCGATTGATTCAATTTAAGACCAATGCTCATGCGACTGCGTGGCCAGTCTTTCATATACTTCAATTCAATCCAGCCAGACTTGCCATCTTTGATGTAATGAACATCTGGCATGCCTTTCATAACTCTGTTCTCAACACGATACATTTTCATATCTTTGAGGGAAGTCCTCAGCAATACCCAGAAGTTCTTTTCACTCATAACGGCTATTCTCCAGTTGTCTTGTTATCATTTTTATCAGTTCCTCTATGTGCCTTATTATTTCAGGATCTGTTGCCCTATCCCGAATCTCAATCAGCCTTTGTCTCAACTCACTCTTCGTCATCTGTCAAGAAAAGCGAGATGGGATCTTTGGTGACGACATCTGCGAGGCTCTTTTTGCTTTGCAGTGCTTTAATGATTTTGCTGTCAATGGTTTTGGGAGCCTCAATATCGATATAAGTGACATTGTTCTTTGTTCCGATGCGGTGGCACCTGTCTTCAGATTGAAGACGAGTCTCAAGGTCAAAACTATTTGAATAGTAGATTGCACACTCTGCGGCAGTCAATGTCAGACCAATTCCACCTGATTGCGGTTGACCTATGAAGTAGCGAACTTTCGGGTCATTCTGAAATCGCTCTACGGCGATCGCTCGTTGGTCGTTTGACACATCCCCGTGGTAAGCAACAGCCAAGTCACCTAAAGCACGCTCTATGGCTCTTAAATCAGCCTTAAATCGTGCCCAGATGATTACTTTGGTGTCAATGTCGCTAAGAATATCCAAAAGAGCCTGCATTCTGGGATTTTTCTCGTCAATGGGCTTGACTTCTTCTTCAGTCGGGAACCACCCACAAACAATCTGCTGAAGCCTCAAAAGCCGAGTGATGGTCTCTGGTGCATCAATGTGTTCGCCTTCAAGTTCGGCTATGAACTCTTTACGCAGTTGATCATACAACTTGCGTTGCTTCGGAGACAAATCAACAGGGTGACGCTGATATATTTTGTCAGGCAAGTCTAGGCAGTCTTTTTTCAAAACTCTGAATGAGTGGCCTTCAATGTTCTTTGTC
>Ga0255781_10002315_pt1 | contig 15206 bp, 9 predicted proteins | sample 101ome_21_FD_179979 | JGI IMG/M metagenome (GOLD analysis project Ga0255781, IMG submission 179979) | Coastal salt marsh microbial communities from the Groves Creek Marsh, Skidaway Island, Georgia - 101413BT metaG (version 2) | ecosystem: Environmental > Aquatic > Marine > Intertidal zone > Salt...
TTCGTCGTCGCGTGGGTGACATTTGGGGATGACATTTGCGGACGCGCCGAACGCGAGAGACGAAGCGCGTCATCCGATCGCTCGATGCCGTGCAGCGCGACGCACGACGGTACCGAGGAACATATTTGGAGAGTCGTCACTCACGTCGTCGATCGGGGCGGACATGATGGCAAAGGCGTGGTTGATGCGGGTGCTCGACGCGTCTCGTTCGTCTGCGACGTCGCCGGCGCGGGTGATGTACACGGTCGCGCCGACGTCTCGCGCGATGGATACCGCGCACGCGAGTTTTGTGGCGACGCCACCGGTGACGTCGTCGACGTCTGAAGATAACGTGAGATTGATGCGCGGCGGTTCGGGAACGTCGGCGTCGATGCGTCGGCTCGGATGCGCGACGTTTCGCAGTCGAGCCGCCGAAACGCACGTCCACGACTCGCTCGGGGCGTCCTCGACGATGATTTCGCGAATCAACGTTGCCGTTTCTTCTTCCGCGACGCCGATGGGTGTCGTCAAATCCTCGTCGTCTCTCGGTAAGAGGCTACACGTAGGCGCCGCGTCGTACACTCCGAAGACGTCGCTGAGAAAGACGCATCGAACGCGTTCCGCCGAATCCACCAATCCACCATCCACGACCCACCTCGCGCACCACCGCACGATATCGTCCCCGCTCAACACGCTCGTTCCTTGTTTCTCATCGAAAACGACGTCGCCGTGAATCACCGTCACGACGCCTCGTCGCGCTCGATCGACCACCGCGGATTGGCGTCCGCTCGTCGACGTCTCGTCCTCTACCCCGACGCCCCGCGTCTTCCAGCCCTCCAACGACGGTGATATTCCAACGGCATCGATACCACGTTCACGAAGGGCGGAAACGACGAGGCCATTCAACTCTCGCACTTTACTTCTCGTTTCGTCGACTCCCGCTCTGAAACGCGCGTCAGTTCTATAGTCGCCTCCGTGCGCGCACCCGCACGCCTTTGCTTCGGCTTTAATAAACGACGTCAGTCGGACGTTCAAGGCGTCAAACGCGGAAAAAACAAAACGAAGGTAACAAAAGCGATGCAGCGCGCGTGGACGCACCGTGTCCAAAGCCCCCGGCGCCGTGTACGACGATAAATCTGTGCGTCCCAAGGGCCACCGCTCGCGCAACCGTTTCTACGCAGTCCTCAAACCCACGTTTATCCACGCGTCCACGCGCGCGTTTATCCGTCAACGCCGCCCCGCCGAGTTTAACGACGACGACCCCGACGCCATCGCCCGTTCGCGTCGTTCGCGGTGATGTCATCGCGACGCGGACTGACGCGGGCTGTTCTGTTTGCGTCATAAAGCGTCACGCTACTTCCTTTGGTTCAACGCACGCAGGATGCGCATCGTCGCCGTCGCGTCGACATCGAACGCATCGGACGCATTGACGACGCGCATCAACGACGTCGGCCGTCTTCGTCTTCGACGCCCATCGCGTCGTCCATCGGTCTCGTCGTCGCGTGCGCTGTGGGCTGCCGGTGACGTTGCCGATGCCAAAGCCAAAGCCTCGCGTAGACGTCGTCGTCGCGCCCACGCATTGTCGTCCGTTCGCTCAAACATCACCGCCGCCACACTCGGGCTCTTCATCTCCGTCGGAGTCCACGCCGCCGCCCTCCCGGCGAGTGCCGCCGAGTTTTACATCGAAGACGTTCCGCTCGGTCTGAATGCTGCTGAGGACGCTTCAACCAAACGTCCGAGTCTTCGCGCGCTGACATCCGGTAAGAATGGAAAGGCTATCGAAAAGTGCGCCAACAAGTGCATCGCGACGTGTTCGAGGGGCGGGAGCCACGGCGGGGCTCCAGGGTTAGGGCCGATGAGCGTGCGTAGGGATCCAATCGTGTTCAAAGAGTCGTTTCGGTCGAGAAATTATTGTTTATTCGAGTGCGCGGACATTTGCGCCGCCAAAATCAACGGCGCCGGCGATAAGCGTTGATTGCAATGTAATTATTATTTAGCGTTGTCAAACTCGGTGGTTTCGTGCGATCGCGTTCGTCGTCATTCAGCTTTATGAATATCGTGAACGGGCGGATAAGGACGCGCGTTAGCGAAAAACAAGATGATTTCAACGCACGCACAGCCGCCACACGCCGCCGCGCGTCCATCGACGGACACAAACAAACGCCCGCACCCGACCGAAGAAGGATGCGCGGACGCACCGTCGCCGTCGCCGTTCCGATCGCGGTGACGCTCGCGGCGCTCGCGACGCTCACGACTCGCGCCGACGCTCTGGAGACGTTGACGTCGCACGCCGCCCGCGCGCTTCGAACGACGACGAACGAAGAGACGCTCGAGCGCGTGAAGCGCGCGGCGTTGGAGTTTGAAGGAAAGATTGATGGGGCGTTCGCGAGCGTCTGGGCTCGGGTCCTCGAGCGGTTTCACCCGTTCGTCATCGCCGGGCCATTGACGTTTGTGTACCACGAAGTTGTGTACTTTGGCGCGTGGTTGCCGTGGTTGGCGCTGGATCAGCTCGAGTGGGCTAAAAGGTGGAAGATTCAGCCGGATAAAACGCCGAGTAAGGAAATGGTGGCCAAGTGCTTGAAAAAGTTGCTCAAGTCGCACGTGTTTATTCAGCTTCCGATGCAAATGTTGTTTTACTTCGTCGCGCCGTATTTTGGATTTTCGTTGGAGTTGAGCGCGTTGCCGAAAGCGAGAGAGTTTTTGTGGCAGATCCCGACGTTTTTCGTCATTGAGGACTTTTATTTTTACTGGATTCATAGATTTTTACACCACAAGCGCGTGTACAAGTATGTGCACAAGATTCACCACGAGCACAAGTATCCGTTTGGCATCGCCGCAGAGTATGCGCATCCCGTGGAAACCTTCTTCTTGGGCATCGGTACGCTCCTCGGACCGCTCTTCTTTGCCAAGCACATGGTGACGCTGTGGGTTTGGCTCTTTTTCCGTCTCGTGGAGACAGTGGAGGATCACTCTGGGTACGACATTCCCTGGAACCCGACCAACTTGATTCCGTTTTGGGGCGGCGCGGTGCACCACGATTTCCATCACAAAACATTCGAGGGGCCTTACTCGAGCGTCTTCACCTGGTGCGACTGGATGTTTGGCACCGACAAGGAGTTTAGGGAGCACCAAGCCAAGCTCCGCGGCGGTAAAGGTTCCATCGTTTACCCCGCGGCGTTCCGCGGCGCTCCGAACGAAAAGGCGCTGCTCGAACGCAAGGCCCGCGGAAAAAAGGTTGACTGATGAGCGCGATGAGTGAGAAGTTTTAATTTTAAAGAATGAAATTGACGTTTAAATCATTGACGTGCTGCCTACGTATTTTTTAATTTTAGAGTTCGTCGTGCGTCGTCTGCGCGGTGGCGTCCTCGACCGTCGCGTCGGCGGCGCCGGCGTCCGCTGCCGCTTCTCCATCGACGACGGGCTCGGAATCGTCGGAAGACGCTGTCGTCTCATTTGTGTCCGCCTCCGTCGTCGCATTCGCCGTCGTCGTCTCGTTTGTCTCGACAACCTTTGGCTTTGGCTTTTTCTTGGACTTTAATTTGCTAAATTTTCCCTCGATCGGCCGCAAGCTGATCTTAATCTCGGCGGATTCAAGAGAAGGCGGCTCCGTGATGGCGAGCGCTTCTTGTGCCTCCACCTTTTCGTTGAGCCAAGACTCAAACTGATTGACTTCCTCCAACAAGTTGGCGACGTGCGTTTCGTTCAGCCACGGTTTCTTTTCCGGCCAGGACTCAATCTCAGGCCGCGCCTTGCCGATGAAGGTTCTCGCCTTTTCAATTTGAGCTGGACGACGCGTCAATTCCTTGGCTCGGAATTCCATGGCGTCGCCCTTCGCCTTGAGCGCCTCGTGCGTCTTCTTGAAAACCTCCGTGGTGGAGTCGGCGCCGTCCATGTAAAGCCAGTCCTCCTTATCCATGAGTTCATCCTTGAACGCTTCGCGCTCTTCCTCCGTGGTGACGGTTTGGATGTCCTCGTCTTCGAGCTTGGAGCGCGTCGAGTAAATGTACGCCTCGAGGTTGCTCTTGGCAGCCTCTTGCGCTCTCTTCGCCTCATCCTTCTTGCGAAGCTCATCGAGGACGTTAATAGAGGCGTCGAGTTGCGCTTGGCTCATCGGTGCCATCGGAAGACCGGTCACCTTGACGTCGAGCGCGGTGCGGAAGACGCGGCGGCGCTCGCGCATCTTTGGTTCTTCTTCAACTTCCTCCGCCGCCTCTTCTTCCTTGTCTTCCGTCGGCTTTTCGGCATCAGCCGACTTGGCGGTTTGATCGTCGGCAGCGGCGGCGTCCGCAGTCGGCTTGGTCGTCGCTTCCTCGTCGTCGCCGTCGGTGGAGTTGCCGTCGGTGGAGTTGCCGTCGGTGGAGTTGCCGTCGTCCGTCTCGTTCTTCGGCTTTGTGATCTTTTTTGGCTTGGCCTTGATCGGCACGTAGTCGATAATCTCAACCGCGTACTCTGCCTTTTCAACGTCGAGAATACCGTGCGCGTCGTAATCGAAGTGAATGTTGAGCTTACCCACGGTGTCGTTGTACTTGGCCATGGCTTCCTTCACCTTGGTGATTTCGATGGTCATGACTTGGTCCGACGTCGCGCCGGGCGGCAAACGGACGCCGTCTGAGACGTCGAGCTTCACGGTCATCTTGACATCCTCGGTGCGGTTGCGAAGAGAAACCATGCGATGGTGCGGCACTTTTTTAAAGGCTGGCACCAAGACTGTTGGTTCGGAAGACGTGAATTCGTCCGCAGGGGTGACCTCGTACGTCATCCCGTGAGACGCGGCGTCGGCGGCGCCAAACTTGCGCATGCGAAACGTCGTCGACATGTTCGCCGCGTAAAGACCAGCTCCCATGGCGACAGCCTCGTCCGCGTCCAGATGCACGTCAAACTTGCGACCGTTGATCGCAGCGGTGATGGCATCCTTGACGCCCGGCACGCGACTGGAACCACCGATGACTTCGATGGCTTCAATCTCATCCAGGGTGACGTTGTACTCGCCCAACGCGGCGACAATGTCGCGCAACGGCGCCGTCATGCGCTCGAAAACATCCCCAGCGAGCGCGTTAAACTCATCGCGAGTGATTTTCGAGCGAAGATCGATGTCGTTGTGCAGAGACTCGACGCTGAAGGGCGCTTCCCGGTTGGCTGACAAAATTTCTTTAGTCTTCCGAACTTGCTTGCGCATCTTTCCGACGGCGCGCGGAATCTTTGTCAAATCCGTCCCGTGCTTTTCCTTAAACTCCGCCATAAAGTGATCCATAACGAGCATGTCGAGCGTATCGCCGCCCACGCTCTCGTCCCACTTCAAAGCTTTGATTTCAAACTGTCCGTATTGCTTCTTCTTGGCAGCTTTATCCGCAAAGGATGAGTATCGCACGAGCGCCGCGCCGCTGCTCGTGTGTCCGACATCCACCAAAATCATCCACTTTGGCTCTGTAAACTCCTTATCGATCCCCCACTGCAAAGCCGCGCACGACAAATCGCTCTTCATCGCCAAAACGTTCAACCCAGCAATCTCAGCCGCGTCTCTCAACGCTCTTCTTTGGCTTTGGCTCCAATACGCCGGCGTCGCGATCACCGCGTCGCGAATCTTCCCCTTGCCCGCATCCGTTCCAATCTTCATCGCGTACTCGAGCAGCATCGCCACCATTTCTTCCGCTTTATACGCTTCGTTTCCTTTTTTTAACTTGATCACCACCGGGTGTCCATCTCGCGTCGAATCCCCGGTCGTTTCGTACGCCAGTTTACTCCCGACGCGCGTTTCACTCCAAAACCCATCCGTCGCCTTCCCGTCGTTCCCCAGCGCATCTCTCGCCCGCGTCACCACCAATTCCGGCGCTCGCGGGTGTAAATCATTCGCCGCTTCCCCGACCGCGCGTTCGCCGTCGTAAAACGAAACCGCGGCGGTGGTTTTCCGTTTCGAAACTTCGTTCAACGCGATCGAAATCGGAACTCGACCCGGGGCGACGAGGGAGACTTTGAGGTACTCCCCGCCGTAATCGATCCCGATCACCGCCGCGGAGGCGACGGTGCGCAGCAGTAGCGTCGCGATCGTCGTCGCGAGGACGACGAGGGGCGGTGCGCGGCGTCGCATGGCTCGTGGCGCGTCGGGGTGTGCGGTTTGGGCAATCACAATCTCTCCAGATCATCTCATCTTGTTTTCGCGTCGGCTGCGCGCGGGTGGTTGTGTCATTAGGAATACAACAAGTCGAGGATGGCTAAAAGAACTCGCTCTGAATGCACGCGCGCTCGCCGTGATCGGTGAACGACGACTGTTACCTCCGCGCTGGGATGACGGCGATGCGGTGACGATCGATGTCGACGGAGAGGACTTCGACGTCGACGGATTGGCCGACGGAGTACGCGTCGTGCGGATCGACGGTTCGGTTTCCGCCCAAAGTCTTCGCGTCAGATCCGTCGAGTCTTTTCTTCATGTGGGTGACGTGTAAGAGGGCATCGCGACCGACGCCGAGGTCGAGGAAGACGCCGAATGGGACGACGTTGCGGACGACGGCGGAGGGGATGGTGTCGCCGGGTTTGAGGGCTTGGATGGTGCGCGCTTGCGTGCGGAGGACGTTGTCGCGATGGGCGTCGGAACGGCGCGCGCGCGCGTCGTCTCCCGGAGCGGCGAGCTCGTCGGCGATGTGTTTGAGGGTGAGGGCGTGGCATCCAAGACGTGCGCTGGAGGATGCGAGCGCCGAGTCGTCGCTGGCTAGCTCTCGAAGCTTTGGCTTGAGTTTCTGCAAGGCTTGGATGGACGTCGACGACGACGAAACGACTCTGCTCGATTCAGCGTCGGCGAGATTGATGACTTCAGCAGCGTCGGCGGAGAGAAGGCTTAGCAATCTTCTGGCGACTGCATAACTCTCTGGATGTACCGACGTGTGTTCGAGCGCGTCCGCGGCGTTTGGCACACGAAGAAATCCGATGATTTGCTCGTACGTCTTCGATCCGACACCAGACACCGTTTTGAGCGCCGCGCGGTCTGAAAACTGTCCGTGCTCGTCGCGGTGACGGACAATCTTCGCCGCGAGCGCCGGACCAAGACCTGGGATTCGCGAAAGGAGAGACTGCGACGAGGTGTTGAGATTCGCGCCGACGACGGCGACGGCCGATTCGACAGTCTTGGTGAGCTCGTCGGCCAATTCCTTCTCCTTGACGTCGTGTTGGTACAAACCAATGCCAATGTTTTCGGGAGAAATCTTCACCAACTCAGCCATAGGGTCTTGGAGTCTGCGCGCGATAGAAACGGCACCGCGCAGCGAGACGTCGATGCTCGGCAGCTCTTTCGCCGCGAGCTCGGACGCGCTGTACACAGAGGCGCCGGCTTCGGAAACCACCCGCCAGCCCACGCCGGAGACTCCAGACATGGACGACGCGACGAAAGCCTCCGTCTCTCGGCTCGCCGTACCGTCGCCTATTGCGATGGCGCTCACGCCCCACTTTTTCACCAGTTGTCTGAGGTTGTCGGCGGCGTCACCGCTCGCCGATGCCTTTGTCGATGACTTCGACTCGAGTTGCGGCAAATACACGACGCCCGTTTCAAGCAAAGTACCCGTCGGGTCCACCACCGCGAGTTTGCAGCCAGTTCGATACGCTGGATCTACCCCAAGTACGACAGCCGCCGGCGTGAGCGGCGGTTGTAAGAGCAGCGCGCGCAAGTTGGCACCAAAGTCGGCAATGGCGCGTTCCATCGCTTCCACTTTGAGTTTACTCTTTGCCTCGCGTTCGATGGACGGCGCGAGCAAGCGCTTCATCCCGTCCTCCACGGCTTCGCTGATGACGTTGTACCGTCCTCCGCCCAAACGACGAGACCCAACCATGGCTTTCATCGCCGCCGACGCCGCCCATTTGGAATCAAAGTCAATCTTCACCCGAAGCACCTTGGCCGATTCCGCCCGAAAAATCGCCAGCGTCTGGTGTGGCTTCACCCGACGCAACGGCGCGTTAAAATCATAATAATCACGCACGGCATCCGCTATCTTCTTCGCTCGTTTGTCGTCGCTCTTACCCTCCGCCGCCGCTTTCCCGTTCGCCGTCAGCGCGCACGACAAACGACCGCTCGTCCAAATCGTTCGTCTCGCCGCCTCTCTCGCCGTCGGTTCGTTCGCCGCTTGGTCCGCCAACACATCCCGCGCGTAGTTCAACGCCTCGTCCACATTCTTAACCTCTCCACCTCGCTTCGCATTCACGTATTTACGCGCCAATGCCTCCACACCCCCAGGACCATCGGTTAAAATCTCCCGAGCCAACCCGTCGCATCCGAGCGCTCTCGCTTTGTCCGCCCGCGAGCTCGTCTTTGTCCTATACGGCCCAATCAAGTCCTCTATCGCCTCCACCGTCGTCGCCTCCCGCAACTTTTTCGATACACGCTCAAAGTCCTCGCGCGACGGTGGCGGATCCGCTCTTTTCAACGCATCGAGCGCGGACTCGCGTTTCGCTTCCAACGCTTCGCACGCCTTGGCCGCCCGTTCAATCTCCCGCAGCTCATTCTCATCGAGTCCGTTCGTCCGTTCCTTCCGGTACCTCGCCACGAACGGCAGCGTACACTGCTCATCCAACAGCAGCGCGAGCGCGGCGTCGATCTGCGACCGCGTGACTTGAATCTGCGTTTTCGAACGCGCGAGCGCGAGTTCGACTTGTTCCACTCGAGCGGTCGTTGACGATGTTGACGCGAACGCCCGCGCGCGTCCAACGCGTTTAATCGTCCCTTCGATCGTTCGTTTCATCGTAAAAGACTAGAACCACGACGCGCGCGCTATTTTATCGACATTCGTCGCGCGTTGAGGACGTCGACGGCGGCGCGATGTGTTGTGACAAAAATCAGTTTCAGTTCATTTACACGTTGTTACGCAAAGCCTCCTTGAGCCCCTCCTCTTGCCTCGAGTGCGCGTTCGGCGTTCTCGCGTCTTCGCTCACGCCGTACGCGGCGTCATCGAACGCAGCCTCGCCGCGTCCAGACTTGGCGGAGGCTTCCGCGGCGGCGCGAAGCGCGGCTTTTCTCGCAGCTTTTTCAGCCTCCATCTCTTTGAGGTCCTTTGCGAACGCCGCGTCGACGTTCGACGTCGTCGAGAGCGCCGCGGCGGCGAAGGCGGCGAAGGCGGTCGCGGTGCGCGCGACGGCATCGCGACGCGTGATCGGCGCGGCGGAATCGGAATCGGTTTCGGTATCGGCGCGAGCGCGCGCGGATGTCGAATGCTGACGTAAGCGTGCGCTCACGGTTTGGCGACGCGTTCGCGTCCCGCAGACGCGCGTCGGGGCGACGCGAGAGACGGACGCGGCGAAGACGTGCATGACGGACGTCGTCGTGTGCGTGTGCGTGTTTGAACGCGCGCGGGCGGTGGTCCGACGGGACGAGGTGTGACGCGAGGATTTTCCAACCGCCCTCTTGTCGCCACTGCATCGCGCGCGAACGATTCGATACCGGCGGTATCCCGACGCGATCGGGATGACGCTGTCGATGACGACGACGACGATGACGCGTGCGCGTGGATTGCCGACGCCGTTCGACGGCGCGACGGCGTCGAAACGAAGGACAAATCCACTGCTTTTCAACAGAAACAGGTGGATGAAAGCAGACGCGTCGAGGGTGGCGTCGACGTCGTCCGAGCGATCGAATGAATCATCGACATCGACATCGTGTTCGTCGTCGTCGTTGTCGCCGCCGTCACCGCCGTCTTTGTTGACGTTTCGGCGACACGCGGCGTTGGTGACTGAAACGCTCGAACGCACGTGCGGCCCGAGGCGAGAGGACGACGCGACGTCGTTGGATGACGCGTTTAAAACGCGCGTAAACGCGCGGTTGGGGGTGACGACGACAACGGAGGTTTGGAAATCGTTTAGACTGCGACGGGTTCGCGCGACGTACGTGGACGGAGGGGATGCGGCGCAGATTTTTAATTGCGCGGCGTATCCGGCGCCGAGCTCGCCAGATGCGCCCGTGTTGGGCGTGGATTTAATCAGCCTAGGAAAAGGCGCGGCGCGTAAGGTTTTGATTGGGGTGGACTTGCAGCCCATGTGTCGAGATGCCGGGTATGCCGAGGCGTACGTGCCAAAACTCGAGGCGCTCTTCGCGCGAGGTGGAGCTCTGAAGGGCGCAGATGCCACGCTTGGAGCGACGAAACCGTCGAAGAAATTTTACGAGGATGCAAAGTTCTTCTCTCAGGGAATGTTCTTCGCTCGACCGACGTGCCCAGACGAAGATATTATGGAGATATCGCTCGAGGTGGTTCGGGCGTACTTGGGCGTGTGGCTTGACCGGTTGGATGAGGCGGAGCGGGAAGCCGAGGCGATGCACGGAGCGTGTAAATTTGGATTGGCTTTGGAAGACGTTCGACGATGCGTTCTCACGGAAGAATCGGCGAGGGCGGGGCAGGACGCGCACGATGCGTGGCAGCTGGAACACGATCCAGCAATTCCGATGTTTGCGAATTGGTACGGCGAGGAATGGGCGAAGAGGTTCGCGGAGGAGGTGTTGTTTCCAGGGCCAAACGCCACGTCGTAGTGACGCGTCGTCGTCGCATTAGTGTGCATTGCGTGGTTTGTGCCGTGTATCAATTATAGATTGAAGGGTAATTCTTCGACTCCACCGTCTTGGTCGTTCTCTCGAAGTGCGGATATTCTAGATAGCTTTTGTAACAGCTTTACTCTCCACTCGGGATCTCTCGCATCGCGCTCCTCGACGAACGCGCTCGCCTCTGCTGACGAGAGCGCGCCATCCATTAATAGGATCGCGAGCACTTTACGACCGATTTCACGCGTGCGTTCGAACGTTCGACGCTCCTGAGGTGTTCCAAGCGTCGGTACCATTCTTCTTTTGAGAATTTGCAGCGCGTCCTGCACGCAAGCGGCGAAGAGCGCACTCAAAACGTTCGACGGCACGGGATTCACTCGCGTCGACGTCTTTGAATCGCACTCCGCGAGCGGCATTCTGATTGGAGCGCCGTCTTTCAGACGAGTTTTCAACCCTGGGGCGACCATATAATGAATCGTCAGACTTTTCAGGCGCATCACGCTTTCGATGCATCCGTCAACGCGATTCGTAAATCGAAGTACGTGCTCCACATTCGGCTCCATGATGCCCGGCAACACATCTTCAAGAGCGAATCGATCCTTTACGAGCGCGCCAAAGTTGAGAAGCCGCTCAAAAAGAAAGAATTGCTCCATCCAAGGTAAAACCGATCCATTGACACACGCCTGCGCCCATCCGTCATCATCGGATTCCTCGGAGCTTTGACTCTTTGGCTCCAACGTCAACGTACACACGGCGCACCAATCACCGATCCCCGCGCAAGATCTCCTCATCGACGACACCACACACATGCTCGATAACGCCCGAGTCCGCACCCGACTCTCTGCGTCGCCGAACAACGAGACGCGCGCGCCATCGAGGAAAATCGACGCTTCGCCGACGCGCATCGGCCAAATCATCGAACTCCACGCGCGCGACGCACATTCAAACTGACGCATCAAACACGACGCGGACACGACGCCTAGCGCGGCGTACACGCAATGTACCACCATTTCCGTTCCGTTTGCGTCCCTCGTCACGAGCTCGTGCGTCCACGCGTCGTCGTCGTCGTTTCCATGAGTTGCTCCCCGAAACGACTTGACAAATTTCACAGACGTCTCGCCCGCCGCCGGCACGACAATCTCAACGCATCCCCGCCACGCGTACGCCGTCGCCGCTTCATCGACGCGATCCATGATGTCTTTCGCTCTGCTCACGACGACGGTACTAAAGAGACGGAGTCGCATGGTCGGTGGAGACGAACAAATGTTACCGGTGACGTCCATGCAATGTCTCGAGTAATCGCTTGGATACGACGCGAGTGCGAGCGAAGTGACGCACCGCGCGAGGAAGAGGTACACCACGACGGTGGCGTCATCATTGCCGTCGTCGTTTTCGCGTTTATCGCCGTCGACCATGTCGATGCGAGGGGGAGAATGTCGTCGTTCAAGCGAGGAATTTTGCTCCAAGGAATTTATTACACATCGCGCGCGAGGCAGAGAGAGAGAGAGAGCTAGTCAAATATCAACTCGTCATCCGCGTAAGGGTCGTCGTCGTCCGCTCGCACTCGACCGAAGAAGGAAGTCTCGCCGACAATGCCATCTTGACCATTATCGCCAAAAGTGACGATACCCGGACGTCCCGGTCCGACCTCCCAAGCGACGGCTTCGGCTTCAATGTCCTCCACAGATGGCTCGCCGAGCGCCTCGCTCAGCGATTTCAACTCTTTCGTCGGCGGTTTGGACGATGCGCCGGTCAAGTCGTCCAAATCTGGAAGTTCCGGCCATCCCAGCTCGTCGAGTTCGATGCCTTGCTTCTTTTCGCCGTACTTGCCCTCGCTGAGAATGTCGGTGAAATCCCGCGCGTCTTGACTGTCGAAATCGTCTACGTCGTCGAAATCGCGATCGTCGCCGCCCCAGAACGCGCCGTTATCGAAGCGATCGTCCAGGTCATCGTTAAATCCACCCAGACTCTCGCCCTCGAGCGTCTCGATGAGCACGAATGAATCCGTGAGCGCCGCTGCCAACTTGACGTTGGCGCCCCCGGCGCCGATGGCGCGTCGAATGTCGTACGGAGTGACGAAAGCGGTGAGCTTTGGCTTGGCTGAACCTTCTGGGAAGCTTTGCTCGACGCGTTTGACGTCCGCTGGGTACAATGCAGCCTTGATGACCTCCGCGGGGTCATCGCTCCAGTTGATAAAGTGCACAACCTCGCCGCCGGCGCGCTCACGAATGACGCGAAGTCGCTCCATATCCTGACCCACGCATGTCTCAATGGCGTCCCAACAGCTCGATCCCGGCGCCACCTGCACCGCCACTTTCGTCGTACGACCGGGGACGCGGGCAATAGCCTTGATTTCAATGTCTCCCCTCGCAACTTCTGGGACGACGCTCTTGACGATGCCGACGACGAGATCGGGAATCGTCATGGAGAGCACCACGGGGGTGCGCTCGCGACCCGTGTACAAGTTGTTTTCAACGTCGAGCACGTAGGCTGTCACCGTATCGCCTTGCTTGAGCGGCTGGTCATTCACCAACTGAAGCTGTTCGTTCTCTGGAATGACGCCCGCGGCGCCGCCGTCAATATCCACCATCCAAGCGCCCGTTTCAGAGCGGAACCGCAACCTGCCGTCGCAAACCGTGCCAATCTTCTCCACGAAATCCTCCGTAGCCTTTCTGGCGACACCCTGCTTAATCTCCTCGGACAAGTACCGAATGAGCGTTCGCATTCTATTTTGACGCCTAATGTTAAACGTGAAAAACTTGGTATCGTCGTACTCGCGCTCAACCGTCCCCGCGCGCCCGACGACTTGCGCCAACACGGCGAATCGGCCGCGCGCCACGTCGATATCCACGCTGACATCAATCCGCCGCTTCGACTCCTTTTGCAAAATATTCAACGCGCTCCCACGCATGTCACGATACCCCCGTTCGATCGCTCTCGCGATCGCCTCGAGGTGCAACCCAGTATCCGCCTCGTATCCCTTCTTCTCCTTGGCCAACGACCGCAAGCCGTCGACGATTGCGATGCGTCTCGCCAAATCATCTTTACTCACCTTGGCATCCGCACGCACGAGTTCTGGGTACCTCGCCTCGATATCCTGAAGATACGCCATCGATCCTTCGACATCATCCGTTCGATTCCACTCCGCACCCCACGCGTCGTCGTATCTATCATCGCCTTCCTCGTCCTCCTCGTCCTCGCCTCTACCCCAGCCGCCGGCGCTCGCCCGTCTTTCACTCTGCGCTTTCGCCCGTCTCTCCACCGCCGCGTTCGCCTCTCCGTCCACGGCCACGATCCGGGTCGACCTCCACGCCGACGCGCGCTCCACCACCGCCTCCATCGGCGCCATGTCCGCCTTGTTCGCCACTTCGTGCGCCAACACGCGTTCCAACAGAGCCCCTTTGCTCCCACCGAGTTTTAAACCGTACCCTCTACACAGCGGTTTCAGCCCCTTCTCCACCGTCAGCGCCGAGAGTTCCGCGCGTCTCGCCGTCGTCCACGCGTCCTCGGGCTCGCGCGCGTCTTCCCCGGGCGCGGTTTCCGCGACGGGGTCGTCCGCGGAACCGGTCGCGGCGGTTTCGAGCGCGCGGGCGAGAGGGTGTCGAAAAAGCGCCGCCGCCACCTTTTTGGTGCGCGCGCCCGTCGTCGGACGACCCCGACGAGCGCGGGCGTGGACGAGGACGACGCGCGACGACGACGACGATGCGAACATTGTTTCCGTGCGTTTCGTTCGGACGGTGGGTTCGTGCGCGACGGTTCCACCGCGCCGACGTGTGTGGAATGAACGAGTCTGTTTCGCTGAGAGAGAGTCTATTACAAGGCGCGCGAAGGATCGAGGACGATGTTGATGCGATTGATTACGCGCGAAATCCCGCGGTATTTACTGCCCCGGCGCCACCTTGCGCGGTTTCTTTAAAAACTGCAAATTCCCCGGCACGAGCTCCTCTTGTTGATCCTCCGGAAGGGACATGAACGGATCGAACGCGTCGCCGTACGCGTCGTCAAACGGCTGCAACGCCCACTCCACGCGTTCATTCTTAAGCTTTGGATACAACCGCTCAAAGTTTTCGATGAGCAACTCGGCGCGTTGGGCGAGGCACACCCGCGCGAGGTTTACGCTCGCGGATTTATCCCCCGCGTCCGGGGTTTGAAGCGTGCCGACGCCGTTCCAAACCATGTTCAACGGACCCACTTTTTTAACCATCAGGTTCACCGAAAACGGATCGGTGTCCGACTTGACGAGCGGTGGGAACCCACCGGTGGCGTCCTCTTCTTTTTGCGCCTGCTTGGCTTTTTCCTCCGGCGTCGGTTCCGGGCCGAACTCTTTCAAAAACGCCCCGCCCTTCTTCGCGCGCACTCGAACGCCACCGCGACTGAGCGTTCGCTTCTTATCCGCCGAAGTCGATGACGACGACGCGACGTGGTGCGCACCGCGCACCGCCGAGGACGCTCGACACGCGAGGGGCGCGAACGATGACATTCGTTCGTCGGTATCCGGGCGCGCGTATCGAAAACCGGTCGCGTCTCCGTCGGTCGTTCCGACGCGCGCTCGTGAGTGAAGAGATGACGTCACGACGCGTGCACTTTTTGCACGCGCGATTGACTCGCGATTGACGCGCCACTCGTCGTCCGTTCGTCCGGAGAGGATGAGCGCGTTCGCGTCTGCGTCGACGATCGCGGCGGCGGTCGCGACGCGTAGGAATGGGTGCGGTCCCGCGTCGTC
>Ga0255781_10002317_pt1 | contig 15205 bp, 7 predicted proteins | sample 101ome_21_FD_179979 | JGI IMG/M metagenome (GOLD analysis project Ga0255781, IMG submission 179979) | Coastal salt marsh microbial communities from the Groves Creek Marsh, Skidaway Island, Georgia - 101413BT metaG (version 2) | ecosystem: Environmental > Aquatic > Marine > Intertidal zone > Salt...
CGACGGCGTTGCTCTAGCTTCGCCGCATGGAGCTGGGCGGATGCCTTCGGATAGCACCTCCGGCATCGATGTCTACGCCGGGGCGGTGTACTTCAATTCCTCGGGTAGCTCGGGGACGCTGTTTGGTACGCACGGTACGCCTGTTTTGCCCTCTTCCGATGAGTCCGACGCGGTTACTCTTGCTGGGTCTACAGGGTTGCGGCGAATCTTTGTCACGGGAGATTCGTCGTTTGCCGCGTCGGGCTCAATTTCCAACATGCACTTCGAGGGGATCGGCGGCGAGGCCGCGTTCAGCGCGAACGCGCAGAATGTCCTCGGCTGCTCTTTCCGGGGCCTAAAGGTTACGGGCTCGTTCAACGCCGTCGCTGCCGAGAACTGGTTTGACGGCTGCGAAATGCAGACCCCGACCTTCAACTCCGATGTCTACCTCGACAACTGCCTGATCGCTGGGGGCACAACGATCAACTCCGGCGACACGCTCTACCTGCGTCACTGCGCGGCAAAGGGGTCGTCGGCGCGGTTCCAGCTTCCGGGGGCGAGCGCGTCTCTCATCAACCTCGGCTGGTCGGGCGACCTCACGCTGGCGTCCATGACCAACTCCAGCGAAGTGCTGATCGAGGGCGTTGGCTTCGTGACGATTGATGTGAGCTGCACGGGCGGGCGCGTGACCCTGCGCGGCGATGTGTCCTACATCGACAACAGCGGCGGTCTGGTTTCGGTGAATGTGGACACGGGCGTCAACCTGACCAGCATTGGCGGGGACTCCGGTCTGGCCGACAAGCTCGCGGATTACATGGGCGTCACCGAGCGCACGACGGTTTCGGGGAACGCCACGACGCAGAGCTTCAGCGCTGCGGGCCTGACCAGCGCATACGACAATGTGTATGTGGATCGGATCGGGCGTTTTGTCACGGGCACGCTCGCGGGCCACGGTTTTCTTGTTCGCGGATTTGACGGAGGCACCAAGACCCTGACGACGACGGAGCTGATCGCGGTTCCGCAGGTAGGCGACCGATTCATTTTGGAGAGCTGAAATGCCCGAGGGCGCACGCTACGACAGCCCACTTGCCGGTCTTTGCTTTACCGGCGGCGTCCGCCGTGCGTCGTCTCTGGTACTGCTTGCCAGAACGGTCGTGACCCTGATCCCCGACGCTTTCGTGTACGAGGAGATCAGCGACGCAGGGCAGCCCATCCCAATCGAAAACGCCCGCAACCTGTACCAGCGGATCTACAGCACGAACACGCGGTCGCCAAAACAGGACCGCCTAGTGGGGCTGTCGGGGCGGCTGATCGGATCGAACGACCTCGGCGCGTCGTGGAGCGAGATCCCAACCGCAAAAATTGAGGGCTCCGCGCTGATGGTTCATTGGGGTCGCGTGGACCCGCATGGGTATCCCGCGTACGACTACATCGACCTGCGGACGGAAGTTCGGTTCCGGCACGGGTCCATCTCCTTCGAGTGCGATGTGGTTCACGAGTTGTGGGGAGATGCCTACTACGGCAGAAGCGTTTCTGAGTCTCGGCAGATGCTATCAGAGCGCAGCGCTCGGGACCCCCGGTTCCTGTTTCGCGTAAGCATGGGGGTGTAGTATGCCGTACACATACAGAACTTGCTCTTACGGCGACAGGTCGGTAAACCGCCGAATCCTGATGAACCCGAATGGCCATCCGCAGACTTGGTGCAGCGGCACCAGCAGTGTCAGAACGATTGAGTTTTTTTTCGCGCTGCCCGGAGACTCCGTAATCAATGGCACGCAATACCTGATCGGCGCGAAGTCAGGCAGTGGGTTTTACACCAACATCAAGCTACAGGTTTACACGGGCAAACCGCAGTTTGGTTCTCAGGCTAACCCTCTTTCGGCGCTTATTAGGCTTTGGCCGAACAACGATCCTTACACAATAACGATCCCAAACGCAATCGACGCGGACTTCAGGAACCAGTGGCTACATGTAGTTCTGTACCGCAACTTGCCGCATCTAGATTACGGCGGACCATCGGCTTGGGCTATGCAGGTGGGGAGAGTCGGTCAGGGCTTTGGCGGTGCAGCCGATGGGCACGCCGACAATTTCGGCGTGGCTTATAACGACCCAAACAACCAGTACAGAAAGAGTTATCAGGAAAACTCTGGTAATGATCCTTTTTACGGCCTAGCCAACCCAGGCGACACACCCGGCACTCAGCATGTCACCATCAATGACGGCCCGTCTTACAGCACATCCGCCGGGAGCTTCAACAGGCCAACGGACGGGGTGGTTTCGGAGCTTAGGTTTTGGGCGGCGAGCCCATACGATGGTCCTTTTGGCAGTTTTGGCACTTACCCTGCGGCGGAGCTGCGGAACCAGCTCGTCACCGGGACTCAGTACCCAGCTCTGTTGAACTGCTGGCGGCTCAATGGAGTGGGTCTGCCCGACAGCACTACGGCCAGCCTTTTTGACGAAAGTTGGCAGGATGCCGGGTCGCTCCGAGGGGGGAACAGCCTTTTCACCACCAACGGAACGGCTTTCGTCTGGGGCTACCCGGAGCACCCGATCCCGCCAGACGCAATTGGCGAGGTTTGGGAGGGCGATACAGGTAGGGCCACAATCGCGGGCGCCGCAGCCGAACTACCGCTCGACGCCGACAGGCCGCTGGCTGTTGATGATTCTGACGCCGCCGCTCTAGTCACGGCGGACCTGTCGTCCACCGACATTCTTAGCGCGGATTTCTCGGACCCGTCGTCCGGCGCTTCGGCGTTGCTGGACAACTTGCGAAACTACCTCCTGCCCGACGCGGGCGGGGCGGGCGAAGCCGACTCGTTCCAGCTCGACCGAATCATTGGCTCGCTGGTGCTCAAAGACGGCGCCGGGGCCGGAAACGCGCTGGCTTCCCTCGGCAGCCGGATCGACATGGGGCAGATCGCGCCGGACGGCGAGAGCGACGCAGCCGCGCTACTCACGGCCATTCTTACCTACGAACTGCCGAGCGCCGACTCCGGGTCCTCTGCGACCGCCGATTTTAGGGGCGCTTTTACCGGGCTTAGTGCAGAACAGTCAGACGCAGGCTCGGGCGCTTTTGGCGTTGTTCTCGTCACCGTCAAGAGCGCGCAGCCCGCAGTCACCGACCGCATTGTCGGCCAGTCGGTCCGCAACAAATTCTACATGGTGCGCGAGGTCGTCTCGGCGGCAAACGGCGCGATTGTCGAGGGCGAAGCTGTCGCTCTGGACACCAACACGCAGCAGACACTACAGATCGCTCCCGGAACTGGCGGCAGCGGAGCCGCATTGGAGATCCCGCTCGAATCGGCGCGGAACTACTTGGTCGATCCCACCGGCGGAGACGCCGCCGCAACGGTCGCGTTTTTCAACAGCGCCCGCCTTATCCCCGATGTGACAAACCGCAACGCGGCGGATTCGGCTGCCAGCTTTGACTACATCGCCGGTTTTGACTGCGGGCTGATTCCGGGCTCCGGCGGCGCCGATGTTTTTGAACTCTCGGCGATCAACGAGCTGCGAACGGGCGTGACGGGCGGGGCGGGGCTGGCGGAAGTCTACGAGGTCGCCCACATCGTCAACATGCTGATCCCCGAGTCGGATTCGACCGGCGGCGCTTCGGGCAGCTACTTGCTTCGCGACCTCGGCTTCAATTGCGTGCCCACAGAAAGGTCTGCCAGTTTCGGGACACGCCTTGTGCTCGGCTCCGCTTTCTTCGTCATCCCTGATTCTGGCGAGAGCTACACCTTGGCTTACGCCGATCTGTACGCGGTGCTGCCGCTGGAGGGCGACTACCTGCTGCCGGAGGCCGGTGCGGTGGCGGCGCTCGGCTTGTCGCTTGCGCTCTATCCAGACCCGCTGCTGCTGCCTGAGTCCGGCACGCTTGAGCTGCCGTCGTCTGTGGCGCGGTATTTTGAGTTTGGACCCGTTGGTGGCCGCCTAGAGCACAACTTCGTTCAGGAGAATTGGGTCCACTACCTCATTCCAGAAGACACAGGCGGAAGCGGCGAAGCCTACTTCATCCCCGGCCTACACAGAGATGTCACCTATGTCCCGTTGCCGGGGGACACGGGGGGCTCACTGATCGACGATGACCTGATCCTGACCGTAAACACAGAGCACTTCCTTATTCCAGAGCAGTGCAACCCGGCGGGCGGCGGCGCGATTGAGTATTGGGAGATCCCGAGGTTTTTCTACGCTCGGGGCACGGACTCAAGATCGCGCATCTTGCAGTACGGCGTCGTTCGCACGGTTCAGCCAAGCGAACCCATCTACGCCAACTGCGTTAGCGACGAGGTGGGCTAATGGCGACGATGACACGGGCTCGGTACAACGCGCAAACAAGCGTCCCGCAGGCGTCGTCTGCCGTCGGCGTTGGCTCGGTAGAGCTTTTTCAGGATGTGCTGGCGGCCCCCGCCTCGAATGCCTTTGCGGCGTTGTCCTCTCTGGATGTTGTTTCGCGTGCCGAGGTCTTGGTGAAGGCGGAGTTGCTCGGCGAGAAGTGTCTCGTAATGACCTTGGAGGAATACTTGAGCCTGCTAGACATCTACAATGTGGCGTTTACGCAGCTCGGCGTGCCGAACATCAACCAGACCACGGACACGGTGAGCCAAGCCCTGATCGCCAACAACAACTGGCCGCTGTTCAAGGAGCAGTTTCTCAACGATCACTCGTGGAACGGCGCCAAGAAGACGGCGGCCCTGTCCAATTTCCTGAACAGCGACGACACCGTGGTTACTCCTGCTGCTCGGTGGAGGCACGGCTACAAGGTCCCCGACGACTATGTGCGCGGGTTGCGTCTCAACGGCGAGGAGATGCGCCCCGTGTCCAAGCACATGAGCGGGACCGGGCTGTGGGAAGAGGAGATCCTGACGAACGACATCGGCACGCACGCTCGGTGCATCGTCACGAACTCTACCACCGCTTCGCTTGAGTACACCTTCCTGCTTTGCGACGCCGAAATTTCGCTCCTGACGGGGCTGACTCGGTACGCGATGTCCCTCAGTTTTGCGGCGTTCTTGTCGAGCAAGTTCGGGAAGCCCGCGTCGGAAAAGGCGCAGCTTGAGGCGCTGGCCGAGGAGGCTCTCCGAAAGGCCCGCCGCGCTGACTCCTCCATCGGCAGCAACCTGACCCCGCCGAACATGAACCTGATCTGGGCGAGGATGTAATGGTCTGGGTAGCGCAGAAGACATTCGCGTTCGGCGAGATTGACCCGCGTATCTTCGCGATTAGTGACGCCACGCCCACCAAGGGGGGCTGTGAGTCGCTGACCAACGGGATCATTACGCGGTTTGGCTCTGCCCGGAAGCGGTACGGCACGCGGGTTATCGGCTCAACCTACCTCGGCCACAAGGCTGCGCTGTTTGAGTACAACTCAGACGGCGTGAACTACATTGTGGAGCTGACGGCAAACGACGCAGCGCTTGAGGGGGACCGCCGAGTGCTGCGCGTTTGGGATGTCGCAAGCCGCTCGCTGGTGCCCGCGTTCGTTCAGGCCACATCGGGGTACGACCGGTATGACGATTACCGCGTCGAGCACCACTTCACTGAAGCAGACCTAGCCGATGTCCAAGCGTTTCAGCACATGGGACGGCTGTTTATGACCCACAGCAGCCATCCGCCGCTGTTTCTCGACGGCACCACCTCGGAGGTTTCAGCGGTAGCGCAGGCTACTGGCTGGAGATACGGGAGCGCCCCAGACGGGGAGCCGCCGCCAATGGTGCGCGGCGGGGAGAGAGGATTCATTTTAGAATTCTTCGCCAACGGCAACAACCTGCGCTCAGACGACCGCCTGTTCAGGGGGCCTGAAACTGACGCCCAAGCTCTGTGGCGGGTGGTTGGCCCCGCTAAAACAGAGGACACGAACCCCGATACGGTGGATCATGGGGTGTGGGTCAGGAAGACCCCAGAGCATGACAGCTTCAAGGCGCCAAGCATGGCGTGGGTCACAGGGGTTGTTGGCGAAGCGTGTCCAGACTACAGGTCGAACCCGGCAGACTTCTGCGGGCCGTTTCTGGAGCCCGGCCCCTTTGGCCCATTTCCCGAGTCCGCAAGGATCAACTATGGCGGCGGCACATATGCTGGCGACAGCCCGTTTCTGCTGACAGAAATGACTTTTGATCCCCGCCGTCACATCGGCACGATGATCGTGCCAAGTACCGGGCGGCAGTATTTTGCGATCCAGCATCCCGTAAGCCAAACATCTGCGTGGGCGACAAAGGTGGCCGCCGGGTCGATAGTGGGTACCTATGGCGGAGTCACTGGAGTGACTAAAGACTTCGGGATTATGTCTATGGACTACGACCGGTACGGCATCCCCGATTACGACTTCAGATGGATCTACCCGGTAAAGGCGGACCGGTACGACACCAGCCTTCCCAAAGGCACCGTAGACCTCTACATGGATAGGGTTACGGTGCCTTGGCTGCCAGATGGGTTTGAGGAACGGTTTGGCTCCGACAATAAGGGAGGTCGCGTTTACCTCAACAACGGCGTCGTGGCGATCACGGAGGCGCTTGGTCAATTCGATGGCTATGCAGCAGGGGTGTACGGCTACCGAGGGATTGTCGAGCGCCCGCTTGACCACTACGGCCATTCGCTGTGGTGGGGGCATTCTTGGTCCAAGTCGTCTGGGTTCCCGTCTTGCGGCACCTCCCACCAGCAGCGCGTGTTTTTTGGCGGGCTCAAGAATCTGCCGTCCACAATCGTCGCGAGCAAAACCGGAGACGCGGACGAGTGGGTCGCTGGGCCTGACGAGGACGACCCGCTTTCTTTTGTGATCGACGATCCTCGTGGCGGAGAGATCAAATGGATGGAGTCGGCCAAGGGTCTGTTCGTCGGCACCCACAACAGCGAGTTCGTCATTGGCGGCGAGCCGATTGGCCCTAGCCAGATCGGAGCTGACCGGCATACGGGCTACGGCGGATCTTCGGTACAGCCGCTGCTCGTTGGCGGGAATGTGCTGTTCGTGGATTCAGACAAGCGCGGAGTCAGGGAAATGGGCTTCGTGTTTGAGCGCGACCGCTACAAGGCAAACGACCTGACCGACATCGCTACCCACCTGTTCGACGGCAAAGAAATTCAGGAGATCGACCAGTTCGTTAGTCCCGAGTCCGTCGTCGTGGTGCTGTTTACGGACGGCTCTGTCTGCGCCCTTTCGTACCGCCCGGAAAACAGCGTCATGGGATGGAGCGACTGGACGCAACCGTCGTGGCCTGCGGCGTCGGGCACTGCAACCCAGACCTCTAAGATCCTCAGCCTCGCGAGTACCCGCCTGCGTACCGGCGCACGAGACGAGATGTGGCTTGTGCGGGAGTATCTCGACGGGGGCGCGACGGGCGAGGGCGAGACTAAGCGCAACATCGAGATCATGTCGGATCAGTACAGCATGGACTGCGAGGTGGACTTCGGCGCGGCCACGGAGAGCGCCGCTGCCGCCGGGACGATGACCGCCATGTACGCCAACACCTCGCCGCACATTGTCATCGACGGCGTGTATGTGGGGCAGTACCTCGTGGACAGCTTTGGGGGTGTGTCCTATGTCACGCCGCCGGTTGGGCTGGTTGACCCCCCTGCGCTGGTTTCGGCTGGACGGGCCGTGTCGTTCGACCTTACGCCGATCCTGCCCGAGTTCTCGCTGCCCGGTCAGGGCGACACCTCCGGTCGAGTGCGGCAAATCTCGACCGTCACGGTGTATGTCAACCAGAGCCGAGGCGGGCTGATTGGAGACAAGGCGATTGGGGGGCAGGTCATCCCGAACACCAACCCCTGTGCGCCGGTCCCCATCATGCAGGGCTGGCAGCCGGTTTTTGGCGTGGGCCCGTTCGGGGACCGAGCGCCAATGCGGATTTCACAGGACAACCCCTACTACTTTGAGATCGGCAGCGTGAACTGCGAGGTCGATTACGGAACGGGGCTCGATTGATTACCGTGCGCGACTGGAAGCCGTCAGACCTCGGCTGCGACCACAGATACGAAGAGGAGATGGTGGACGACATGGAGGGCATAACCCTCTGTGTTCGCGGGAGGCCGGTCGCGTGCGGCGGGTTTGTGTCGCGAGACTGGGGCAAGGAGATGTGGATTGAAGCCCCTAAGTCGATGACGACGCCGGAGCGCCTTGCCGTAGCGAGGATCGCGAAGCGGTATGTTGAAGCGGAGCTAATGCTCGGCGATACGATCCACGCCCATGTGTGGTCTGACGACCGCTCGGCGCCAAGGTGGATGTCTTTCCTCGGGTTTCAGTACTACGAAACCATCGAGCGGGAAGACGACGCAGTAGACCACTACAGATTGGAGCCCTAATGGGACTCGACCCGATTTCTTGGGTAGCCATCGGGGCTACGGTGGCGGGAGCTGGTACTCAGGCTTACGGCCAGCAAAAGGCCGCAAGGGATACCAAGCGAGCCGGGCGCAGGCGTGCCGCTGAAATGCGGATGGATGCCGTTAGGGAGAGAGAGCGCGGACGCAGAGCTAGGGCTCAGCAGGCTGCCCGATACGGAGCGTCCGGGGTTTACGGCAACATGGCGTACCAAGCGCAGACCCAGACCATCGCCGACTCCCTTTTGACGCAAGAGTCCATCCTGCAAGGGGCTCGGAATGTGATGAAGTCCGCCCGCAACCAAGCGAAGGGCATGATGCTGTCGTCGTACGGGACAATGCTTCAAGGCATTGGCTCGGCGGCCTACATGGGGTCAGCGCTTTCTAGCCCTGCTGCGCCGACTGGTGCCGCAGACACCTCGCTCATGCCGCAGCGGCAATTCACGGGGATGACCGACTTCCCAAGTTCTGCAATCTAGGAGGCGACATGCCGATCATCCGAATCCCCGGCAGCGAGCCCGGCGGGGGCGCACCAAGGCAACTTACTGACATCGGCGCGGCGTCGGCGCCGGGCATGGGGCTGGCCGGTGTTGGTCGCGCCATCGCTGGGGTCGGCTCCGATTTGGCAGGGATCAAGCGAGATCGGGAGAAGAAGGCCAAAGAGGCGGAGCTTGAGCAGCAACGCGCAAAGGACCGGGCGTACACCGAGGAGCGCCGCCAGAAGGTTCGCGAAAACGAAGAAGAGGCAGCGCGAAGGCGCAGAGAGGCCGACAAAAAAGAGCAAGAGCGGGCCGCCGATGTAGCCGAAAAACCCCTGTTGGATTTCCGCGTGAGCGGGTTTCAGGAGGAGCTGGGGGAGGAGCTCGACGAGCTGTTCGAGGCGGGGGTTTCCAGAGAAGAGCTGGACCAGCATTTTTTGGATCGGGTGGCTGAGATGGCGGCAGCGCTTCGCGACGACTTCTCCGGCGGCGCAGCGACATCGTTTATCGACTTTTTTGAAGCCGAAGCGTTTCGGCAGGGCGGCTTAGGCGACCAATGGCACGACAAGAAGACGCTGGGGAAGCAAGTAGGGCGAATGAACTCCGCTATCAACGAGGCGAGCTCCGCCGTGTCAGGGGGGCCACGGGAGGGCCTCGCTGCAATTGTTGAGGTGGCGGACGAGGTAGAGTTCTTGGCCGGTTTTTACCCGGAGCCGACGCAGGAACAGCAAGCTGTGATCGACAGGGGTCGAAGCAAACATGCGGAGCTGACGAGGGATTGGGTTGTCTCCAACACCGACACTCCTGAAAAAGCACAGTTTTGGGACACCGTTCTAAAGAACGAGCTCGACGACGGAGTGTACGGGTTCGGCACGCAGGTCTTTGACTTGTCGGCGCTGGACCCGTCCGTGTTGGCAAATTGGAAAAGCGGTATCGAGGGCAGGGTTGCGGCGAGGGAGCGGGAATCGTTGGAGCGCCGCTCCCGAGGCTTGTCGCCCGTGAGCCTCGACCAGAGCAGTGTTGAGCTTGACGGGTTCGGTCGATGGGTCCTTGAGCCGGAATGGGCGGAGCGCAATCGGGCGGTTGTGGAACAAGGGACGCCAAGCCAGCAAGCGAACGCTAGAGACTATACCCGCGATGCCGAAGAGCTTGCTGCACGCCTAAATGCTCTAACCTCGAATCTCTTTTCCCCACGGCCAGCGGACAGCCAGCCGAAGCCCGCGCCTGAAGGAGTTTACTCGTCGTACGATTCCGCCTTCGCCGCAAAGATCATTGCCGAGCAACAGATCCTTCCGTTTTTGCAGGGCGACAATCCAATCGAGCAGAAGGAGGTCCTGATCTTCAACATCTTCAACGCCCCTGCTGGCGAGGCGGGAGATGTGCTGCGACAAGCGCTGGACAGGGTAAAAAATCAAACGCAGCAGGTCATTGCTAACCGATCCGTAGAGCCGCCCAAGGAGCTGGTTGCGTTTGCTAAAGCCTACAACCGAGTTTTGGGCGAAGGTGGCGCCGGGATGGCAAGCAGTTCGTCTCGTAGTGGCGGCGGGACCGCGACCGCCTCTGGTGGGCGAATTTTGTTCGAGGCAGACATTGAGCAGGAGAGGGCCGCAGCCACAAGAGACGCGGCTGCTGAACAGAGAAAACAACTCGAAGGGTATGTTGAACGCTCGTATGAGTTCGCCTTGGGTCAAGTGGCTTCGAGCTGGTCAGGTATTCCTGCGGTTTACGCGGAAGCGGAAAGCACAGACGCCAAACTCGGCGCTATTGGTTGGGCTCTTTCCCAAATGCTGTCTAAAGAATTGGCCGCAGATGGCGGAGGTGAGCCGAAGGTCGAGGTGTCGAACTTCCATGTCGCCGACCTTTTGAGGCAGGTCGTGGAAGAAAACGCCGACATTCTGACCAAGGAGGACGCAGGCGAGCGATTGACCGGAGGTATGCTTCGGCTTTTGAGGGCAACGCCAAGAATGGAGATCGGCAACAAGGTTGTAGTTGGTCAAGGGGTCGCGAAGCTATATGAATATGTGAGAAATATTGCGCCGGAAGCCCCAGACGCGGCAATGACTCTGCTGTCCCGCGCCATCGATGCTGACCTTAGAGGTGGCGCCCCACCGGAGATGGCCGATAGGGAGCGAGCCGAGGCCGCGAACGAACTGAGCAGACTTTTTAGGAGGGGCGAGCTTAGCGGGTATCGCTTCGAGTCGATGATGGACGAGAACGGCAAGATCAGCGTGAGGGTTTCGGTCGAGTCGAGCCCTAGCGTGGACGGCGGAGAATTCCCCTTCACCCTCGTCTACAACAAGGCAGCCATTTCGCCTTCGATCAGCGATGCTGTAGGGGCGGCTCAAAGTTCGAGCGTCATGGACCAACCGCTATCAGTGCAGCAAAGCGGGCAAGCGGCATCGAAAATATCCCGAGCGGTTCAAGCTGGCGAATTCGAGCGCATCGTCGAGACGCTTGTTGGGGTAGTCGGGGCCGACAACATTCCGCCGTATGAGCTCGGCCAACCGTCAATGGTCGGTCAGGCTCTAGCGTATGAGTACATCGCGCAGTCAGAGGGGGTCTTGTCCAAACTTTCTCGCGGGTACAATGTTGCAGGCTACGGCTTCAGGTCTATCGGCCACTCACTCACAAGTTTTGTCTTTGGCCCGGCTGCCGCCGGTGAGTTTGAGCGCAAAACAGCCGCCGTCGAAGATCAGAACTACATGTGGGCGGTCGTCCTCGACGCTATGGGCTTGTCGTCTCTTACCGAGGAAGCGCTTCCGTTTGACGACCGTCGTTCGCTTTGGGGGGGGCGCCAAAATCGCCTAGTCGGGATGTTCCCCGAGGGGCACATTATCTCGCCCGGCGTCATCGAGGGCGAATCATGGACGGTCGAGCCGCTCTCTGGTCGGGGGATTGTTGGCGCAGCCGTATCGACGCCGGGGGCCTTGGCTACCAATTTTGGCGCTGGCGAACTCGAATCCGGTTTCAAAATTTCTTACGGCAGGGAGGAGTGGGTCGCCCGATTCCCAATCCTCTTGTCTAACGCCGATAACAAGGCTCTGTACGACGAGCACGCCCGCGCCATCGGCCACGACGCAGCGCTCGGCAAGGTAGTCGAGAGGTTCTCTGGGGAGCTACGAAACGCTACAACTCTCCGCGATCTTCTCAAGGTCGCAAACAAGCATTTGCGAAACGCCGACTACAGTTCCGAGCGCGACGACATAGTGTCCCCACTTCTGCGAAGGGCAGGGGAATAGATGCCAATCGAGATCGGCGGCTCGTTCGCCTCCTTCGGTTCAGAGTCCGCCTCGCGTGCGTTCGACGCAGCGAACAGATCGCTGTTTACGGCTGAGCCGACATACTACAGGGACACCACCTACCTTGAGCAGCTAGGGGCGAACTTCCGTCAGGAGAACATCGTCTGGTCTGGCCTTAGCCGGTCAATCCCCGACTATCCAGCAGACCCTCAGTACAATCCCGCCGATGACTTGGGCTTCTATGAGGAGTATGTCGAGCGCTTCCCGCAGCTTTTGGATGCGACGAACCGCCACGAGATGCAGTGGATCAAGGGGCGGATTGAGCAGGAAATCGAGGACCGCCGCAAGATCGAGAGCGGCTCCCTCCTGTGGCAGTTGTGGACCGGGGCTCCCGCCGCGCTGCTCAGCCCAGAGAACCTGCTGCCGATTGGCGGAGTCGTCAAGGGCGTAGCCAAGACCGTAAAGAACGCCTACAACGCTGCCGTCGCAGCCAAGGTTACTGGCGTGGCCGCAAAGCGCACATTTATGAAGGATGTCCTGAGGACTGCTGGCCTCACGGGGGCCGAGGCCGCCGTCGCGCAGTCGATGATCGAGCCAATCTTGCAGGACCAGCAAGGGCTAAGGACTGACGAGGAGGCCGTCGCCAACATTGTTGGGGCAGGCGCACTCGGCGGGATTTTGGGTGGCGGGTTTTCGGCTCTCGGCTACGGGTTCAGGAAGACCTTGGGCAAGGTGTTCGGCGCCGAGTTTCTTTCTGACGCGCAGCGCAAGACCGCCGTGCAGATGCACGGACCCGGCGGCACGCTGTCTCCAGAGAGGGCCGCTCAGCAAAACAAAGGCGTGAACACTTCCGAAACCCCAGAACAGACTCAGGCTCGCAGGGAGCAAGCTGCCCGCAACGCCGTCTCCCGCGTCGAGAGAATTTTGGAGGATAGCGGAGACGATGGGTACTCCGTGTACGCATCCGAGGGCCTTGTCTGGGACGGAGAGCCGGGAGGCACTGGCACCAGCACCATTGAGTGGGTGAACCCGGAAGCCCTAGACGCTGTGCTCGAAGAGGGCTCCCGCGTTACCGCCGACACCGAGCGCATGGGGGTAATGGACGACATCGAGGACTTCGCGCAGCGCGGCGCGGCCCCGATTCGGATTGGCCGGGCTGCGGTAAACTCAGCCTCGGGCACTGTGACCATGATCGAGGGGCGGCACCGCGTAGCTTGGGCCAAGTCGCGGGGCTTGGATAGCATCCCCATTGTCGTAAACCAATCGCAGCGCGAGGCGCTGAAGTCCCTTCTGGGGGACGGCATGAGGGAGGCGCCCGCAGACAAGCGCACGCTAATGCCCGCATTGCCGGAGCAGAGGGGTGTTGCTGGGGCCTTGCCAGACGGTTGGCAGATCCATCCTGACGACAGAAAGATCGTCGGCAAGATCAAGCGCAAAGAGAAGGGGAAGCCGGACGACGAGAAGTCCGTGGTCACATTTGACGCCGAGCGATCTGTAATGCGGATTGTGGAGGCGGACGGCACCACGCACATGATCCGCGTCGGCAAAAACAGGGGAGTTGTCGCTCCCGTAATTGGCGGAAAACTTGGCGGGCCGATGGCGATGGCCCCCGCTGGTGATTTTGGGACCCCGCTTGCCGCCGCGATTATTGGGCCTGACTGGTCGCGTTCGCCGGACCCTGCCGTTCCCGGCCCGGCGGACAACAACTTTGGAATGGGGCAGGCTCCGACAAACCCGGCGGAGCTTGTGCCGTGGGCAGAGAAAATGGCCGAGCGGGTCGTGGAGTACCTGCGCTCCGTGGCAAAAAGCGAGATTGAAGCTCGGGCGCCGACAGCAACCGTGAAGGTTGGGCAAAGGACTGTTGGCTTTCAGGAGTGGAGGTTGGGGATTGATGTCGTCCCGCCAGACGAACGAGGTGTGGAGGGGTTCGGCCACTACGAACCCAGCGACTCACAAAAAAGGAGCTTGGCCTACACCAGCCTGACGGCAGTTCTTTCTGCCCTAGCGCAGAGGGCTCGCGCAGAGGCGGTGGTGCGAATGGCGAAAGACCGAAAGCTCAGGGGCGACATCGCGCTGGCTGCGTCTGAGGGCTCCGCGACGGGCATTTGGAGCAGCAGGCAGGTGAAGCGGGTGAGCTGGGAGGAGGCTTACACCAGCGCTCTATATCACTCCCATAGCTGGACAAAAATCAAGCTCCTCATCGCATCGTATGTCAGTGGGCACGCAAACTCAGCGGGGCCGAGGGCGGGAGCCGGTTGGGGCCTACAACACATTTTAGAAGTACAGGCCAGCCCTAGCGAATTAGAGGCGACCAAGAAGCAGGGCCGTTTTGGTTCTCGTGAGCCATCTCGTCGCATGGCGGAGCCAAAATTTATCGAGCCCGACCCGTTCTTGGTCAAAGAGGGGATCGACGACGGATACCTTTATACGGTGGTGAGGTATGCAGATGTTGACCCAAGCACGAACCCCACGATTTTCGATGACGACAATGTTGAGTACCCGATTGCCCATAGAGACAGTGCGGGCCGCACGACGGGGCCGGTTCACGACCTCTTGAACGAGCGCGGCCTCTTGAGCGGGAGCGACGATCCCAGCTCTGACCAATTTGCAGCGAAAAATAGGGTCTGGTTCGTTCACAACCTCGACGCCGCAAATTTGCTGAACAGGGCGCGGCGTCAATACAGAGACGACAAGGGCGCTCGGCATCCCGACAGCTACTCCGCCGACACGCCGGTACTTATCCGCGTGCCTAAGTGGGTTGCAGAGTCTTCCGCCGCCGGTGCGCCGGTAGCGATGTACGGCAAGGATACGCCGCAGGCCGCAGCGCTTGGGGTGTCCGAGGTCGTGGGCTTCGGCGGGGCGCAAACGCCGAATGCGGTGTCCCTCGATCTGCCTATGCCGCATAGAGGCGTTGATAGTGAATCAACATACAGTGCCAAAGAAAAAACCGAGGCTATGGAAGCCAGCCACTCGATGTTTTTCTACGACAGCGTAAACGAGCTGCGGTATGTCGTCACATCCGCAGAGCTAAATGCGCTGGAAAAAGGGGGCACTAGCGTTAGGGACTTCAAGGCCGACCTACGAAATAAGGCTATTCATGCTGGTGACTACTCGGGTCAGGGCGCCGGTGGCGACCACACCTATGCGGTGTATGTCTTGGATCGAGACGGCGAGGTGGTTTCCTCTTCGCAGGGGTTTTTC
>Ga0255781_10002319_pt1 | contig 15200 bp, 12 predicted proteins | sample 101ome_21_FD_179979 | JGI IMG/M metagenome (GOLD analysis project Ga0255781, IMG submission 179979) | Coastal salt marsh microbial communities from the Groves Creek Marsh, Skidaway Island, Georgia - 101413BT metaG (version 2) | ecosystem: Environmental > Aquatic > Marine > Intertidal zone >...
TGCACTGGAGAAGCAGGAGCCCAATTGGACCCCGGGAAAAGCGCACGGCTATCACCCCAGGACCTATGGCTTTCTCCTCGATGAAATCGTTCGCCGTGTCAGCAACGGCAAAACGCTCGGAAGTTACTGGAAAGAGATGATTGCGACGCCAGCAAAAATTGACTTTCACATCGGCGACCTGACAAACGCAGAACTCAGTCGTCTCGCTGCAATCATTCCGCCAAAAATCCAACGTCCAAACCCCGAGGAACTCCCCTTCTACCGAGCCATTGCCGATCCGGAATCCATCGCTGCCTCGGCCTTTGGATCACCTGGTGGAATGTCAGCCCTGAGCGACGTCAACAAGCTCGAATACCTCCAGGCCGGACTTCCCGCATTGGGAGGAGTCGGGAGCGCAAGCGGCATCGCGCGATTCTACCAGATCCTTGCGCAAAGCGGCGAACTGGATGGTGTGCGCTACTTGCCCAGACCGGTCATCGATGCAGCGCGCTCACAACAGTTTACGGGGGACGACCAGACTTTTCTTTTCCCCACCACATTCGCGACGGGATTCATGAAAGATCCTCTCGGCAGCGACGGCACGAAGAGCAGAGCGCTCTTCGGCCCCTCTCTGCAGTCATTCGGGCAACCCGGCGCCGGAGGCAGCCACGCTTTTGCCGATCCCGAGAACTGCATTTCATTTGCCTACGTCATGAACCAGATGGAAACCGGCGTTTTGCCCAATCGCAAATCGCTGGATTTGGTGGAAGCGCTTTATGCCTGATCCTAGAATCCCACCGGATTCCACCAGGCATCGAGCATACGCTCCAGCCCTGTCATCATTTTCCCGGAATCTGGTTCGTCCGCCCGATTGCTCACCTCCCCCGGATCATCTGCGACGTTGAACAACACCTTCTCCTTCACATACCCGTTCCACGGATCATCCCCTTGCGGAACAATCAACTTCCAATCCCCCTGGCGAACCCACCGATATGCGACATCAGCTTCTGGAGTCCATGCCTTCGATGCATCACCGGGATAGATCGCGCCGAAGACAGCACGCTCCGGGTCGAGTTCTCCTAACAGATCAACACCGCACATTGAGTCGCGCTTTTTTGCTCCAGCCATCTTCAGCACCGTGGGAACAATATCGACACTACTGACCAGTTCCTCCCGGTCTCCTGGTTCCACTTTTCCATCCCATCGGATTAATATGGGACTCCGAATTCCCCCATCGAAAGGGGCACGTTTGCTTGTTTTGGTATGAGCAAACTCCTGCTCCCGCCCCTTCTGCGGTTTCGTACTGGGACTCCAACCGTTGTCTGACACAAATACAAAAATTGTATTTTCGACATCCGCTTTTTCTTCTACAAAACGGACGAGATGGCCCACTGTTTCATCAAATTGCGCAATGGAAGCAAAGTAGGGAATCTCATGCGGCTTCACTCCCGGCGTGCTTTCCGCAATGTCGTAGAATTGCTCCGGAGAATCGTGGGGCTGATGAGGCAAATACGGCGCATACCAGACCATCCAGGGCGAACCTTCCTTTTCACAACTGCTGATGAAACTCTCAATCGGTTCCATCGTCTCCCGTCCGATCTGCAAACCGAAGTCTCCGTTCCCGTGGGCAGCCAATTCTCCGCTCGCGAGTTTGCGAATCCCCCCAAACTTCTGCGTTGCGGGTGGTGCCTCGAAAGTAGTCATCCCCTCTGTGAATCCACCATTTCGCCAGTGCCCCTCCCAGAATTTCCCGGTCTGCAGGCAGCGGTAGCCCAGCTCATTCGCGAGGATTCCCGGGAGCGTCTCTACGTTTGCAATCCGCTCAAATTCCTTTCCCCGAACCTCTTCGTATTGCTCGCGCGAATTCATTCGGTTATATGCCGAATTGCCCGGAGGACCGTGATTGAAATAGATTCCACTCTGGTGCGGATACAGCCCAGTGAGCAGAGTCACGAGGGATGGTCGGCAGACGGAAGTCGTCAGGTAACCATTCGGAAATCGCGCGGACTTCCCGGCGAGTTCGTCCAGGCTGGGAGTGTAGACACGATCATTTCCCATGAACCCGAAGTCGGTCCACGACTGATCGTCAGAAATGATGTAGACGATGTTGGGCTTTCCTTCTGACGCCAGCACTACCTGACAAACACATGACGCGAGCAGGATGCTACGTAAGATATTTCTCATTTCACCCGTTCCAGAAAAATCTTGTTCAATCGCATCAGTTCACGTCCGGGAGCAGAAGCGATCTCAGCCTTCATTTCCACCTCCCCTTTTGCCAGTTTAATCTTTCCGGCTTCGAACAACTCAAATTGCTCGGCCGTCGCGGTTGCCTGAACGGTATGCTCGGTCGCGGAATCTCGAGACGAGATTTTCAAAACGCCGCCCGCATCGAGCGGACGACATCCGTAGCTTAGCTTCAGCGCGTAGGTCCCCGGCTCCTTCACATCGAGTCGCCAAGTTGCAGATTCACCGGGCGCTTTCCAACCATCGATGGTGTCCCAATCGTAGCCGTCAAAGGTGTAGTTGATGTGTTCGCCCTCCCAAGTGGCCCAGCTCGGCTCGATCTCCACTGAGTCCTCACCGGGATGACCCACGGGGATCCTGATGGGCGCATAGGCAATTCCGTCTGTGACATCTTCAAACCACCGCACAAATTCCTTTCGCAGTCTCGCCGCGATTTCTGGTTCTTTCTTGATCAGATTTTTTTTCTCGCCCGGATCGTTTTCCAGATCGAACAAGCGCCAACCCGACTCGCTCGGCGTCGCATTCGTGCCAAACTGTGCCATAAGTTTCCATCGTTGATCGCTCACTGCCCAGCGTCGATCCGGGTTCGGGAAATATCGGTCCCACGTGTGATACACGTATTCCTGATGTGCACCTCCTTTTCCGGCCTTCAGAAGCGGCACGATGCTTGTCCCATCCAGCACCAGATCGGGTGGCAATTTAACCCCGGCTAATTCGCAAAACGTCGGCAACACATCGACGTGCGAAACCTGCCCCTCCACCACGCCGCCAGCCGGCACGGTTCCCTCCCAACGAGTAAAAAAGGGAGCCCTCACCCCACCTTCGTAGACCCCGGCTTTGTTGCCGTTCATTCCGCCTTTCCAATATTTGCTGACGCCTCCGTTGTCGCTGGTAAAAATGACGAGCGTGTTTTCCGCGAGGTCGAGTTCATCGAGCTTCGCCAGCACTTTCCCGACGTTGTCGTCGACGCGCTCGATCAGGGCGTAGATCCGCGCTTCTCGAATCGGTAGACCGCGTTTTAGATACTTCTCGAGCGTCTTGTCTCCTTCCGGCTGCCCGTAGTGGGAGGTATCGAGTAGCCAAGGTGAATGCGGGGCGTTAAACATGAGGGCGCAGAAAAAAGGTTCATCGCCTCTGGTTGTGGCAGCCTCGACAAAATCGATCGCGGCATCAGCAAACAGGTCCGTGACGTAGCCGCGAGCTTCCACGGGTGTGCCGTTGTGGTAAACCTGATCGGGAAATTCATACCGCTCAATGTGCCCGTGATAGTGTCCAAAAAATTCATCGAACCCTCGCTCCTGCGGCTGATAGCCAGGATACTTTCCAAGGTGCCATTTACCAAACAAGCCCGTCCTATACCCCGCTTCTTTCAGCAGTTGCGCGACCGTGATTTCATCCCTCCCCATCGAGTCTCCACCGAAACGTGTGTTGTAGAGCCCTGTTCTCAAAAAATACCGACCTGTCATCAATCCCGCGCGAGTCGGTGCACAAACTGCCGCCGCGTAGTAGCGACGAAACTGCGTGCCGTCTTTCGCGAGACTGTCGATGTGAGGTGTATCAATATGAGGATTTCCCGTCGCCCCCGTGTCCCAGTAGCCCTGATCATCAGTCATGATAAAGAGCAAGTTTGGCCGATCGGCGGAGAAGGCCGACAAATAGAACAAACAGATGATCAAAGTGAGCAGGTGTTTCATTTTGGTTGAATCGTAATGGTGACTTTCAGTCGCCATAGTCATTGGCTCCGGGGTGGCACCTGGAAGTCACTACTGCGGGATCTTATTCAGTGTGTAGTAGGCATTCGGGTGGGCCAATACCCTCCTGCTAGTGGATTTAATTCCCCTCGTCCGCAGCTCATGCACATAAAGCGGACGCAGGTTTTCGACTCGCAGTCGAACGGTCTTCCCGTCCTTGAGAAGTTCGACCGACGAAATCTCGTGCGCCTTGGTCTGGATCTCATCCCCACCGTATGCGGATGAGTATTCATAGGTGTAACTACTCATTTCAAAGGCTTTTTCCAACCCGTCAGTCGAAACCGGTGCAGTGAACTCCAACTCAAACCCATCCGTTCGCGCCCGCATCTCGCGAATCGCAAATGGAGTTTCGCCTGTGTGATTCACCCTGACCAAACCATATGCCCGGTTCCCCAATGACGACCACCCGCGGTTTGTCAGCCCGACGAACAGCGATCCATTATCGGCAAACTCGAGTCGAAAGACAGCCGAGGGAAATTCGCTCAGAAAGGGAAAACAGGCTCCCTGGTATTCGCCGCCAACCTTTTCGAGAAAGACGCGGCTGATGCCAGCATTCGTGAATTCCCCAACGAGAAACTGTCCATCGAAAGGCCCGAACTTCCCGTCTGCCTCGATCAACTCCAGATCCGTCGCACTGCGCCCCATCTTGTTGTAGGGAAGCCAGACCGCGGGCGGGACAAACTCCGGCGTCATGGCGAGCGCCTTGGGATAAGGAATGTCTGGCCTAGGAACGGTGGTCAGTGCCATCGGCGCATCCGGCGATTTGAGAGACGCGAGCGATTCCTGATTTCCGTAGAAAACCCCAGGGCGAAGATGATAAATCGGCGTCGCCGGAATCCAGGTTCCCTGCTGGTCGCTGAAGAAAACATCGCCCTCCCGGTTCGTCCCCAGCCCGCTGGGCGAGCGCATCCCGAGTGCCTTCGGCACGAAAGATCCATCTGGCCCAATGACTCCCCCCCAGCCGCGCCAGCCCCTCGCGTTGTCGGCAAGCTTGCCCATACCAAGATTGAGAGTCACCCAGAGATTGCCATTCCCATCGCGCTCCGGACCGTAGGCGTAGGCATGATAGTTCCCTGACACATTCCAACCATCGCACTCCGTGAGAAAACTGTCAGCGACGTCGTCGCCATCCGTGTCCCGCAGCCGAGTCACCTCGGCTCGCTGGATCACGAGCAGGTCACCCCCGTCTTTCAGCAAGCCTAGAGGCTCGTGCAGCCCCGAGGCGAAAAGCTTGTAGGAAATGGAGTCCCCGTTTTCCGACATCGCACCGTCCACGAACCAAACCTCACCCTTCCGGACGCAAACCGCGATCCGACCATTTCCCAACCACTCCATCCCACTCACCTCCATCGTGATCCCGTCGCTCGGTTTCCACTCCGCAGAGCGGGAATGATTGGGAGAGCTGGCCGTCAATATTTCGAAAGTCTTGTAGGAAGACCCATCCTGAGAATTCACCACGCAGACTCCAAACGTGAGAAGAAAAAGAACAAGCGCACACTTCATTTCCATGAATAAATCACTGTCAGAGTTTCCCCGTCCGCTTTTTCCTCGCGTTCCACACCTTTCGGGTGAGCTACTACAGGAGTCTCGCCTTCCTCCCACGAAACTGTCCTAACAAGCACACCATCGGTCACCTCAAATTTATCACGCACCATTCTCCCGTTGTCAGAAAAAAGAAATTCGGGATTCCCCGCTGGGTCCACTTCGTAGCCTCGAAATCGTCGATCTCCATCCTCATTTTCAAATGGAAAGACTTCCTCGCCCAAAGGCTTCTCGATCGGTGCCGCCCGCACATACCAGGTTGAATAGGCATCGAAGAAAGCACCACGCCAGACGAGGGCAGGACGCGCACCAAGTCCGTCATACGCGATATGAATCTCACCGGGAAAGCCTACCAGGATAGCCTTCGTTCCCGCATCCTCAAGAAAGGTTCGCTGAATAATAGGCCGGTCGGTCGGCTTCAATTCGAACTGACCTCCGCTTCGATCCGGAAAGCCCTCCGGCACCCCTTCGCCCTTTTCAATGAAGGCCCATATTGCCGCGATCTGCTTTTCGCTGTCTCCCTCGAGAACGTCCGGCACGGTCGACTGACCGCCCGGCCACAAAGGAGGCATCAGGGTTCCGGGTCGATAGGAAGCTGGATCGAGCAAATACGAACGAAACCAGTTCGGGCGCAGACGCTGGTCGAGATTCGAAATATCGAGGGCTGGAATCCCGAGCGAGGGCTGGTCACCCCAGTTGTGACAGGTGATGCAATTTACCCCGCCCTGAATTCCGAGTAGCTTCCGCCCAGCGTCGACCAGTTTCTCATCACCCGAGAAGTCGTGCTCTCCCTTTGCTACGTCGGCAGACTCCAGGAGGCCCGTTAATAGCTTCGCCTGCTGTTTGTATATCGGCATCCTCGTTCGCAGATACGGGCGAACCATCGTTTCCTTCTTTCCTGACAAAACACCTTCCAGCCATCCTTTCTGCAACTTGTTGCCGATGCTGGTGAGCGGCGGCGGAAGTCGACCTGAATCGCCGAGGCTTTCCTCACCGTGGAAAAAGGGATTCGTTTCTGTCGTTGGGCCACCGATCCCGTTCCGATCGTGACACGCGTAGCAGTTCAGCGCAGCAAGCGTGGCAGAAACACCGATGCTATCGACTGTCTCCTCTTTCGTCAGGAAAAGCTCCAGTGACTTTCGCTGATTTTCAGAAAGATCATATCGCGGCAACCCGCTTCCGGGATCGCCTGACAAACAGCCTCCCGTTTCCTTGATTACCTTTTGCGGCTGAGCCTCAATCCCCGGCAGATCGTGACACGCCGCGCAGTTCTTTTGGGTCACCAGTTCTTGCCCTCGGGCAATCACTTCCGCGCTCTCTTCCGGCCAAGGCTTCAGATCCGCTGCCTCACGCGGTTCGCTCGATTGAAAATCAAGCAGGTGCGCCGCGACATCAAGTGCCTCCTGCCCGGCGAGCGGCAGATGCGGCATGCGACCGTCGGGACGATATTTCGACGGTTCCTTGAGAAAATGCTCCAGTGCCGCAAGACTCGTCTTTTTCTGCAAATCCGGCAGCGCCACTGCGAGGGCGTCATCAAATCCTTCGCCACTCCCTTGTGGCCCATGGAAATCAGCCGTTGGAGCATGACAAGCAACGCAGCCACGCTCGTGATAAATCGCACTACCCAGCTCGGCATTCACGTAGCGACCGGCCCTGATGTTCATCTTTTCCCCCAGCGTCCCGAGATAAGCGACCACGGCCGCTTGATCTTCGTCAGACATCCCATGCATTAGATTAGGCATGGAATTCCCCTTGCGACCTCCCTCTGGATCACTGAGGAACTCGGAAACCCATCGGTGATCCACTCGGTCCGAGAGATTTCTCAGGTTCGGACCTTTGCGGGGAATCGAAACCACCGATCCACCGTGGCAGTTGGCACACCCAAGTTCCGAAAACAGGATCGCACCACCATCCGCCGTCGGCGTTTCCGAATGGAATCGCTCGTAACCAACAACCAGCGGCTCTGCTTGAACAGCAGACACCAGCAAACCCATCACCAAGCCCTGTTGGATCAACCACCTGACAGGGTCAGGTCGGTGGGAAAACCCTATTAGGTTGGTGTGTTCTACTCGAAAGAAACTCATACCTTCCCCAAACAATCTGTCAGATATACCCGCGACTCGTTGATCACTGCAGTAATTTCTTCTGCAGTAGGTCGCATCGGGATGCCCCGGGGAACGGGGTGCATGAAGATTTCAGAAAAGCCGTTGAAACCAATCTCTTTCAGTGCTGCCACGATGGGAACATAGTCGAGCGTGCCGAATCCCGGCATCTGCTTGACCTCATCTTCAGGCGTCATTTTCTTTTTCGAGGAAGGATGAAATTCCTGGAAATAAAAGAACGGCAACTGCTCTTTGCCGATATCACGAATGAGTTTCGGAATCTCTTCGATGGCGTCGTAGAGATGGTGGGGAGCAAATGCGATGCCGACGTGTTTTGATGGATTGAGTTCAACGAAGTAGCGAATCGAATCCGGTGAGGAAAGCATCGCGTTCTTATGATTCTCGATCGCCATCGTCACGCCAAGTTCCTCTGCAAGCTCGTAGTGGGGTTTCAACTTTTCGAAAAACGCTTTCACCTGCTTTTTAGCCTCGGCACCGACAGGGTCCTTTTCTCCCATGCTTCCTGATCCGCAAACGGTCATGTGGCCGCCATTCTTTTTCACCCAGCCCATCTCGTCATCCTGCTTAAACGGACCGAGTGGATAGCAGGTCGAAATGGACATCTTTGTTTGGTGCTTTGTCAGGAGCTCCTGAAAGGCTTTGTCTCCCATCTCCGTGATCTGCTCGCGATGGGTCGCGTGGACCTTGCGCCAGATGTCGACCGACTCTGCTCCCGACTTATTCACCGCAGCCAGCACCTGCTTTAACGGCAGGTCTCCATACATTGCCGAGGAAAGAACATAATTGAGCGAAAAAGCCTCTTCTGCCCTTCCTGACAAAGGCGCCACAGCAACTGCCGCCGCACCTTTCAAAAAATTTCTTCGTTTCATCGCTACACTGACTTCTGATTTCTGACCTTTGCCTCCTGCCTACCCCGCTGCCTCTTGCAGCATCTTAATCCACGGTCCCACGTAATGGCCGTTGTCGTGAAAGGTTCGCCCCGAGACGAGATTGCCGTCAATCACGCATGGTTCATTCACATAGATTCCTCCACAGATTTCGAGATCGAACTGGCACTTGGCTACCGTTGCCATGCGACGTCCTTTGACCCGATCTGCTCGCGCCGGAATCTCTACGCCATGGCAAACACTAGCGATGGGCTTGTCGTTGTCGAAAAACCACTGGGTCATCGCAATGAGATCTTCATCTTCTCGGATGTACTCCGGTGCGCGACCGCCGGAAAAAAGTATGCCTAGGTATTCTTCAGGCTTTACTTCCGAAAAGGCCAGATCCGCCTGCATCTGATAGCCTTCCCACTCACGCGTGATCGTCCAACCCGGACGAACTTCGTGCATCACCATCTGGTAGAGTCGTTTTTCCGGTGCAATGACAACGGGCTGAATCTTTGCCTCCTGCAATCGATAGAAGGGATAGAGGGTGTCGACGGTTTCCGTGGCGTCACCAATTACGATCAATGCTTTTCCAATGTAGTCTGACATGTCCCCATCCTAATTGCGTTGCAGTTCCTGTCACTACAGTTACAGTTCACAAAACATCAGGTTTTTCGTCACTCGGAAATTCATGCCAAATCAGTCACTTCGCCGTGTCGCCATTCTCGTTGAGACAACTCGCTCCTACACCCGAGACCTCCTCGCCGGGGTGAGCCGCTACCTTGGTGAAAATGGTCCCTGGTCAACTTTCCTCGAACTCCGCGCCTTTGAGTCATCTCTGCCTCTCTGGCTCGAAGGATGGGATGGAGACGGTATCCTTATGAGGACCCACAGCGCCGAGATGGCGGAAGCTATAGCCGCAACCGGCGTTCCTGCTGTCGAACTACGCTCGACCCACTATCGCGACGATGTGCCCTTCGTCGGAATGGACAATGCCTTGATCGGTGAGAGCGTCGCGGAGCATTTTCTGAATCATGGCTACCGTAGGTTTGCTGCCTACACTCTCGACACGGAAACGTTTTTTCGTGAAAGAGTTAAAAATTTCGTCAGCCGGGTGGAACGCGAAAATCACCCCTGCGAACTACTTCCTGCGCAGAGCGAGTCCACTCCCGGGGACTGGGAACAGCATCAGGGAGAACTCATTGCATGGCTGGAATCCCTCGACAAACCTGTCGGCATTTTTGCGACTAATGACCAGCTCGCAGTTCGGTTGATCGATGCCTGTCGGCGCGCGAACATCTCTATTCCCGAAGAGATAGCTGTAGTGGGCTGTGAGAACGAAGTCACCCTCTGCGAGTTTTCCTCCCCCACCCTGACCAGCGTTCGCTTTGACGGGCACACCGTCGGATTTCGGGCCGCAGGGATTCTCGATCGCCTAATGCAGCGCAGGAAGATTGTGGAAAAAGAAATTCTTGTGCCACCCCGGGGAATAGAAGTGCGAGCGTCATCGGATGAATTCGTGCTGGAGGATCCTCTGGTTCTCCGCGCGGTGCGGCTCATCCGTGAGAGTGCCCTCACCGGGATCACCGTAGCCGAGGTTTGTCGTTTCGTGAATGTTTCGCGCAGTACCTTGGAACGAAGAATGAAGCGATCAATCGGGCGCGGGACGAAAGCTGAGATCCTTCGAATCCGTTTTCGCGAAGTGAATCGACTTTTGCGCAACACGACCCTGACGATCGACGCTATAGCCGATCACACCGGATTTGCCCATACCCACTATCTCCAGACAACCTACCGCGAGCGATACGGAAAGACTCCCGGGCAATATCGAAAGGAAATTCACGGAGATGTGCGCTTCGGACTGAACTCGAGTGATTGACCCTCGCCCGCAAGTTCCGACAAAGGGTGCGAAGAATTTCCGAGTATCCGCATATCCTTCCCAGGGGAATCCGGTAGGTTTTGCTGACGCATTGTTGACTACACTTTCGAATGAAGACTGCAGAAAAAGAATTCGCCTGGAAAAAGCCCAAGCCGAAAATCACACTGGAACCAGCATTTGCTAATCTGGATGAGCTGCTGGAAGCAGGGAAAAACAGTGATTTCCCCGACCTTTCCCACACGACCTCTCTCGAAGTTGCCCATAAAAAAAGCGTCTACCCTTATCCGACAAAAAGAGAGCGCGGGTCAACGGTATCAGGCATCTTCTTGCAACACTCGACTATCCAGATAAGGATCCGTAAATGATCGGCATCCCTGACGAAAAGCTTATCGTGAAAGCAGCCGACGAATATACCCCGGAAGACCTCGATAAGATGGTGTGAGTCAGCATTTTCCTCCGAGAATGCGGGAGTATTTTGCTCTTGAGAGAATGCTTGTGTCTTGAAACGATCGGTGAAACTCCCGACCACCATCATGACTCGTCAAATTTTCTGTGCCTTTCTCATCGCAATTGCCACCGCCTTCGTTCTGATCGAAGCAGACGACAAGAAACCCGAAAAGCCGGATGCGAGTTGGAAAGCTGCATCCGCTTCCACCAAGATCACACCGCATCGCCCCATGCCGATGTCGGGCTACGCGTCGCGAAAAGCGAACCCAGCTGAAGGAACAGAGCAGGACCTGTTCGCAAAAGCACTCGCAATCGAAGATCCCGAAGGGAATCGTATCGTCTTCCTCACCACCGATCTGATCGGGATCATTTCCAAATATCGAGCCGATGTGGAAAAGGCTGTCGGTGAAAAATACAATCTCGCACCGGGAGCGCTCGTCATGAATGCGTCGCACACTCATTGCGGCCCTTCCTATGGACGGGACGATACGCTGGACTACTACGAAAAGCTCGTCGAGCAGACCGTCGCACTCATCGGTCAGGCGCTCGAATCGCTCGAGCCCGCCAAGGTCTTCTACAGCGAAGGCAAATGCGCTTTTGCGATGAATCGCCGCACACCCACCCCGAGCGGTTATCGCAACCACCCCAACCCGCAGGGCCTGGTCGACCACACCGTGCCCGTCCTCAGCGTGCGGGACCTTGACGGCAATTTGAAGACAGCCCTTTTCGGCTATGCCTGCCACAACACGACGATGGGTTTCATGAAATGGTTCGGCGACTACGCAGGCTACGCCCAGGAATACCTCGAAGCCGATCATGAAGGTCTCACCGCCATGTTCATGAATGGATGCAGTGGAGATCAGAATCCGTATCCGAGACGAATGCTCTATTTTGCGCAGCGTCATGGACGCTCACTAGCCACCGCCGTCGAGGCTGCACTGGAAGTCAGCCAGGGATCCTTCTTTCACCAGAAGGAAATCTCTGGAACGATTCGCAGTGAGCTCGATACGGTTACCCTTTCGTTTACCGAGGAGTCCAAACGCGATGACTACGACTATCCGATTCAGATCGTCCGAGTCGGAGACGCTCTTTCCATGATCGCGATGGCTGGCGAGGTAACGATCGACTATTCGCTTCGTCTGAAAAAGGAATTGGCGAGCAAAGACGCTCCGGTCTGGGTTTCTGGTTACACCAATGACTACAACGGCTACGTGCCCAGCAAGCGAGTGCTTCTCGAAGGCGGCTACGAAGCGAGCAGCCGCCCGTGGAAGCCGGAGTTGGAAGAGAAGATCATCGAAAAGGTTCACTCGATGGTGAAGGCGACGGAGTAGTCCTCACCAAAGCGTGTATCCCCCGTCAATCACGAGCGAGGCGCCGGTCATGTAGCGCGAGGCATCGCTCGCCAGATAGACAACGAGCGGTCCGAGATCTTCGGGCTCGCCGAATTTTCCGGAAGGAATCGCCTCTTCGAACTCGGAAATCACTTCGGGATTTTCTTTCGCCCAGCGTTGGTTCGCCTCGGTCATGAAGCCGCCAGGGCAGATCGCATTGACGGTAATGCCATGCGGCGCCCAATCTACGGCTGTCGCCCGGGTGAACTGAATCACAGCTGCTTTCGCTGTTTCATAGCTGCGGCCGCCGATGCCGCGATTGGCAATCAAACCGGAAATCGAGGCGATATTGATGATGCGACCGGGCGTCTCTCTTTCCATCATCGACTTCCCAATAGCCTGGGTGCACAGAAAGGTGCTAGTGACGTTCAGATCGATGATCCGTTTCCAATCCTCCAGCGATTGCTCTTCGACTGGAATATTCACAAGCCGTCCTCCCGTATTGTTGATGAGAATATCAATGCCACCGGTGTCGCTCAAAACACTCGCGCACATCGCTTCAACCGCGTCAGAATCCACCGCATCGGCCGAGTAGGACCTGGCCTTTCTCCCGAGTCCTTCGATCTCCCCGGCGGTCCGATCCAGGCTTTCCTGATCCCGCCCTGTGATCGCCACGTCTACCCCCACCTCGGCAAGAGCCAGTGCCATTTCCCGCCCGAGACCTCGACTCCCCCCGGTGATAAGGGCGCGTTTTCCGTCGAGCCGAAATCGATCGAGAATACCGGTCATTTCTTCACTCCCAGAACCCAGGCCGGACTCTTTCCACAATCGTATTGCTTCAGCTCCGTCAGCGCTCCGCTTGCGGTGTCCCGACGATACACGACGAGATTGTCGGATCCCTGACCGGCAGCGACGAGGTAGTTCTCTCCACCTTCGATGAGGTTAAAAGAACGCGGTGTTTTTCCGGTTGGCGTTTGCCCTCTTGAAGAAATCTCGCCACTTCTCTTATCGATCGCAAACACAGCGATGCTGTCGTGCCCACGGTTCGATGCGTAGACAAATCGTCCATCTGCACTGATCTCGATATCGGCACAACTTCCCTGGTCGGCGGGCCAGTCACTCGGAATCGTTGTTAGCGTCTGCCTCATTGCCAGGGTTCCGTTTTGTGAATCGTAGTCGCACAAGGTCACACTCTTGGCCTGCTCGTTGACGAGGTAGACCCATTTCCCGTTGGGATGGAACTGCAGGTGGCGCGGGCCATGCCCTTCCCCCGCTTTCATCACCTTCGGGTCATTAAAAACAAGCTCTCCCTTCTCCAGATCGAGTCGGAACTGGCTTATCTGGTTCAGCTCCCCGGTATGAGGACAAAAGGCAAAGCGATTCGCCGGATCGGTCTGGATGCAGTGCGCTTTCTTGCCGACCTTCAGCACACAAACAGGCTCACCCGTCACTTTTCCGTCAACGATCTTGCTGACACTTACGAGGCCCTCTCCGTAGTAGGCGCCCAGCAGCCACTTATTGGTTTTGTCAGGGTAAATGTAGGCGGCACTTCCTGCTGATGGTGCCGTCGCAATGACGTCGAGCAATCCCGTTTTCGGATCGATCGAGAGAGTCGCAAACTGGGAAGAGGTTCGAACCGAAGCGTAGATCCGCGTGCGGGAATCATCGAGCCAGAGACAACCCGGAGCGCCTTCCAGTTCGGTTTCTCCGACACGAGTCAGATCACCCGATTCTTCATCGAGCGAAAACACGCCGATCTTTTTGTCTTTGCTTTCGGAAACATAAACAAAAGTCTCCGCAAAGGCAGGCGTCGCGAAGAGACCAACGAACAGAGTGAGCAGGATCGAGATTTTCATTTCGCCTTTGCTATCCCCAAACACCCTTGCTCGTCGAGAGGCAAAAGGGACGGGATTCCGCCCATGAGGACCCTTTTCCTACCACGCAAAACTGGAAATCATGAACGTATCATCATGAGACCATTTCTTCTTTCGCTTTCGTTTCTCTTTCTTTTCACCTCCTTCAGTTGCGCCGATGAATCTGACAAACTGATGGCCGGCACCGCTGAGGTCGACATTTCCCCGACCGTCACACCCTTCCAACTTCGCTCAGGTCCTTCCGATCTTGTTCACGATCCCCTGCACGTTCGCGCTGTCGCATTTCAGAATGGAAAAGGTCGGGCCGTCATCGCACTGATGGATGCCATCGGTGTTGGACGAGAGATGACGGACGAGGCCAAAGTCATCGCAGCCGAAAAGACCGGCTGGAAGCCCGAGGAAATGCTCGTCAGCGGTACACACACCCACACCGCCCCGAAAGGAGGCGACTCCTCTCCCGGCCGAATCGCCTATGAAAAGCGCCGCAAGGATGGCCTCGCCGAAGCACTTATCGAAGCGATCGAGTCACTCGAGCCAGCCAAAGTCGGCTTCGCATCCGACGAAGAACCAACGGAAGTTTTCAACCGCAGGTGGTACATGGAGGAGGGCTTCATGCCGAAAAATCCCCTTGGAGGGTACGATAAGGTCAAAATGAATCCCGGCCTGAACAACCTCGTAAAGCCGGCCGGACCAACCGACCCCGAAGTCGCGGTGATCGATGTTCGCGATAAGAAAGGTCAGCCACTGGGCCTGATCGCCAACTATGCCCTGCACTACGTCGGCGGCGTCCCCCGAGTCATCGACGAAAAAGGTCGCGAAGTTGGAATGGCCTCCGCCGACTACTTTGGAGAGTTTGCCCGCATCATGCCCTATCGATTGCGGGGAGCCACCGGCAATGAAAACTTCGTCGCGATGATGACGAACGGAACCAGCGGCGATATCAACAACATCGACTTCTACCGCAATCGCGGTCCTCGCGCCCCGTTCGAACAGATTCGGGTCGTGGCAGGAAAAACCGCAGACGCCGCCTACCGCGCCTTGCAGAAAATCGACGACTACGACGAGTCACCCATTGTCGCCATGAAGCAGCGCATCGTCACGATCCACTATCGCAAACCGAAACAGGAGGACATCGACCGGGCTATTGAACTGATGAAATTG
>Ga0255781_10002322_pt1 | contig 15190 bp, 10 predicted proteins | sample 101ome_21_FD_179979 | JGI IMG/M metagenome (GOLD analysis project Ga0255781, IMG submission 179979) | Coastal salt marsh microbial communities from the Groves Creek Marsh, Skidaway Island, Georgia - 101413BT metaG (version 2) | ecosystem: Environmental > Aquatic > Marine > Intertidal zone >...
CCATCAACCATTACAATGCAAACCTACAGCGGCAATACCCTGGCGACAGTCGGGCTCGACGAATGCGTCGCCAGCACACACGATGAATTGATCGAGAGAGCCTCCGAGTGGATTCAAAACCCGTCGCAGATCGACACGCTGCGCGATAAAACCCGCCGTCAACTGACGCGGAGTCCCTTCATGGATCACGCCGGACGGGTAGCTGAACTGGAGAGCTGCTTTGAGGCGATGTGGCAACGATTTACTCTCCGTGAGCCGGTAACCTCGCTCAACAGTCAGATAGTTGCCAACGTCGAGTCGCGGTAAGTGTTGTGTTCTGACATGCTCCCAATCGACAATGACCAGACTTTGGGGCATCACCCCGGTGAGACTTGGCCCTGCGCCGCGCGTCACACTATTGGGCTGCCCCTAGGAAGCGCTCAATCAAGGAACTGCGCTCATGGGTAAATCAGAGGTGATCCACCCACCCGGGGATTACAGTGATCTCAGTCGCTGCCATCCCAACCACCGGGTGCTATTCGAACCTGTTCACATTGGACCGGTCGTGGCGCCCAATCGCTTTTATCAGGTACCCCATGCCAGCGGGATGACCGAGAGCAATCCTCGTGTACGCGCCGCCTTTCGCGAAACCAAAGCCGAGGGCGGGTGGGGAGTGGTCAGTACTGGCGCGGTCTCAATACACCCAAGCTCCGACGACTCACCCCTGCCCTTTGCCCGTCTCTGGAATGACGCCGATGTCGCATCACACGCGCTTACCACCGAGGCGATTCACCGACACGGCAGTCTCGCCGCGGTCGAACTGTGGCACGGTGGTGCGGCGGTGATGAACCGAACATCCCGTCTTGCACCCCTGTCGCCCTCGGGCATTTCTTGGGCCGCCACTCATATTGGCTTTATGGGCCAACTCCGCCCGAAAAAAATGACGGAGGCCGACATTGATCAAGTGCTGCAATGGCAGCGATCCGCGGCGCGACGGGCGCTGGATGCCGGCTTCGACATCCTCTACGTCTATGCTGGGATGGGCTATCTCGGCTATGAATTCCTCCTCCCCGAGTATAACCATCGTACCGACGGCTATGGCGGCTCGCTGGAAAACCGCTGTCGCTTTGTGCGCGAAATGTTGGAAGTCACGCGGGACGAAGTCGGTAGCCGCGCGGCGGTGGCATTGCGCATCAGCTTGGAAGAATTGCGCGCCAAACCGACGGATCATTATGCGAGCGAGGCCCATGGTGTCGTGAGCTTGCTATCGGACGTCCCGGATTTATGGGATGTAAAAATGGACTCCAGCCCCACCGATTGTGGAGCCTCCCGATTTCGACCCGAGGGGGCCCACGAACCGATTATCGACTTTGTAAAGTCAGTGACAGACCGTCCGGTTGTTGGCGTAGGCCGGTTCACTTCTCCTGACACCATGGTGTCGCAAATCCGCAGGAATGTGCTCGACCTTATCGGAGGCGCTCGCGCCAGCATTGCGGATCCATTTTTGCCCAATAAAATTCGCGAGGGACGCTACGACGACATTCGCGAATGCATTGGCTGCAATATCTGTATTGCGAGCTGGCACGATGGCGTGCCAGTGCGCTGCACCCAAAACGCCACCGCCGGAGAAGAATGGCGCCGCGGTTGGCATCCGGAAAAATTCAGGCAAACCCCCTCCCCCGCTCACGTTCTTGTCGTAGGAGGAGGACCTGCCGGTCTGGAGGCGGCACTGATAGCCGCCCGACAGGGATTCAGTGTCACCCTCGCTGAACAATCCGAGGACTGGGGCGGGCGAGTGTTAACGGAAAGCCAGCTTCCGGGCATGGCCACCTGGCGCCGCGTCAGGGATTACCGCGTGTGGGCGCTTTCGCAGATGGGCAATGTCAACATGTTTACCAACAGCCCGATGGACGCGGCGGCGCTGAAGGAGTTCGGGGCTGACCATATCGCGCTCGCAACCGGCGCGCTTTGGACGCGCCGGCTGTACTCGCCGCTCGAGATACCAACACAGCCTCTGGAAGGAGCAAACGTGTTTACGCCGGAGGACGTTTTCGCCGGGCGAGTTGCGGGTGACCGATTACTGGTGTTTGACTACGACAATTACTACCTTGGCGGCGCGATAGCAGAGCACCTCGCCAACCAGAAAAAAAACGTGTCCTACGCCACGCCTGCCGGGCATGCGTCAGCATGGACGTTTATGACCAACGAACTGCCCTATGTCTACCAAGCGCTTGAAAGAGCAGGCGTGAGCATTCATACCACGACCAACTTGATCGGCTTCGACGCCGGTGTCGCGAGACTTGAGAACCTGTTCCATCGCGCCCCTCTAGATATAAATGTAGACGGGGTGGTGATCGTGGGACATCGCGACCCGAACGACGCCCTGTATAACACGGTCCTAGGCAGCGACGACGGTAACTCACTTCCTCCGATGTCGCTGATCGGGGATGCCATGGCACCGGGCGCCATCGTTCATGCGGTGCACAGCGGTCATTCCTTCGCCCGCGGGCTGGTCGATGACAACGCAGCCTATTTACGCGACGAGCCCGTCACCTTGCCTGAGCCTGCTCCCGCGTTTGATCACATCCGGGACGCGAAGAGCTAGCGAGCGATGCTGGACTCATTAGAAAAAACCCTGCCGCGGGATAGCTACCTGTCTGAAGCGCAGTTCGGTGGCGAATACCGCGCTATTTTTGAGTCTGACTGGGTCTGCATTGGCCGCGGCGAGTCATTAACCGAACCCGGGGACTATTTAGCGATCAGACTCAAAGCGCAATCAGTGCTCGTGGTTCGCGGCAACGACGGTAATCTCGCTGCCTTCTTCAACGTATGCCGGCATCGCGGCACCGAACTGGTGGCCCTGCCCGATCCGGGCCCCGTTACCGGGAGCTTCGACAGAAACATTGTCTGCCCCTACCACGCCTGGGCGTATCACCTCGACGGGCGGCTCCGGGGCACACCCCATCTCACTATTGAAACGGACGGCATCGCGCTCCATGAGGTTGCGTTAGCCGAATGGGGTGGTTTTTTGTTTGTCCGGCTGGATGATGCAGATGAAACCCCTCTCCCACAATCACTGGGGGAAGGTACCGAGAGACTGAAAAACTACCCGCTTGCCGATTTGCGTATTGGCGCGACGTTGACCTATGAAGTGGCCGCCAATTGGAAGGTCATCGTTGAAAACTATAATGAGTGCTATCACTGTGGACCAGTCCACCCAGAACTCTGCCACATCGTGCCTGCATTCAAGCGCGGCGGTGATGGACTGGATTGGGAGGATGGCATTCCCCAACGGGAGGGTACCAACACCTTTACCGCCACGGGTCGAACGAGTCGTGCCCCTTTCCCAGGGCTCAGTGATACCGAAAAGACCCATCACAAGGGGGAGTTGTTTTACCCCAACCTGATGCTCAGCTTATCAATGGATCACGTAGCCGCTTTTTATCTTTGGCCCCAGAGCGCCGGTCACACCCGAATCCAGTGCGACTTTTTGTTCCACCCCACAGAAATCGCCGATCCCAATTTCGATAGTGCCGATGCGGTAGATTTTTGGCATCTGGTAAACACTCAGGATTGGGACATCTGCGAGAGCGTCCAACGCGGCATGCAGAATCGGGTTTTTGAGCACGGCTACTACGCTCCGATGGAAGACTATAGCCTCGATATCCGCCGCTATGTGCGCGAAAAGCTATCCGCGCTCGACTTATGACGCTGCGCACTGGCCACGGGAGATCCAGCCATTTTTCCGGCTCGTACTGCCAGCATGGCGGTGCCGTGACACTAATGGGTAACCTCTATTTGCCGCACGCCCAATTAAATCCTGGGCATTTATCCCAGAGACACAAAAACCGTGACGCGTAAACGAAGCGTACCCACGCGCTGGCGAGTTTTCAGCGTATTGTTTTTGCTCAGCTTCCTGTCTTACTTGATGCGACAGAATATTCACGTCGCCGGTGAGTTCATGATGCCGGAGCTGGGCATCAGTGAACTCGAAATGGGTTGGATCTACGCCGCATTCATCTGGGGCTACGCGCTGTGTCAGCTACCCGGGGGTGTGTTGGGTAAGTTACTGGGCCCTCGCGTTGCGCTCACCGGTGCCGGCCTCATTTGGGTGCTCACTACCGCGCTTACAGGCTGGCTGCCGGGCCAGGTTTTCAGCAGCGGTCTCGGCATCATCGCATCACTGATGGTGGTCCGCTTTATGGTGGGCGTGGCCCACGCGCCAATCTATCCGATTCAAGCAGCAGTGGTTGAGCGATGGTTTCCCGTGGGTCACTGGGCCTTACCCAATGCCGTGGGTAGCACAGGACTCACGCTGGGTGCAGCGCTGGCACAGCCGCTGGTCGCATTCGTCATGGTGTATTGGGGATGGCGCACCTCCTTTTATGTTTTTATACCGCTAGGTCTCGCGCTGTTCTGGCTGTGGTGGTGGTATGCCACCGATGACCCGGCTGACCATCCTGGAATGTCCTCCGGTGAGCTGGCGGAAATTCAGGCCGGACGTGATGCACTCACTCCCCAGATAGGGTTTAGCGCCTGGAAACAGCTGATTCGCAATCGCAATACGCTGCTGCTAACGGCGGCGTATTTTGCGGAAAACTGTATCTTCTATCTCTTTTTTACTTGGTTCTTTCATTATCTGGTGTCCGAACTTGGCTTCAGCATTCTCGAAACCGGCTTTCTTGCATCGCTACCGTGGCTGTGTGGGGCCGTGATGGCGTCGGTCGGCGGCTACACCTGCGACACCCTCTGCGCCCGACTTGGACCGCGCCTAGGATGCAGAATTCCCGCGATCACCGGGCTCATTGCTGCCGGCATTTTTCTCTATCTGGGACTTTACTCAAGCTCGCCCTATGTCGCCGTGGCGCTGCTGTCGCTATGCTTTGCCAGCACACAATTGACAGAAGGCGCCTACTGGTCGGCACAAACCTATGTGGCAGGACCCTATACCGCCCCCGCTTGCGGTGTCATGAATACGGGCGGCAATCTGGCCGGCATCGTGGTTGCACCGCTTATGCCCTTTCTGGCAGATCACATCGGCTGGGTGGCAGCGTTATCCAGCGGCACCGTGATGGCGTTTGTCGGCGCGACTCTGTGGCTATTTATTCGACCCGACGAACCCTTTCAACCCCGCCCTGAATGAGAGGCAGCCGCACCCCTTAACCCGCTCGCCCGACGCTGGCGCACACGATCACCTGAGCATTTGTCGGGAATGGGATTTAGTCCCGCCGCTGCCGTGCTCTTAAAGCGACCGAAAGCCAACTGACGATGAGCAGTAGCCCGCCAACCGGGGTAACCATGGCGAACGTCGTTATGCCCGTTAACACCAGCACATACAGCGAAAAGGAGAAGAAGCCGATACCCAGAGCAAAACCCGCGATGGGCAGCCGCCACAGCGCCTCACGCGGCTGCAACGCGAGCACCAGCACCACTACAGCGTGGATCAAGTGGTAATACGCCGCCGTCTCCCACACTGCGAGTCGCTCCGCCGTCACGAGGCGCTCGAGCGCATGCGCACCAAATGCACCCGCCGCCACCCCGGTCGCCCCCAATACCCCCGCTATCAGCAGTCCGATATTCATCGATCGCATTCACACCCCGTTCTCTAATACACGCGAGAAGAAAGCCATTATCGGGATTTCGCTCCCAACCCCTATCGATCCAGCCTACACTGGTCACTCGCGCAGCGGTATGGGGAAAACGCCGTGGAATCAGTCTCGTTCACTGCCATGAAAGATGGAACACAAGCCGATTATGCGTTGCTGGATCGTTACGAGCGTGAGCATGTTGCCACCTTGGGAGATCGTATTCTGGGAGCACTGGAACGACTGAGCGGTGGTCTGGGAGGCTACCAAATCGACCGACTCCAACATTCACTGCAGTCGGCAACGCGCGCAGAAAACGACGGGGCGGACGAGGAGTGGATTGTGGCCGCGCTTATCCACGACATAGGCGACGATCTGGCGCCCATGAATCACTCCGAATTCGCAGCGGCACTGATAAAACCCTATGTGAGAGAAGAAGTGCATTGGGTGGTGGCACACCATGGAATCTTTCAAATGGCCTATTACGCCCACCATTTGGGGCAAGACCCTAACGGCCGGGACCGTTACAAGGATCACCCGTTCTTCGAGAGTTGCCTCCGGTTCTGCGAGCGTTGGGACCAGCCGTCGTTTGACCCCGCCTACCCCACGCGTCCATTGGCGCACTTTGCACCCCGCTTAAAACAGGTTTTCTCGCGACAAGCCTTTACCGAGTCCGTTTAACGAGCGCTTCAACCGGACTCGCCTGCAACGGCACTCCCGTCAGCGCCAGTTTGCTCCCGGGGAACGCGCCACAGACGCCCGCCACAGCGCTCGAGGTCCGGGCAATCAGCGGTACATCCTCGACACGGTATTAATGGCGCACGGTCTTGTTCGGTTGGCTCTGGCATGGACCTGTTCTCCCTTGCTTCTGATAACGTGCTAGCGACCAGCGCACCGCATTGTGCCACTGCAATGCGTAATCGTCTGCCCTAGCTCGTAGCGGCATCCGACAACATCAAACTGGCGTAGAATGCGGGGTCGGATAGACAGTGAACTCTCGGTAACAGCCGCTGGATCCACCGACACCGGCTTGCCGGGACCAGCCAAATGGAGAAAGCCCGATATGACTACTCGGCTTTTGCGTCACACATCGCCAGGCTTGTATGCGCTCGCACTCTTGAGCGTCCTCGCCAGTTGCTCTGAGCAATCTCGCGATAGCCGATTTGATTTCGCCCAAAGCGCTGCCATTCCCGTCGTTACTCAGCCCGCTACCTTGACTGACTTGACGGAAACACTGACCTCCGTCGGAACCGCGCGGGCATTACAAAGCGTCAACGTTTTCTCTGACTCCTCGGGTCGCGTCACCGCTGTGAACATCGAGGCCGATCAATTTGTGAATGCGGGCGATCGGCTACTACAGCTGGATGATCGGGACGAGCGTTTGGCGGTTGAGCTCGCAACCGTGCAATTGGCCGACGCCGAACGTCTGGTGCAGCGTTACACCACCGTCAATGCGCGGGACGCCAATATTCCCGAAAGCCAAATGGATGATGCCCGGGCAGCAGTCGACAGCGCGCGTATCGCGCTGGAACAAGCGAGAGTAGACCTCGATCGCAGACAAATCACCGCGCCTTTTGCCGGCCGAGTGGGGCTCACCGAAATTGACGTGGGTGATCGCATCGATACCAACACGTTGATCACCACGCTCGATGACAGAGCGATCCTGCTCGTGAACTTTTCAGTGCCCGAGGTCTATGTGGGGCGGGTAGCGAAAGGCACACCCGTCAACGTTCGCCTATGGGACGCCGCAGACAAAGCCGTGTCGGGAGAAATTGTCGCGCTTGACTCACGCATTGATGTGAACTCCCGCGCATTCACGGCGCGAGCGGCCGTCGATAATAGCGATGATCGGTTTCGGCCGGGCATGGCCTTTGAAATCAGTGTCGGTGCCTCGCGAGGGCAGTTTTTATCCGTGCCGGATGTGTCGGTGCAATGGGGGGCCGACGGCGCCTATGTCTGGGTGGCCCAAGCAGGAGTCGCTGAGCGTCGCGAGGTCTCTCTAGTGAAGCGTATGGCAGGCATCATCCTCGTGGACGGTGATTTGGCTGAGAGTGAGCAGGTGGTGATGGAGGGCATCCAGTCGGTGCGTGCAGGTGCGGCGCTCAAAGTACTGACCCCCAGCGAGCTCGATGCCGGCCTCAGAGCGGCCGTACCCGCCAACAGCGCTGACCAGACAAATGGCTGAACAAACACCGTTTTTTGGAGGACTACCCGAACTCGGTGTCCGCCGCCCCTGGCTGGTGCTCGTCATGAATCTGCTGGTGGCGATTGGCGGGCTGGCCGCGCTCATGGCGATCGAGGTGCGCGAACTACCCGACGTCGATCGCCCGGTGGTATCCGTCAGGGCTTTTTTGCCGGGCGCTTCACCCGAGACCATGGATGCTGAAGTCACGCGCTTGCTAGAGGGCGCCGCTGCCCGCGTCTCGGGCGTACTGGAAATCAATTCCTCCAGCGAGGAGAACAGTACCCGCATTTACATCGAATTCCGCGCCGATATCGACGTCGACCAAGCCGCGTCGGATGTCCGCGAAGCCGTCAGCCGGATCGAGCGCGACTTGCCCGATGCTGTCGAGCAACTCTCGGTATTTAAGGCAGACGAGCGCGCCGAGGAAATCATTCGAATCGCAGTGAGATCTGCCCAGCACTCGGAAGAGGAACTGAGTCAGATTATCGAACAGGACATCGTGCCGCGATTTATCTCGCTACCGGGCGTGGCTGACGTGCCTTTATTTGGTTCCCGACAACGGGTGCTGAGGATTATTCTCGATCCGCTGCGTCTGACCAGCTATGGACTGACCGTCGCCGACGTAGCGGCAGTGTTGCGTGCCGCACCCCTAGACGTCCCGGCCGGCAGTTTCCGTACCGGTGATCAACAGCTGCTGGTGCGGGCAGATGCCGCTGTGACCAAAGAGGAAGATATCGCGGCACTCATCATTCGGGATGAAATTCGCATTCGACATGTCGCCAAGGTCGCTTTTTCGCCTGAGGACGCCTCCGGGATTGTTCGGCTCAATGGCGAGCGGGTCGTCGGCATCGGCATCATTCGTCAGGCTGGATCCAATACCATCAACATCGCCGCAGGTGTTCGCGAGGCGATGGACGACATCAATGATCGCTCTGGGGATCTACAGCTGGAAATCATCTCGGATGAATCGGTGTTCATCAGAGGCTCGGTGCGGGAAGTCATCACGACCCTGTTGATCTCGATTTTAGTTGTGGTCAGCACCATCCGGCTCTTCACCGGGTCAATGCGGCTGACGCTGATACCGGCCGTCGCCATTCCCATTTCGTTGCTGGGCACTCTCGCAGCGAGCTGGGTGTTGGGTTTCTCGATCAACATATTGACGCTGCTGGCACTGGTGCTGGCGGCGGGCTTAATCGTAGACGATGCCATCGTTGTACTCGAGAGTGTTCAGCGCCGCCGCTCCGAAGGAGCGGCGCCCGGGACCGCGGCCGTTACCGGAACCCGGCAGGTCTTTTTCGCGGTTATCGCGACCACCGCGGTGCTGATTGCGGTGTTTGTGCCTATTGCCTTTTTGCCGGGCACCGCAGGGCGCCTGTTTCAAGAATTTGGTCTGGTGCTCGCGGTAGCAGTGGCCATTTCCTCCTTCGTGGCACTCAGCTTGGTACCGGCCGCCATGGCACGCCTTGCGGCGTCACCGCCGAGGGAGCGCCGCGTTGAGTCCTGGGGCAATCAACTGGCTCAGTACTATCAACGCACGCTCGTGGCCACGCTTAACGCGCCCCGGCGAACTTTCTCGATTTGCGTGATCGTCGCCGGGCTCGCCTCGGGCCTTTATGTCTTGCTCGATCAGGAACTCCTTCCTCAGGAAGACCGGGGTTCCGTGCTGCTTTTCGCACGAGGGCCCGATGGCGTGGGACTTGATTATGCCGAGCGCCAGGCCGATCGTATGGAAAACATCCTGGTGCCGATTCTGGATCGCGGAGAAATCACCTCGCTGTATTCCAATATCGGAAGATGGGATCCTAATATTGTTTTTATGGTGGCCCGGCTCGCCGATTGGGACGAGCGTTCACGCAGCCAGCAGGAGATCGCCGCCGAACTCAAACCCCTCTTCACCGACCTTCCTGGCATGACCACGCGCATCTTCAGCGCCAACTCTCTCAATCTCCGCGGCGCTTCCAGTGGCGGGCTGTCACTGGCGTTATTGGGCACCGATTACGACGAGATTTATGCGGCCGCACGAGATTACACTGATGCTATTCGCGAGCAGGTGGGCTCGGTGAGCGGGCCGCGGATCAGTTACGACCCCTCTCAACCGCAGCTCGCTGTGCAAATCGATCGTGAGCGCGCTTCCGATCTGGATATTCCTTTGGAAGATGTCGCTCAAACCTTGCGAGTGATGGTAGACGGATCTCGCATCGTCGACCTCAACGCCGATGACCAAACCGTGCCCATCATTCTGGAGGCGGGCTCGGACAAAATCCGTGACCCGGATGACCTGATCAACCTCTACGTGCGCACCCGCGCGGGTGCACTCGTGCCGTTATCCAGCATTGTCCAGTTGAATGAAAAAGGCGTGGCAGGCCAGCTCGATCGTCGCAAGCAACGACGCGCCATCGAACTGGACGTCGAGATCAATCCGGGCGTCGCAATGCAGGAAGCTGTCGATGACCTTTTTGCACTGGCAGAGGAAACGCTACCCGAGGGCATTACCCTGATCACCCGCGGTGAAGCAGCCGCGCTGGCTGAAACCAATCGCGAGACCATGATCACCTACGGCTTCGCATTGCTAATCGTATTCCTGGTGCTGGTCGCGCAGTTTGAAGGCATTACCTCAGCGCTGGTGATCATGGCGATCGTGCCCTTTGGCCTTGCCGCCGCCGTCTGTGCGCTTTACCTCACAGGCACCTCTTTGAATATTTATTCTCAGGTGGGTTTGGTGATGCTCATCGGGCTCATTGCAAAGAACGGAATTTTACTGGTGGAGTTTGCCGATCAACTGCGCGATCGTGGTTTCGCCGTGCGCGAGGCGATAGAAGAGGCCGCGCGCATCCGCCTGCGGCCCATTGTGATGACACTGGTATCTACGATTTTTGGTGCATTGCCGCTGATACTCTCATCGGGACCGGGCTCAGAGGCCCGCGCTGCCGTGGGGTGGGTGGTTTTTGGCGGCATGGGACTCGCCACGGCCTTCACTTTGTATTTAACGCCGGTGGTTTATCTTGGATTAGCGCGATTTACCAAGGCTCGGGCCGCCTCGGGAGATCAGTTGGATCGAGAGCGTATCGCAGAGACCTCGCAGGAACTGTCTTCCTGAGCGCACCCCTAGAGTAAATCGAAGTCGTAGTTCACGATGATCCGAAAATCAAATAGGTCATCTGATCCCGGGAAATCATCGTCTTGATTGACCCAAGCAGCACGCAGCCTCACCCAAACCTTCTCTGACCAACCGCGATTGAGGCGCCAGTCCACCGTCAGATCCAGTTCACTGGCATCGGGGCTGGCAATGGGGCCCGCGTCCGGAGTATCTCCCCATACCACGTTGGTAAACAGGCTGAGCTTCCCTGCCCCGACCTGGCCAAAATCATAGGAGTAACCCACCGAGAAGGCATCCTCACCGGCACGATCAAAATCATTGATGATGATCGACAGATAATTGGCGGGGTTGCCATAGGGCTTCTGAATATTGCCGCCCTCGTCAGTAGTACTGGCCGCAAGTCGAATTTTTTGCCTGCCCGACACCCACTCAATCCGCCCCGAAATCAGATGCGTGGAGAAATCTCCAATGAGCGCTTGTCCGAGGCTGCTTTGGGAAGTCCAGGAAACGTCAGCCCACAGACTGGCATCCTCCGACAGCTTAAAGCGCTTCTCTGCCTTGGCGAAGGTGGTATGGAACAGATCGGGGGTACGCTGATGCAGTACGCCATACACAGAGTCATCGGGCATGCGGTAGCGCATACCCCAGAAGGTCAGGCCATCATCCGTGCCCTTGGCGCCGGCGGCCTCCGACATCGGAATAAATTCGTCGCTGTCTTTGTATTTGATGGCATCCACATAGCCCGCCATGTAGGCAAAGCCATCACCGGGTTTGTTACCGATGCCCACTGCTTCAAAAGTATTTGGAATCATGCGCAGGTCGTGCTTACCTAGGTACGGCAAGTCCAGGGTTTGACGACCCACTCGTATACCGTGGTCACCGACGAGTCGCACGGTGGCGTAGGCCTCACTGACCACTGAGAAGCTTTCCGGGCCCGGTTTGAAGAGTTGGGTACCGTCCTTTTCTTCGGGGCCGTAGAGTTTTTGTGAGGTCGCGAGCGTAGCGCCGAGACGAATACGATCCTGCCACCAGCCAGACCGAAACTCTAAGCCGCCCCCGAGCGCCCAGCCGGCGCGGGTATCAGCAACATCATAGCCACGATGCAAATAATAAGTTCGGGGCTTCAACACCAGCTCCGCATCCTCAAAAAACCACTGGGATCGCGTCGAATCGGTCCCCAGAGCATCCATCGTGGTGTCCTGATTAGGCTCCTCGTCAATGACGCGGTCATCCTCCTCTGCGACTTCCTGAGCGAAAAGCTGAGGCGGAGAGGCAAAAATAACGAGCGAGAGGGCTAAGCTCAGGGTCGCACGCGGGTCTGTTCGAGCTAGGTGGCGAAACACGTTACCCATACCTTATTGTTGGATACTCAGGCATCGATGCCTCCTTGAATGTCTATCTGTTAATCGTCCGCGGTACACAGCGGTGGCGCTTCATAGGGCAGATCCATCAATTCAAAATAGTTCTGACCCAGAGCAATGTTCCTGAAAGCTTCGTTCCCCAATACCCGAAGCGCCCGACTGGTAACCTCAAGTTCGTGGGCATAGTCCTCCCAGGTTTTATAATCTGCAGCGACAAAATCAGAGCCCGGCAAAATACGAGTCGAGTAAGCCTCGAAGAACGGGATAAAAATTTCACCCCAGCGATGGTAGGCGTTATAAATCACGTCCCAGGATATATCGAGATAAAGATTGGGGTACGCGTCCAGACGCTCTCCCATCAGACGCACATGCTGCTCCGGGCTAATCGTTGTCAGCTCCTTGGACAGACCCATGTGAGCCCACACGATTTTGTTCTGAGGATAGCGTTCCAAAACGTGATCCATCAGATGCAGGAACTTGGTGGGATTGGCGTTACTGCCCAAATCCGAATGTAGCGTTACAGGGATACCGCGCTCACGAAACACCGCCATAAATGGCGCCCAGGCATCGATACTCTCGATCGTCGCGGGTTCGGCGTTATTACCCAGCAACGCCTGCTTGATGATGTTGAGCTCCCCCGACCAAGAAAACATCCCGGGAAACTCCCTGTCATAAAGCGCAATCGTCTCCACAGCATCCTCGGCATGGGCAAGATCAATAAATGTCATTGAGAGCGTGATATGAATTTTATCCGGGTCGTAAGCAGCGATCTCCAAACCATTCACAAAATCATTCTTGATACTGGGGATCGCCGAGACGCCCGGACAATCGAGGTAGTAGGCGCAATTAGCATCCAGCTCGAGTACTTGGCCAATACCAAAGTAGTTGATAAATCTGACGCCCAGCCGATCAAACGTCTGCCACAAATGCTGCGCATCCATTGCCGGACCACCAAACGGCTTGGGATGAAAATGACTGTCGACCACTGCGGTATACGGCTGGGTAGCGCGATCAAAGCAGTAGTCTCCCACCTCGCCGGGTCTAAAATGCGCCAACGTGTGATCAGGGGCCGGTAATTTTTTCCAGTCGAGCTCCGACGCAGGGGTTACACCCGGAGGCAATGTGGGCGCCTCTGGTTCACCACCCGGACTAGGGTCAACCGCGGCGCTGTTGACGCAACCCAGAAGTGCGCTGGCCAATAAAACGCTGAGAAAGCGCGAAATCTGTGTACCCAGCATGGGCGGCATCTCCTCTTACCATAAAACCAGCTCCGATAGCCGCGGGTAGCGACCCTATGCGCTGCGCTACAAACAATGCGACGACCGCGCTATCCAGTCTCCTACCCTAGACGGATGATCCACCCGGTGCCACTCCATAGGCGACACATTGAGACTGGCGACAAATTGACGCCGCAGGTGACAGCCGTTAATTGCAGGCTTGACCTCGAGAATTGATTCCACGAAGGTCGAGACACTAGTCATAAAAATAATGGATCGCACTATGGAACTCGTGGAAGGCACGCTGAACGTTGATCACTTCCTGACGGTCACACTGGGAATCGTTGTTTTATTTGTCGGCAAACGACTGAACCAAGTGGTCCCTCTCTTTCGAGAATTCAGCATCCCCGAGCCGGTGAGCGGGGGGTTGCTGGTCTGCATTCTGTTATACGCGCTTCACGCCTTTGGGGGAATTAGCGTGCAATTCACACTGGGCGCACGGGATGTGCTCCTGGTGTACTTCTTTACGACCATTGGCATTAACGCCAGTTTTCGGGATCTACTGTCCGGCGGCAAACCCCTCGCCATTCTGCTTTGCGCGACTGTCGTGTTCATGATGCTACAGAACCTTACGGGTATCGGCGTAGCGACAGCCGTAGGCCTTGAGCCGGCGGTAGGGATTCTAGGCGGTAGCGTATCGCTCATCGGCGGACATGGGACATCCATCGCGTGGGCACCCATCTTCGCCGAGCGCTACGGTATTACTGGCGCCATGGAATTAGGGATTGCCTGCGCCACATTTGGATTAGTGCTCGCGAGCTTAATGGGCGGTCCAATTGCCAAATTCCTGATCCAAAAACATCAGCTGACGCCGGAGAGCGATGAGCCAGTGGATGTCGGCATTATGGAGGAGGATAAGCCGGTGGGCCTGCATTACATGGACGTACTGGATGCCATCCTGTCGATTCATATTTGCATCGTTATTGGCGTGTTCTTCGATGAAGGTTTGGAGCAGCTGGGTGTGCAGCTGCCGTTATTTGTCAGCTGCTTGTTCGCCGGCATACTGATGTCCAACTTGCGACCCGATTCGCTACCACGCATCACCGGCACCAAATGGCCGGCGCGAACCCCCGCCGTGGCGCTGATTGCCGACATCTCGCTGGGGACGTTTCTCGCTATGTCACTGATGAGCATGAAGCTGTGGGAACTGGTAGAGCTGGCTGGGCCACTGGTGCTTATTCTCGGTGCTCAGGTGGCCATGGCGGCCACATTTATCATCTTCGTGGTGTTCCGGGTGATGGGCAAAAACTACGAGGCGGCTGTGGTCTCTGCCGGCTTTGGTGGCTTTTCGATGGGAGCGACGCCCACGGCCATGGCCAATATGTCGGCAGTCACAAAGCGATATGGCGCTTGCCACCAGGCCTTCATCATCGTACCTCTGGTAGGTGCCTTCTTCATCGACATCGCCAATGTGGTCATCATCGAGCTGCTGTTGGGCTGGTTTGCTTAACCGACTGATGTGACGCGCCCTATTACCAAGAACGCAACAGCGCTGTGGTGACCTCCCGCTGGCAACGCGGATTGGTGATTTTTTCGCTGATTTGCGCGGGGGAAGCGATTTTCACCCTGCCCTATCACGTCACGCGTTTTTTCAGACCGACTTTTCTTGAGGTTTTTGAGCTCACGGCGACCGAACTGGGCGTAGCACAGAGCGCCTACGGATTGGTGGCCATGGTGGCATATTTTTTTGGCGGCCCGCTGGCAGA
>Ga0255781_10002335_pt1 | contig 15164 bp, 19 predicted proteins | sample 101ome_21_FD_179979 | JGI IMG/M metagenome (GOLD analysis project Ga0255781, IMG submission 179979) | Coastal salt marsh microbial communities from the Groves Creek Marsh, Skidaway Island, Georgia - 101413BT metaG (version 2) | ecosystem: Environmental > Aquatic > Marine > Intertidal zone >...
ATACATCAGACCGCGTAAATAACGTGCCGCCTTTAAAGATTTCGGTTCTCATAAAGCAAAGCGCAGCCTCTTCAGCGGTCATTTCCTTGCGCTTCATACATCCTCCAAGATCAGGCTCTTACCCTTGCTGTGCTTCTTAAAGGACTGACCCTTGCATTCCCATAACCGAATTGTCCCCTCAAATGGCGCATTACGCTGTTTAGCGACAATTAACTTGAGATCCTCTTCCTGCTGAAGCACTTCTGTGTCTTTTTCCGTTAGGGGTAAGCCCATTTCCTGCTGGCGCAGAATCCTATTTCGCTTCTTGTTGTGCCAAACAATAAACAGCAGATGCGCTTGGTCAACCAAAGAGCTAGACCCCCTTACGTCAAACCTGGATGGCACAAACTCATCGCCACCGCGCTCCGGCTTTCGAACGTGATGGACAATCGCGATGTGAATATCCAGCGCCTCCGCAAGACCTATAAGCTGGTTGAAGAATAGTCGCTCCCTGACCATATCCTCCGTGACGCCAGTAAACTGCAAGTTATCAATGGCGATAATCTTGGCGCCTCTCTTAGCCATAGCGACAATGGCGCCTAAGCACTGGATTGGTTCAACCCCACCCAGAACCCGATACCAGAGAAATCTTTTGGCTGCCCAGTCGATAAATCGGTGACCGTAAGATTCTGGCGGGGTATCACTACACGCGGCTTGCTTGCACATCATCTTAGCTGTGTAATGAATTGGCATCTCAAAGCTTGCCAAGCCAACCCGAACCTCCTTTGCCGCCCAGAGCAAAACCTGAGACAAAACAGTTGATTTCTTATGGCCGTTAATACCGGCCCAGATACTGATCTCTTTCATCCGAAGTCTTACAAGGTCATGCGTCTCTAGCCATGGAAGAGCAACCCCATCAATGCACGGATCAGAGGCTAGATGGCTGATGAAGTCATCTTTAAATGACTCAATGCCAACAACGTCCAAATCCTCGACCTTCGCATATACATCCTGTAGATCCCTATCGGTAAAATCCTTTACCTCGGAATGCCTAATTTCCCTCATATGTATAAACCCCCTGTCTCTGTTTTAGTTGTTGTTTCCTGCTCATCCTCCCAGCGCCGCTGGTTAATGAATGTCGATGGGTTTGGTATATAGCGCCGCTCTATGGCAAAGCTATATCCCTTAACCCCGTCCAAAAGTGCCATCTGATCCTTTTTGGTTAAATTCTTAAATGCCTTTTCGGCGGCAGGCTTCGCCACCTTCTTCGGGTACAAATCCCAGAACTCACAGAACCTCGCCCTATATGATGGTTCTTTTGATGGTTCTATGATGGTTAGAGTGTCGATTTCCACACTACTAGCAGTGTTGATTTCCGCACTAGTAGCAGTGTTGATTTCCGCACTACTAGCAGTAGTGTTGATTTCAGCACTAATACATAGCTGATAGATCGTAGATTTGTTGTAGCGGCGCTTTCTCTTCATCAGCCCCATCGATTCAAAATGCCTTAGGGCGTTCGCAACCGCATGGCGTGTTGCACAACTCCTGCGGCAGATATCATCGTATGCCGGATAACAAAGCCCATTAACATCAGCCCTATCAGCCAGCGCCACCAGGATGGCTTTTTGAGTGCTAGTGATATTAACAATGGTATTGAGCGCCCAGTTAACGGCCTCAATACTCATTTGGTCGCCTCTTTGATTACCTTATCGACAAACCCGTTTGCCTTGCCACCCCGTTGTAAAGCCCGGGCATAAGCGTCTTTGTCAGCCGCCGATAAACGATGACCTTGACCTTTGGCGTACTCAGCAAACTCAACGATATAATCCTCTACCCTGTCGTCTCGCTGCCTGTGATTAACGCCTAACGAATAGCCATCTGACTTAGGGAATAATGCAGACCAGTTAAGACCTAGAGCCGTTAGGACATCTAAGGCGCTACAGCCAGCCCAGCATTTAATTGTTATCTTCCCGTTTGCTTGCTCTGTTACCCGTAGTGACGGGCTTTTATCTTCGTGAGCAGGGCAGGTGCATACCCATTTACCCTCCCCCAATTGTTTAGAAAACCGAACCCTTTCAATAATTTCGTGTGCAGACACGTAACCCCCTGTATAATGACTGAAACCCCTCCACTCCTCGTGGACTTGCCCCGCCAACGCGGGGCTTTTTTATGCGCCAACAAAGTCAGACACTTTAATTCCCAAGCCCTCGCAAAGCTGTTGAATGGTGTGCATCTTTAGATTCTCGCTATGACGCCAACGAGTAATCTGCTGGGGCGTTATGCCTAAACGCTCCGCAAGCATGATGCTACTGATTTGATGTTGATTTTGGAGCGACCTGAGCCGCTCCCCGCAATCAATTAATTTAGCCATTAGAACGGAATGTCCTCTTCCAAGTCTACATTGTCTTTCTTTTCCTCGGGCTTCCAATCATCAATCTTGGCGTAACCCTTGCCAGCCTTCGATAAAAGGCAATCCATGTTTATCCAATCCTCACCTGGATTATCCTTGATGAATGCCTGCATGAACTCACGGAACTGCGGGATATTGATTGACGCCTTGCAGATCACAAAATCAGGCGCATTAGGATTCCGCGGCTTTGGGTAAAAACCCCCTATTAAATCAGCCATTAATAATCTCCTTTCTGGCTTGGTTTACTTCATCTGAGCGCAAAAACGCCCGTTCTGCGGTAGTGAATACACCACCCTTCGTTGGAGCCAGCCATAACGCCGATTTGGTGTCATCGTCTAGCTCAAGCCATGCCTCAGCAAAAGCCAAGGCATCGCCATTCTCGTGCGCCTCCTTCATGTAGGCGATTGAATTAAAGTTAGCCCTGACGGCTTCATTGTGAGCCATTAGCGGCGCCACAGCCTCAGAAAGGTTCTGCTCAGTAATGGCATTCGCCACCTCGTCAGCACTGGCGTATTCCGTGCCTCCGTAACCACAGGCCGCAAGAGCGCGACCTATGGCAGACGTTTCTGCGTTTTCCAAAGCAGAAGTCTTATTGATGCGGGATGCAGATCTTACCTCCTCCGCATACCCCGTGCCTATTGGGACACCAATATGGCTAATAACGGCCTTCATCACCACCCTGTCCTCGTCAGCAGAAACCAGTTCAGTAACTATCGACCAGTCAGGACAGACCTCGCGAAATTCAGACACGCGCAGGGCTACAGTCTTGTATTCCCTGCCGTGAATGTTCACTACGCCATCTTTAGGCATATGCTACTCCTTGGGCTTCTTTTTCTAAATAAAAGGCCAGTGCTGGCTGCTTTATATATTCGAATACAGCGCCCTTTGTGATGTCCCTTAACGGATCAGAAGCAAGCGGATCAAATACTGTAACGAGCCACTCCATCTTGCCAATGATGATTGCGGGGACTACGTCATCCAACCAAGAGGCATTGCTCTTAAAGAAATTGAAGGCAATGGCATCCATAGCAAACTCATCAACCTTGTCCTCTAAACCGTGGGTACGCCAATCAGGATGAAACTCATCAAGGTAGGCCAGCACATCGTCAATAGTCATATCCATGTCTTTTCTCCTCGTATCGGCTGGAATACAGCCATGAACGAATAGTACGACATCAAAACTGTTGATTGAAGAGGCGACAGCAGTCCAGATTAGACTGTTTTGTTATAAATTTACGGTATTAATATGACCAGATGGTTGGTGTTGGCAGGCTGGAGTCTATGTCTAGGTGAATAAATCGACCCTCGCCCTTCTGCTGGATGCCGATACGCGGTACACCCTGCGCCAGAGCCACCTCTAAGAGCCTGTGAGCGCGCTGGTGGCTTACCCCTATATCTACGGCCAGTCCCTTAGAGTGCGCCCCTGAGTGCGTTTTACGGGCTTCTGCGGGGTGTTTGGGACACCTGTAGCCTGAAGTTACAGGTAGCGGGAATCCACACTCGCCTCTAATCACGTTCAGCATATAGAGAAATTCGGGGGAAAAGTAATACAAGCCACAGCAGGAGCAGGATAGCTCCGCATCGGTAAAGTAGGATTTCATTGTGCCTTCTTGACGGTGTTGACGATTTTCTCCCCAGACCTGGCGACCACATAGCCCCCGAGTCCGATCTGTAAAAGAGTCCACGCCTCATCCCGCAAAGGATTCGGAAGCCAACCTAATGAGTCGCCCACGGCCAAAGCTAAAAAAGTCAGCATCGTAATAGGGCGCCAAGTGGCCGTTACCCAATGCTCAGACTTAGCCTCTGCCTGGACAATGCCCGCCTTAGCTTGAAGGGTCTCAGATTCATAATCAAATACCCGTTGCATGGCCGCGGCTTGGACATCTAGGAGATGGCCTTTAGCTTTAAGTCTTTCTTCGTCTGAGGTGTGCAGCTCATCAATAAGCTCTGCGGCTGGCTTAAAGATTCCCGCGATGAGATCGGTAATGGCAAGCATTAATTCTTGTCGGCCTTGTCGTCCAGCTTTTCAAGAATCTTGTCCAGCTTATCTTTAATGTCTTTGATCTCGCGGTCATGGGATTGACGCGCCATGTCGGTCTCAGTTTTTAGGACAGCAATCTGCGTTGCATGGTCTTGTTGCCGCATGAAGATAAGCCATACAAAGCCACCTATCGGCATGACCACCCAACGTAATACTGTCTCTAAAACATCCATCTCATTCTGCGCTCTTCAAAGTGTCTGCCGCTCTAGTTAAATCGGCTTCATGGGATTTTCTACAATGCTCAGACTGAAATGGTGAAAACACCCAATCCAGCAACCCCATCATTTTACACCAAAACCACTTGCGTCTCTCTCTATAACTTCGCCCAGAGATAGATTCGTTTGGGTTCTTGCTAAAAAATATCAAGACGTTTAGGAATTGACTAATTGCGTCACCGCATCGGATAGCGTAATTAATAAAATGAAGACGCCAAGAATCAAAACAAGACCTAACATAAACCCAATCAACACGCACTGCGCTATCTCCTTCAACAGTCGTTACCACCAAAAGTGAAGCCATCGCATTCTTGGCTTTCCTCTTCGCCCTCTTGAATAGACTTACAGATAAACTCTGGCTGATGCCCAAAGCCTAGCTCGCCTTCTCCGGCATATTTGCAAAGCGGCAGGAGACGATAAAACTCAAACAGGCCACGCATATAGCCGCCTTTCTCTACCGTAAAGACCCACTCTTGGTCAGTGATAAAGACCTGCTCGCCTTCTTGGAGGTAATACACATCTCCGCTGTCAAAATACACTGTCTGTGCATTAGCAATTCCAGCAAAGGCCAAGAGCGCAACTAACTTTTTCATTCTTCATCATCCTCGGGAACCTGCGGCTCCGCTTGTTGTTTGATCTTGACGATCAAGGGCAAATCGGTCACTACCTGCAAATTGGCTGGTTGATTTTCTCTTTCAATAGCTTTCCAAAACTTCTCGTCTATGTCACGTATACCTAACATAGCCCTTGACTCCCTCAATAACCCCTGTAGTGCTGTTCCAATAAACTCCGTAACACCACGGCTTTTTTGTTTCTTCTGGAGGCAGAGGGTAAGTGCAGTTATTGTTAAAACACCATTGACGCATTTCTTCTGGCGATATTTTAACGTATACATCTTTAATGTCAGATTCCGTACCATCCTCCGAAAAGACGCTAGCATATACCCAAACTTCGCTAGAAAATGATGGCTCATTGGGCCAACTTGCGGCATACCTAAAAAGTTTGAAGAACGACCTCCCATCATCGGTCGCTTTAATGGCGTACCAGTCCACTAAATCATTGCGATCAAAAACACCCCATTGATCTAAAAGCTCCTCAGAAGGAAACCCCCAAAAGTAAGTGCTTACGTGTTGTTGATTGTAAGGCGCTCTAATACCAGAAGCTATGCCTACAGAGGAGCTTCCTTTGTTGTGCGCGTCAACACGAACTAATACTCCGTTGTTGTATACCCTATCCTCCCCTTTTTCAGCGAGTAATTCTTGGCCCCACAAGTATTCAGAAATTTTTTTGTTAGCTTCTTCTTGGCTTGGAGGGGTAACAAAAGGAAAAGAAATAGTTGACCCATCTTCAAAAAGAAAGTTTGCCCTATACGCATCACCGTCTTGAGTTATATCGCTAAACGTGTAGTTCATATGCAAACCTCTCAACTCAGTGAAAAACTTGTAGTGCCGCTTCCGTTAAGCTGGGCGTTTAGATTTGTCGATGTTGTTCCGCTAACAGTCCATCTATATTCTATGAAGTTTTGGCTCGTAGGTGGGGATGTGCTAGTAGCCGCGCTGGTTCTTGCAAAATTGTAAACAGTTCCGTTAAGAGTTATCGTAAGAGTGTCAAATGCATCTTGAGGGTCTCTACCTCTAAGCCCAAAGTACAGTGTTGAGCCAACACGATTAAGTTGCCAGATAGTTCTAGAGTTTCCGCTTTTATCTGTAAAAGAGGTAGAGTTAATAGACCCAATAGAGGTATAACCTAGAAAAGAACCATCATAATAGCCGTACCGACAAATATATCCTGAACACTCCGAGCCTTCAGTAATGGTGTAAGATTGAGTCGCGCTTGCGCCGTACCACTCACTAAAGCACATTTGAGCGCCAGAGGCTTTACTAATTAACCCGCGAATATCAGAGTCGTTGATACAAACAGGGGTGCCAGTAGTACCGCCAGCCTCAACGTGGATGTCGTTAAGGCAAATTTGTCCGCTAGCTTGAAGAGCCATTCTTTAGTTCCTCTATTTCTGCCTTGAGTTCTTTTATTGCTTCAATCAAAACAGCCGTTAGCTTTTCATAATCCACGGTCTTTGCCACAAAGTTGTTGTCTGCAAAATCGCCAGTTTGAAGCGTCATTTCCCGAACAACATAAGGAACAACCTGCTCAACCTCTTGAGCAATAACGCCAACATCATGCTCTCCCTTACGAGAAGTGGCGTTCCAATCAAACTCTACGCCGCGCATAGCGCATACTTTGTCTAAAGCATTTTCAATGGTAGTGACGTTATCTTTAAGACGCGCATCAGATGTCGTGGTTGAATAAGCGCAGACGTTTCCATCAACGTGAAGATCGCCGTCATTTTCAAGACGCATATCCAAATTGCCGTCTAGCCGAAAATCAATGACCGTTGTGTTGACATATATGTAGTCGTTGCTGTCTCTGCCGATAAGCCAAGCATGACCGCGTAGATCATTGTCTAAGGTAAATTGAGTCCCAGTGAGCGTTATACCGTTGCTAGACGTATATGTAGTGTTTGTGTCGGTAGGTGTGGCCCAAGTAAACGTCCCGTCACCATCTGATCTTAAATACTGAGATGTTGTCCCGTTGCCAGTGACTTTTAACTCGCTAGCTCCAACACTATTAGCGGCTATAGAGGTCAAATACCCAGCACTAGCGTGATTGCCCCATCCGTATGCAGTATTCCAGTTAGTGCTATTACCGCCGGATGCGGTGATCGTAGAAGTGGCAGTTATTACGCCCGTTACACTCAGGCCGCCATCATTAATCGCCATTCTTGTCGAAGGCGCTGTGCCACCGCTTCCTGTTTGAAAGCTAATTGCTGACGCACTTGTGCCATCAGTATTGTGGCTAATCCTAGCGGTATTGGCTCCGCTTGTCTGAACCGAGTTATTGAAATGGTTAAAAACGATATTACAGTTTCCAGCACCATCATTAACCGTAAATCCAACTGGACTGCTGGTGTCAGTTCCACACTTAATAGCTGTAGTGCTTTGCAGGGTCGCGCTAGAACCGTTTACAAAATAGCTTGATAGGTTGGGGGGCGTATAACTAAAAACGCCTGTAGCGTCGTCATAGATTAATGCCGCAGTGCCAGCGGTGTTGGTTTCTACCGATAAATCCGTAAGCGCAATGCCACCCGCATCTGCCGCGTTTACCCAATTAGTCCCGTTATATTTAAGAACCTGATTTGTAGAAGCGCTTGTAATAACAACATCATCAAGCTCATTAAGTGCGCCACCTCCAGCATTGGCGTCTACATACGCCTTAACTGATTGCTGAGTAGGAATAAGGCTTGCAGAGTTAGAGGTCATATCGTTCTCATCAGCAAAGCCGGTAATTGTGATTGAGCCATCATTTAAATTGGTAAATGTAACCGTACCAACAGAAATGTTATTTGCGGTTGTCGCGCCGTTAGTTGTGACCTCATCAAGTGTAATATCTGAAGATATAACAGAGCCGCTAATTGAAATCCCTGTGCCTCCAGAATAGACCTGAGCAGATGAAACCTGAGCAAAGCTAATACCAGTTGTGCCAAAGGTAATTGAGCCGCTGGTGTTCATCACATAAAGCTCACCAGCACCCGCAGTACCCTCAAGAACAAAGAAAGCATCGCCTTCGCCAAGAGAGTCAGGATCAGATGGGCTATACGAATCAGCGTCCGTAGCTCGCGTCAGAACCCAGTTAGTAGACGCAGAGCCGGTATCTGTAACCGTGTAGATGCCGTTTTCAAAAGCGTTGGTCTGCTCGTAAATTAGCACACGGTCGCCATTTGACAGCGTGACGCCATCAATAACTAACGCGGCTTGAGTGTCAGCGTTGGTCAGCGTAGCGCCCACACCAGCAGTGCCGTTGTCGTAGGTGGCGGTGAGGTTGCCCTCTTGCTCTACGCGAACTGGGTCATGGTAGTGAAGCGATGCCGCAGCAAGCGTGTCAACGTATTGCTTGGTTGCCGCCTGAAGGTTCGCAGTGGGATCAGCGTTAAGCGTCAGCGAGCCGGTCATTGTCCCGCCGCTTGTTGGCAGGTACGTTCCAAAGTCGCTGATTTGCGATTCCGTAATTGAAAGCGCGGCTTGGTGTTGAGTCACATTACCCTGAGAGATTCTAGCGTCAGCAAACGTGCCTGATTGAATATCTCCAGCCGCCAATGCTCTGGTCTCGGCTTGATTTGAAGCGTTCCCGATAAATACGTTGCCATCGTTAAGGTTAGGGACGGCATTAGACCGTCCTGCACCCATGACAGCGATTGCCCCGCTAGAGGCATTTACCTTTAGGACGCGCCCAAAGTTTTGAATTAGTCCGGTCTCGCCGGTCGGCTTTGCCGTAGACAGAGCGCCTGCTGTCGTAGAGACATAGAGCGTGTCACCAGCCGCATAAGCGGAAGTATCAAGCCCATTAACAACGCCTAGGATAATAATTGTGCCTTCTGCCGTGTCAGCAATCGTGTCTGTCGTAAGACCAATGGCAGGCATCTTGGCTGCATCATCGGCGTCAGCCGGTGCGATGGTAATGTTGTTGCCGCTTACACCCGTCTGGTAAACAACCGTCCCCTTGGGGATCGATGCGCCAGTGTTGTTAGTGCAAGCTACCTCAACGTGATTAGAGTCAATGGTTAGCTCGTTATTCGCGTCATCATAGGTCAGATCAATGCCAAGCCCTGCTTGAAGCAAGTTACTGACACGATCATCTACCGCCTCGTTTAAGTCAGCGGTGTTTACTTTGTTCTGTTGAAGCTCAACAAAGTTGTTGTCCAATTCGTCATTAGTCAGGGGCGCACCGTTATTGGTTACGCCTGAAGCCGTTGTTTGACGGGTTAAGATAGCCATACGAATACGCCCCTACTAAATTAAGATGCTGCCATTGATACTGTCCAGGTAATCTGAAGAGAGTCAGATGAGCCTTTATTGACAGTGCTAAAAACAGTTCTGCATAAAAGAGTACCGCCAGACGCCGCATTTAAGATGCCCGCTTCGGTTAATGCCCCCGTAGCCGTACCAGCGCTAAAGGTCGCAACATAAACAACATCCTCATTGGTTTGAGTAGTCGATGTCAGCGCAACTCTACCGGCCTCGGTTCCAAGGGCGGTATCGCCAGAAGCCGCCGCAGTTGAGCCGGTTCCAACAGCCATGTGAGACATAGCAGATTCAGCGGCATCAGCCATTCGGTCGGCAATATATGCAAGGCCAGTATCTACAACTAGGTTATTAACCTTTCGTTGATCCTTGACGTTGCCATTTTGATCGCGCAGGACAATCTCAAGTGTTCCTGTCGCCTTGGGTTTTTCTTTCAACATGGCTTTATTTCCTATGTAAAGGTGAATGTTTCGCCGACATAATCCTCGGCAAAGTAATCAAATGGCGTCTCGGCATAATCAGTCATTAGGCCAGAGCCAGAATCAGTGCCAGCCACAGAGTCAGTAAAGGCTGGTTGCACCAATTTTACCGCAGACTCGCTTGCGCTACTAATATCAGACAAAGGCGTAGCTAGTGCGAGTGCTATAGCTTCAGAGGCATATCCCGTATCTGATACTGACTTGTCAAAAACAAAAGCAAGCGCCTCGGATGCTACCGCAGAGTCCTCTAATATCTTGCTAAACAACAGAATGGCATTTTCTGAGGATATGGCCGAATCAGCTAACGTCTGCTCTATCAGTATCAGCAATGATATTGTTTCTGAAACACTGGCAGAATCAGTAAATGGCTTTGTTAAAGCCATGCTTAAAGATTCAGCGATATTGGCCGTATCCGCAAGGCTTCTCAGATATGAAGCAACAAGCTCAAGGCTTTCTGCGGCATTAGCTATATCAGTAAGCGTCTTGGCGGTATTAAGCACAAGCCCCTCGGATACGGAGCCTGTGTCTGATAACGCCTTGGTAAACGCAAGGATTGCGCCCTCAGTCGCTAATACGGTCTCATCCTTTTCGGATGCCATCGCATAAGCAAGCTGTTCATTTATTTGAAGCTGGTCAGATATCGCCTTGGCAACAGCTAGCACCTGCGATTCAGATGCTATAGCCGTATCAGAAAACGCCCTTACGAAATCAAAAACTAAAACTATATCTTCAGACGCAACCGTAGAATCTGAGACTGCTTTTTGTACTTGCTTGGCTATCGCCTCAGAAACAAAGGCGTTATCGGAATAGGTGGATAGAATTCTAATTACATATATACCAAGCTCAACCGCACTGACTTTTGCGCGGTTAAAGGTTATCTCAGCAAGCGCCCTCGCATATTGGATAGCCGCTTTTGCCCTTAAAAGCTGTACAACAGCCTTTGGCATTAGAAGTCCTCTCTAACGACAAAATCCAGCGTCTCATAGACTGTTTCAACAATGCCAGAGCTATAGGAAATTTCGATCTCAGCCTCATAATTGCCAGCATTCATATCTAGGTCAGTATCGCCCCATTCAAAAATGGCTATCCCAGCCTCCTTTTGAGTAGCGTTGGATGCTGAAGTTCGCGTAATCAGAACAGTATCAGTCCCCTTTTTACGCATTTTTAGGCGAACGGCAGCGTCCGTTAGGTCAATAATATCGCCGGTAACGTCTCGCGTTAGGGTTACTTTTATTTGTGGCGCGTCATCGCCTTGTACTAGGTAATAAGTAGTCACCAGACAATGGCCTCCAGTTCCGCTTCTGTCGTGGCTGATTCAATCTCTTGCCGTAGTATTCTACCACGCTCGTGACACTGACCCACATGAATAGCAAGGGCTTGGCCTATCTGCACGTACTCAGAAGCCGTAAAGGTTTGCACCGAGTTATCTGCCAGCGTCCAATCAAGAGTCATCGTGTCGTCTATGGCGGCAAGCTGTACAGCGCCCTGTATGCGCCTCTGAGACACTTCATCGCACTGAAAGGTATATCCACCCCAGTTAAACTGACTAAACTCCTGAGCGTCCCTAGCGGCCTTTATCGCGCCCCATTTAACGCTGCGCGCTAAAGCAAGGTCTAGCTCCCATGCGCCACTGGAGTAGTTAAACTCATAACCTTCTGCCGGTTTGTTACCCTTTGGCTGTATAGCGCCATTGCTTACATAATGGGTTTCGCCGCTAATTTCATAGTCATAAGACGTAACATCTATATGGCTAAAAGAAGCCTTAGCAATATCAATATCTACGTTTTCGGCAACGCCTGATCTTCTGCCGGTAATCTTGCCTTCATCATTGTAAAAAATAACTCTTTTCTGCGTCATTTCTTAGCACCAAGAACAAAAAATCCGAAGCCGCCTATTTGCCTTACAGCACCCGAGGAGCTTGCATTACATTCGATCCAAACTTCCATAGGTGATGTTTGGTTGGAAAGGGCGAAATGGCCTGTGGTTACAACTGCGCCACCCTGCCCTGAATCAAAACTTTGTCCCACTGTATTTGCTATAGTAAATTGATTACCAGCACCGCCCTCTGCTCTCATCCTAACCTGCAGAGTTCCAGCATCTGCGCTGCTACCAAGAAAACTGACAAAGCCACTACAAATAACTGCTGATGGCCTGTTATCTGCATCAGGCCAACTTAAAGTTACCCTCGCGCTAGACCCCCCATTATCTACCTCTGTCCACGATGGACTTACAGCGGTATTGCTTCCATCTGTCCCATCTGAGCCTTCTGGAAGGGTTACAGCGTTATCGTCAATTTTGACAGTCTTTACCTCTAGGTTGCCGATCTTTGCCGTTGTGATAGCTCCATCAGCAATCTCAGCCGTATCGATTGATACATTCTTGATGTACGTGAAATCGACTTCATCTGCGTCAAAGACTAGGTTCCCAGAGGTATCCTTAATGGTAATTGCCTTAGTCTCAATTCCGCTGGAATCAAACTTTAAAAAGTTAGTGGCGTTTCCAATGTTAAACTCTGGCTGAACACTTGAAGAATCACCTGTATTGCCAAGCCAAAACCCTGCAGTGTCATCCGTAAAGTCACTTTTGCCTAATCTAACAGCCATACCAGCGACATTATCGCCAGTGAGAACAATCTCCCCAGTGTTTATTAGCCCTCCGTCAATCGTGGTAACAAGCCCAGTTGATGGGGTGCCTAATTCGTTGTTTAAGTTTTGAAAGGTAACAAGCCCCTCAAATACTGTACTTGTAAATGGGGTGCTAAAGTCAACAGACGTTGAAGTGCCACCTACTGCATCTTGATACGCATGGTATCTACAAACCCAATAGGGATTACTGCTTGATGCTGTATCTGTATCTGGAGTAAATGGATTAATGCTCCAGCCAGCGGTGCTTGGTGTTGCTGGGTCATATTCTGGATCAAGACCTATTATGGGGTTGTCATCTGGATCAGCATCAAACGCATATGCGGTTGCTGTAGGAGAGTTTGGCGCAGAAGCCTGTGGATTTGAGTAATAAACATACCCGTGGGCTTCTTGCGGCCTTAAATCAACTTCATCATTTAGTGAGCCAAGAGCGGCAATATTTCTAGCCCCTGAGCTACTAAGACTGCTGTTTTGCGACCAGTCAGAGGAATACAATCTGTAAGTATAATCCCCACCCTCGGCTAGTCCAGTATCGGTGTATGTTCCCTTTTCGCCTGGACGCCCAAATACGTTAGCAACAACTTGGTATGTTGTATCTGCCGAGCCTGTTACTTTTCTTTGAATTTGGGTGTAAGCAAAGTCACTATCGATAGGATTAGTCCATAGTAAGCCAATACTCTTAATCGCTGGGAAAAGACATTCATCATCATTTGCGGAAGGCCACGATGGCGCCCCTGGCCGTGTAGTATCTCCTTGGACATTAACGCCAGCCTGCCTTGACTCAGACCTTGCGCCAGCGGCATTCTCTGCTCTCAGCTTAATTGTATAGCCATCAACGAAGACAGGCTGTAACAAATAGGTGATTGGATCTGTACCGTCAAGCTGATTTGTCGTTAGGTCTTTTGTGCTTATCTCTACCTGATACGGGTTAAATGAATCAGGCACAACACTGATAATATATTTGCTAACAAAATAATCAGCAGAGCCAGTAAAGCTAATGTTTATATATGGGATTGCGCTTCCATCAGCCGCAACTGTTACGCCAGCGGTAAGGGTTGGAATAGATGGCGCAGCTACTGTAAACGGGTCAGGCAAGTCTGTGTCGGAGTAAGTTTGCTCCTCAGACGCAGGATCATAAGCATAAATAGTGCTGTCATACTCAACAAGCTGAAGATCAACAGTGCCATCGTATCGAAGGCCAACCTCCTCAACCTGAAATGGCTTTGCAGTCCAGTCAGGAGTGGGATGAGTTATAGAAACCCTATCCCCAATTCTAAGGTTTAGCGCCTCAGATGTTGCGGTCAATGCAACCCGTAATGCATTACGTGATCGCAGACAAAATATGCGAGCAAAATCTCTAGCCGCGTAGTAGCTTGTTACCGTATTAAGGTCGATTTCCTCAACCAGAATCTCATCGCCATCTTCAGATAAAAATGTAGTTTCCTCGGTTGATCCAGAGTCGGGCCATATTGCCTGATCTGGCTCCCACTTAGTTTCTGGGTTAGGAAACTTGCAGACCACACGATTAAATTTATCCTCTTTGCGCTCGCTCTTTATAGCGATGCCACCAATGATGGTTGAGGTGTCCAAAGTCACTACCGAGGTGGAAACACTTTGATCTATATAAAGGGCATACTGTCCATTGATGTATGGCAAAAAGCCCTTACAGCCAAGAAGCATATCCCCAACATTCTCAAATATCTCTTTGCCGGTATCGACAATGGCATTGCACTGAAATAGCTTCACTCCTGTTGGCCCGCCAGAGTAAGGGGTCACAGTAAAGTTATCTAAATCATCTGCCGCGCCTGCAAATGAGTCTATATCAATAACGGCGTCATTAAGACCTTTGCCATATCTTTCATTGGTAAGGTAATCCCTCAGACAAAGTGCTGGATTGCTAGACCACTGCCAAGTTGATACTTGATTTAATCTGTGAGTTGATACCCCTAGCGATGAATCATAAGCAGATGAAGTGCTGTCTTTTCTTGGGTCATAAACCTTTTTCCCTTTAACTACAGCAGTTATATTCGGAATGCCTGAAAATACATCCTGATCCCACTGGAGCCTAACAGCAAGATAAGCAACGCCAGATAGCTTATGGTTAGAACCCCAATTTGAAGCGCCTGATAAAATGTCACTTGCTGGCTGGTTATCTTTACCTCTATAGCATTCAAAATAAACGTAGTTTTCACCTGCTTGCTCTACGCTTCTAAATATACGTCTATCTGGATTTGTGCTGCTTAATTCTTCAATTGTTCCATATCTACCTTCATCAATAGCGTAATCATCAATCTCTATGCTATGTATGTCATCAACCTCGCCCTCGCATAGTACGATAGCCATATATAGCCATAGGTTTTCATCGCCGCCTTCGGTATGAACATAAACCCTTGTGCCGCCTATACGCCGCTCTCCATAGATTACGGGGATAGGCTCGATATTAGAGTCCTTATTGACCAGAACCCCAGACATCTCATCTTGGGCGCGTCTAGCGGCCTTCTGGGCATCTTTAGCGGCCTTGTAGGACAGGCCACCAGCAACA
>Ga0255781_10002348_pt1 | contig 15124 bp, 14 predicted proteins | sample 101ome_21_FD_179979 | JGI IMG/M metagenome (GOLD analysis project Ga0255781, IMG submission 179979) | Coastal salt marsh microbial communities from the Groves Creek Marsh, Skidaway Island, Georgia - 101413BT metaG (version 2) | ecosystem: Environmental > Aquatic > Marine > Intertidal zone >...
CCCGGAAGGCCGGTCGGCGCGTGCGCTTGCCCTTCGAATCCCTGGACCTCTTTGCCGACGGCGTGGCCGTAGCCCAGATGGGGTCCCATACCTGGAAGCTCGCGCGGCGCTGGGTTGACGACGTGGTGACCGTCTCCACGGATGAGATTTGTGCTGCGATTAAGGACGTTTTTGAAGACACCCGGTCCCTCGCCGAGCCGGCGGGGGCCCTGGCCCTCGCGGGTCTGAAAAAGTGGGCGGCAAGCGCCGCGCCGGGGCAGTGCCTCATCGCGATTCACAGTGGTGCGAACGTGAATTTTGATCGTCTCCGCCACGTGGCCGAGCGGGCTGAGGTGGGGGAAGCGCGGGAAGCGCTTCTCGCGGTCACGCTTCCGGAACGTCCGGGTGCCTTCCGCCGCTTTGCCAAGGTGCTCGGCAAGCGTGCGGTGACGGAGTTTAACTATCGGTACGCTGAGGCCAGCGAAGCCCAGGTATTCGTGGGGGTGAAGATCGCCGAGCGCAACGATCGGCCGGCCTTGGTGGCCCAGCTGCAAAGCGCGGGCTACGCCGTGCAGGACCTCACGGATAACGAAATGGCTAAGGTCCACGTGCGCCATTTGGTCGGGGGGCACAGCGCCGCCCAGATCCCCGAACGCCTTTTCCGCTTTGAGTTCCCGGAGCGCCCCGGGGCCCTGGGGCAGTTCCTGGGCGTGCTAGGCACGCGCTTTAACATTTCCCTTTTCCATTACCGGAATCACGGCGCCGCCTGGGGCCGGGTCCTCGTGGCCTTCCAAGCAACGGCGGCGGACCGAACGGCCCTCCGGGAGGCCCTTGCGGCCACGGGCTACCGCTTCTGGGAAGAGACGGACAATCCCGCCTATAAGGCCTTTCTCGGCTAGCTAGGGCTGAGCGGCGCCCAGGAGGCGGCGCGCTCGGGGGGAGAAGCACTGCACTCCGGCTTCCGTCACCACCGCATCCAACCGCACATCATGGGGTGCGCTCGTCCAGGGCGCGCAGCCCTGAAAGGCATAGGCGGCCCCGAGTAAAAAAGGCCGGTGGGGCCAGTGGGCCGCGAAGCTACTGTCGTAGAAGCCCCCGCCGCGACCGAGGCGGTCGCCGGCGCTGGAGAACGCCACGAGGGGCACGATCACCCAGGAGAGCGTCCAGGCCGGTCGCAGTCCCCGGTTCGGCGCGGGGATGCCATAGGGGCCCGGGACGAGAGAGGTGGGGTCCCCGAAGCGTAGCTGGGGTCGCTCGGTAAAGGGACTGATGCGCGGCAGGTAGGTTTGGGTGGCGCCGGCGCCTAGGGCGGCGGCCAAGGGTGCGGGGTCGATTTCCCCGTCGCTGGGGCTATAGAGCCCAAGGTGCCGAGGCGGCGGTGGCGCGCAGCGGACCAGGGCGGTGGCGGCGCTGGCAGCCGCGGCAGCGCGAAACGCTGGTGAGAGCCCCCGGCGCTGGCGGCGGAGGGTGCGACGAAGGCGGCGCAGCTCGGCGTTATTGCGCATGAGAATCCCCGGGAATGCCGCTGCTGACTGTGCCCTTGAACCCAGCGGTCCAAGGTGGAGGTTCAGGTCTGGCCAAAGGCTTTCCGACGCGCGGACATGCACACCGGCTTCAACACTTCACCTCCGGGTAGTGCTATAAGGCTCGAGAGCTGCATCAGCTGGCGAACACCCCAGGGCGCCCGCGGATTATAGCGTTTTACCGCAGTGCCCGGGGGCTTAATTGAGCTTCAGCTGGCGCAACTGACCAAGGGCTTGTCCTACGCGCTCGGCGAGCCGATCGATGTCTTTCTGGCTATCGGCCTTTAGGGCTTCCTGCCCATCTTCCGCCGCGATGAGCTCGTAGGTGAGATTCAGCGCCGCCATCACCGCGATGCGCTCGAGGCCAATGATCTTTCCGCCGTTACGGATGGTTTGCATCTGCTGGTCGAGCCGCTTGGCGGCACGCTCGAGGGCGCGCTCCTGTCCCGGGGGGCAGCTGACTTGGTAATCCTTGCCCAGGAGATGCACGGTGAGGGTTTTGGGGTCGCTCATCCGTCCTGCTCCAAGCCCTTCAGACGCCCAATCATGGCCTCGATCTTCGAGCGTGCGAGCTCATTTTTTTCGATCAGCCGAGCGCGTTCCTGGGCCCACTCCTGGTGGCGCGCGAGCAGCGCTTGGTTATCCCGGGACAGCTGATCGCAGAGGCGAATCAGTTCCTCGAGGCGGCGCTCTAGCGTGGCAAGATCGAGCTGGCTCATGGGGGGCCCGGGTGATGGCAAGACTTACCGATGATAACAGGTCTGCTTTTGCGCACCAGAGCGCGCCGAAGGCCGTGCTAAACTCCTAAAAACCTAAGGAAAGGAGCAGACCGGTGGGCGATTTTGATGCGGCCGTGGAGGTCCTTAGCCCGCTCGCAACCCCCATGGAGGTGCAGGGGCTTTTTTGTGGCGTGTATTGCGCCAGCAAGGCGGCGCCGGCAAAGGCCCTCTGGCATGAAATGCTTCGCACTCATTTTGGGGAGGAAGCGCCCCTCCTTGACGCCGTGGATGCGCTCGCCGCGGCCCAGGGCCAGGCCCTCGCCGATGAAAATCTGTCCTTCCAACTGCTGCTTCCCGACGATGAGGCCCCCCTCGAAGATCGCGCCGATGGCCTTGCGCGTTTCTGCGGCGCCTTTCTTTCGGGCTATGGCTTAAGCGGTGGGCAGCTCGATGCCGAGGATCGGGAGGCCATGGAAGACCTGGCAGCCATCGCTCAACTGTCTGATCAGCTCGATGACGACGAAGAGAACGCGCAGAATCTCGAAATGCTCATCGAGCATGTGCGCATTGTGGTACTTAATCTTGCTGAACCGGGAGCAACGGCATGACCGCCAGGAAGGCTGTGCAAGGGATCTCCGCCAAGGAATATGCTGAGCGCCGGCGCGCTGCGCTGGACGCCGTGGCGCCGCAAAGCGCGTTGCTTCTTCCCGCAGGTCGGGAGCAGCTCCGCAACGGCGATACCCACTATCCCTTCCGACAAAGCTCGGACTTCCTCTATCTCACGGGGTTCCAGGAGCCGGACGCTATTCTGGTGCTCCTGCCGGGCCGCCGAGCCGGGGAAACGGTGCTCTTTTGCCGGGATCACGACGCCCGTCGGGAGCGCTATGACGGGCCTCGGCTTGGGCCGGAGCAGGCGGCGGAGGCCCTGGGCCTCGATGATGCCTTCCCCCTTAGCGATATCGACGACATCCTCCCTGGGCTGCTCGAGGATCGCAGCCAGGTCTACCTGCCCCTGGGGGCAGACGAGGCCTTTGAGGCTCAGGTGCGGGGATGGATTGAGGATTGCCGGAGCCGGCGGGGGGGCCCCGTAGCGGCCCTTGAGCTCACCGATTCGGGGCACATCCTTCACGAACTTCGCCTCTTTAAGAGCCCCGGGGAGCTCCGCCTCATGCGGGAGGCGGCGCGCATTTCCGTCTTGGCTCATGAGCGCGCCATGGCGCGCGCGGCACCAGGGGTTCCGGAGTACGTCCTAGAGGCGGAGATCGCCTACGCCTTTCGGAGCGAAGGGGCGACGGGGCCGGCCTACCCCAGCATCGTAGGGAGCGGCGCCAATGCGTGCATCATGCACTACGTCGATAACGCCGCCCCCTTGCCCGAGGGCGGGCTCGTGCTCATTGACGCCGGGGCGGAGTATCAGGGCTATGCCGCGGATATCACCCGCACCTTCCCCGCTTCCGGGCGCTTTACGCCCTTCCAGCGCCAGCTCTACGACCTCGTCTTCGCGGCGCAGACCGCGGCCATCGAGGCCGTGCGCCCCGGCGCGACCTTTAATGATCCGCACCTGGCTTCCCAGCGCGTGCTCATTGCAGGGCTGATCGAACTAAAGGTGCTTACGGGCACGGTGGACGGCATCTTGGCCGACGGCAGCGCCATGCCCTTTTTGGTGCACCGCTGTTCCCACTGGCTGGGGATCGATGTCCACGACGTGGGTGAGTACCGCTTTGGTGAGGCCTGGCGAATTCTGGAGCCGGGGATGGTGCTGACCATCGAGCCGGGCCTTTACTTCCCCGCTGATCTCCCGGAAACGCCGCGAGCCTTTGCGGGCATCGGCATTCGCATTGAGGACGACGTGCTGGTCACGGCCTCGGGCTACGAGGTGCTCACGGAGGCGGCGCCCCGGGACGGCGATGCCATCGAGGCGCTGATGGCCCAGAGCGGCTCATGAGCCTCGCCCCCGATGCCCCGCCCCTGGCGGTGATTGGCGGGGGCATCGTGGGTTGCGCCCTGGCCCTGGCCCTGGATCACGCTGGGGTGCCCGTGGTGTTGCTCGATCAGGGACCGCCCCCGGGGCCCGAGAGCGACCCTCGCCGGGGTGTGGCCCTCGCGCCGGACGTGCTCGTGTTCCTGGCAGGGCTGGGGGTCGAGGTGCCTCATACGCCCTACGCCCATATGACCGTTTGGGACCATAGCGGGCCGGCGGCGCTGCATTTTTCCGCGGCGGAGGTGGGACTTCCCCGCCTCGGAGCCATGGTGGAAAACGACCGGCTGCGCTGGGCGCTTACGCAGACCCTTGATGCCCGGGGCGTCCCCCTTCGCTGGGGCGCTCGGGTGTCCCAGGTTCGCTGGCCGAGCCTAGGCGTTGGCCCGCAGCTCACCCTTCTTGATGGCGAGACCCTGCCCGTGGCGCTGGTCTGCGCCGCCGATGGCGGCCATTCCCCGCTGCGTGGGCTTGCGGGCATCGGGGTCCAGGATGAGCCCATGCATCAGCGCGCCGTGGTGACGGCGGTGGTGACGGAGCGACCCCACGAGGCCACGGCCTGGCAGCGTTTCCTGCCCACGGGGCCCCTGGCCTTCCTGCCGCTTGATGATGATGGCGAGGGACGCCATCGGTGCTCCGTGGTATGGAGCGCCGATGAAGACCGAGCGCGAGCCCTGGAGGCGCTCGACGACGACGCCTTTTGCGAAGCGCTTAGCGAGGCCTTCGAATATCGCCTGGGCGCGGTGTTGTCCGCCGCGCCCCGGGCGGCCTTTCCCCTGCAGCAGCGCCACGCGGAGCGCTATGCGGCCCCGGGCCTCGTGCTGCTGGGGGATGCGGCCCACGTGGTCCATCCCTTGGCGGGGCAGGGCGTCAACTTAGGCCTCCGAGACGTCATGGCGCTTGTGCCGGCGCTGCGGGCCGGGCTTCGCCAGGGCACCCTGGGCGACCCCGCCCAGTTCGCGGCCTATGAGCGGCACCGGCGCCGGGATAATGCCCTGATGCTGCGCGCCTTCAGCGCCCTGAAGCGCGGCTTTGCGCCAGCGTCCGGCCCCACGGCCTGGCTCCGTCAGCAGGGCCTGGGCTTCCTTGACCATCAACCCGTATTGCGCCGGCGCTTTATGGCCCAGGCCCTGGGGCTTGCCCCCGAGGCCGGCGCTGCCCCGCCTGAAACCTCCGGAGTCTCCCCATGAGTAGCGCTTTGAAACGTACCCCCCTGGCTGCGGCCCACGAGGCCGCGGGCGCCAAGATGGTTCCCTTCTTCGGTTGGGAAATGCCTCTCCACTATGGCTCGCAGCTCGAAGAGCACCATGCGGTGCGAGGCTGCGGTGGCCTTTTCGACGTCTCCCACATGACCGTGGTGGATATTTCGGGCCCCGACGCGACGGCCTACCTGCAGCGCCTGCTGACCCAGGATGTGGCGACCCTAGCCCCCGGGCAGGCCAGCTACGGCGCGCTGCTCAATGAGGACGGCGGCGTGATCGACGACCTCATTGCCTATCGCCGTAGCGAGGGTTATCGCCTCATTGTGAACGCTGCCACTCGGGACGGGGATCTTGCCTGGCTAGAGGCCCATCGCATGGGCAACCTGGAGATCACGGAGCGCGCCGAGCTTGCCATGCTCGCCGTGCAGGGCCCGGAAGCCCTGGCCCGGGCCGCGGCATGGCTAGGTGCCGCGGCGCCGGCCCTCGCGGCCCTGCCTCCCTTCGCCTTCCTGGAGGACGGGGATCGGTTCCTCGCGCGGACCGGCTACACGGGAGAGGACGGCTTTGAGGTGGTGCTGCCGGCGGCGGAGGCCGTCGACGCCTGGGCGACACTGCTCGCGGCGGGGCTGGCCCCGGCGGGGCTGGGCGCCCGGGATACGCTCCGCCTCGAAGCCGGCATGAACCTCTACGGGCAGGACATGGACCAGACCGTATCGCCGCTGGAAGCCAACATGGGCTGGACCGTAGCTTGGGCTCCAGAGGACCGGGCCTTCCTTGGCCGGGACGCACTTGCGGCGCAGAAGGCGGAGGGGGTGCCGACGCGCCAGGTGGGGCTGCGCCTAGAGGGCAAGGGCGTACTTCGAGCCGGCCTCGAGGTTTTCCAAGAAGGTCCAGATGGTGCCTGGGCCCCCGTGGGTACCCTCACCTCCGGAGCCTTTTCCCCGACCTTAAAGGAGGGCATCGGGCTGGCGCGCATCAAAGCGACCGTCCCCAAGGCGGCCAACCTTGCGGTGGAAATGCGCGGCCAGTACCGGCGCGTGCTGCGTTGCCGCCCACCGTTCATCAAAAAGCGCTCCTGAAGCCATGAAAGGCCTTCATGCTGCGCCGCGAAAGGCTCCCATGACGCGCCTAAGCGCGTAGAATGCCACGCAAATTCAGCCACCCCGATCAACCTGGGAGACCCCGTCCATGAGTGATATCCCCGCCGATCTCAAATACATCGCCTCCCACGAATGGGTACGCGTAGAGGGGGATGGCACGGTGACCGTAGGGGTCACGGATCATGCCCAGGACGCCCTCGGGGATGTGGTCTACGTGGAGCTTCCGGAGATCGACGTAGTGCTGAGTGCCGGGGATGAAGCCGGCGTCGTGGAGTCGGTGAAGGCGGCTTCCGATATCTATACCCCGCTCTCGGGCACGGTGATCGCGGTGAATAGCACGCTGGAAGATGCCCCGGAGCAGGTCAACAGCGATCCCTATGGTGAAGGCTGGTTCTTCAAACTCCGCCTCGCCGATGCGGGGGAGCTCGACGAGCTCCTCGACGCTGACGGCTACGCGGACGTCTGCGACGCCGACGCTTAAGTTCTTGCCCCGGCCCCGGGGCGAGGTTTTCCACGGGCCCTCCCCTAGCGGGCGTTCGCTCCGCTAGGCCTATGGGAGCACAGTGAAATGCCGTTCATTCCCCACACGGAAGGCGATACGAAAGCCATGCTCGACACCCTGGGCGTCCCCAGCATCGAGTCGCTTTTCGATGAAATTCCTAAGGGCTTCCTCGCCTCGCCTTTGGCCCTTCCCGAGGGGGAAAGCGAGATGGCGCTCATGGCGGACTTTGCCGCCCGAGCCCGCCGCGACGACAACGTGCTCTGCTTTGCGGGCGCCGGCGCCTATGACCACCACATTCCCTCCGCCGTGTGGGACCTGGTGAGCCGCGGGGAAATCATGACGGCCTACACGCCCTACCAGGCGGAAGCGAGCCAGGGCACGCTGCAAACCATTTACGAATACCAGTCCATGATCGCCAAGCTGACGGGCATGGACGTGGCGAACGCCTCCGTTTACGACGGGGGTTCAGGCCTCGCCGAGGCGGCGCTGATGGCCGTGCGGTCCGCGCCGCGCAAGCACGCTCGCACGCTGCTCCTCGCTGGTGGCCTGAATCCTCGGTACCGGGCCGCCTGTGAAGCGATCGTGCAGCACCAGGGGCTCACCCTCCGCGATCTGCCCTTGGAGGCCGACGGCACCCTAAGTCCGGCCACCCTTGAGGCGGCCATGGACGAGGACTGCGCGGCCTTGGTGATCAGCCAGCCGAACTTCTTTGGCGTGCTGGAAGAGGTCCATGCGCTCACGGACCAAGCCCAGGCGGCGGGGCTTTTGGTGATTGCGGTGGTCAACCCCATCGCCCTGGCGGTGCTCACGCCTCCCGGGGCCTGGGGCGCGGCGGGGGCCGATATCGTCGTGGGCGACGGCCAGCCCCTGGGCATTCCCATGGCGTCCGGGGGGCCCTACTTCGGCTTCCTCTGCGCGCGGCAGAAGTTGGTGCGGCAGATGCCTGGACGCATCGTCGGTCGTACCGTCGACCTCGACGGCAAAACGGGCTACGCCCTCACCCTGCAAGCGCGGGAACAGCACATCCGCCGGGGCAAGGCGACCTCAAATATCTGTACCAACCAAGGCCTTCTCATGACCGCCGGCACCATCTACATGGCGCTGCTGGGCCCGGAGGGGCTTAGCCGGGTGGCGGGGCACTGCTATGGCCAGCTCCGCGCGCTCTTGGCGGCGCTCACAAGCCTGCCGGGGGTGCGCTCCGTGCACAGCGGCGTGCACTTCCACGAGGCCGTGATCGAGCTTCCCGTACCCGCAAAGGCCGTGGTGGAGGCCCTCGCCGAGCACCGCATCCTCCCCGGCGTGGCCCTGAGCGACTTCTGGCCCGAGCGCACCCACGAACTCCTCGTGTGCGCCACGGAGAAGCGCACGGCGGAGGACATTGCGCAATTTAAGGAAGCGTTGGGGCAGGTTTTGGTAACCCTTGGCACGGAGGTCGCCCAATGAGCGCGGAACTCGAAAATGGCGGCATCGCCCCCGGGGCAACGCTGTTTGACCAAAGCGTTCCAGGCCGGAGCGCCGGTGCGCAACTGCTTCCCCCGCCTCCGCCCCTTGATGACCTGCCCGAGGGCCTTCGCCGGGCAGCGCCGCCGGCGCTTCCCGAGGTGTCCGAGCTTCAGGTGGTGCGGCATTTCACGCGCCTGTCGGGGCTGAACTTTGCGATTGATCGGCAGTTTTACCCCCTGGGCTCCTGCACCATGAAGTACAACCCCCGGGGAGCGCACCGGGCGGCGAGCCTGCCCGGGTTCCTGGGGCGTCACCCTCTGGCGCCGACGTCTCTGTCCCAGGGGCTTTTGAGCGTTTTCCATGACCTCCAGGAAATGCTGGCGGAAATCACGGGCATGGACGCCGTTTCCCTCGCCCCCATGGCCGGCGCCCAGGGCGAATTCGCGGGCGTGGCCATGATCCGGGCCTATCACGAGGCCCGTGGGGATCACGAGCGGCAGGAAATTATCGTCCCCGTGGCCGCCCACGGGACGAACCCGGCCACCGCCGTGATGTGCGGCTATCGGGTCCGGGAGGTGAAGGTCGACGCCTCTGGAGACGTCGATCTCGAGGATCTGAAGGCGGCCCTGGGGCCCCAAACCGCGGGGCTCATGATGACCAACCCGAGCACCTGCGGGGTTTTCGAGCGCAACATCGGCGCCATCGCCGATGCGGTGCACGAAGCCGGGGGCTTGCTTTACTACGATGGGGCTAACCTGAACGCCATCTTGGGTAAGGCGCGCCCCGGGGACATGGGCTTCGACGTTCTGCACATGAACCTGCACAAAACCTTTGCTACGCCCCACGGCGGAGGCGGGCCCGGCGCGGGCCCCGTAGGCGTTGGGGAGCGGCTCCGACCCTACCTGCCCTCGCCTCGGGTGGTGAAGGAAGAATCGGAAGCCGCCGCGCCCCAGTATCGCTGGGAAACGGCGCTGGAAGCGCCGAATTCCATTGGCCCCCTGTCGGCCTTTATGGGCAACGCGGGCATTTTGGTGCGGGCCCTGGCCTATGGCCGCATGCTGGGTCGGGATGGGCTGGTGCGGGTGGCGGAATATGCCACCTTGAATGCGAACTATCTGGCGAAGCGGCTCAGCGATGCGGGCCTTACCCTTGCCTATCCGGAGCGCCGGGCTAGCCACGAATTCATTTTGACCTTCGGAGCGCTGGAGAAGCGCACGGGGCTGACGGCCATGGATTTGGCGAAGCGGCTCCTGGACTTTGGCGTCCATGCGCCCACCACCTACTTCCCTCTGCTCGTGCCCGAGTGCTGGTTGGTGGAGCCCACGGAAACGGAGACGAAGGAAACGCTCGATCACTTCGTGGCCGTGCTCCAGCGACTGCTGGAGGAAGTGGACAGCAACCCGGAGCAGATTCGCGGTGCGCCCTGGACCCTGCCCGTGCGCCGCCTGGACGACGTTCGCGCCGCGCGCCAGCTTGATCTCGTCTGGCAGGGTCCGCCCGCGGCCGCCTAGGAGGCGGGCTTCCCCTTCGGCCCGGGGAAGGCGAGAACCTTTCCGCCGCCCCGGGGCGCTTCCGAAGCCTCGGGGGGCGCGATGCTTTGTGCAGGACCCGTAGCCGTGAGCCGAAGCTGATCCCAGCGTTCCCCCTCGTCGGTCACGTGCGCCGCGAGCCACGGGGCGGGGGGGGCAAAGGTCCAGCGTCGGAATCCCTTTCGACCCTCGGCGCCCTGGCGAAGGGCGGTGGCCCGCGCTCCGGCGTCGGGCCCGCGAAGCACCACCACTTCCGGTAACTGTTGGGCCAAGGTTAGGGCGGAGGCGTAGTGCAAGGGCCGGCCCCGCGCCGGGCTGCTCAGCTCGTTGAGCTTCTTTCGGCCGAGCGCCTCCCAGCTTGAGTTTTGGAAGAGCGCCGCGGCAATTAAGAGCGCCTCGAGCGCCATGATGAGCGGGCTTTGCCGGGCGCCGTCCCCGGCCTCCACGGCTTCGAAGCTGAGGTCCTCGGCCAGCGCTTCCGCCAGCTGCTCTCCCCGAGCGGCCAGGAGGGGATGCCAGTCCACCTGAAGGGCCTCAAAGATGCCGAGGAGGAGCGCGCCCTGGGCGCCAAGGCGCGCTTCCGGCGTGCTTGGGGGCGCGGCGGGATCCGGGAGCCAGCCCATCTCGCCGAGACCCCAGGCCAGGGGCACGTCGTCGACGCCATCCTGCAGCAGTTCCTCCAGCAGGGCTTGGCCGTGGGTCAGGGCGCGCTCGTTGGAAAGCGCCGCCCCAGCGACCAAAAGCGCTCGGGCCGCGAGGGCATTGCCCAGGGTGGGATAGAGGGCGGTGAAGTCCAGGGCCGGGCGCTGGTTTTTCATCCAATCAAGGCCCGATTCGAGCGCTTCCCGCGCCGCGCTGCTGTCGAGGCCGAGGCGATCCACCACGGAACGCCAGGAATCCCGGCGCTCAAGGCGCCAGAGCCGCCCCGCATTCGCCGCCTTATCCAGGCCATACAGGGTTTCCAGGACGGCGTAGGCCGGCTCCGGGAGACCCCGCGCAAGATCCGCTCGGTGGTAAAGGAAGGGCCCCTGGGGATCGTCCCGGAGCACCGTGTGCTCGGCTACGGGCAAGCGGCCACCGTGAGCCTCGAGAAGATCGCACAGCCACGCCGTGCCCCGGCTCAGGGCCTGGGAGAACAGGGGATCGGGCCCGTAGCGAAGGGCTTCCGTCAGGGTCAGCAGCAGGAGGGCCGTATGATCCGTGCGCCGCTCCGGATAGGGCTCGCGCCAGCTGCGATCCAGGCTGTGATTAAAGAAGCCTCCGCCGACGTGATCCTGAAGTCCGCGCCGGCAGAGCGCCGTTAGGGTCATCATGGCATCGTCGCGAAGCTCGGGGATCGCTAACTGCGCGCCGAGGAGGGCGGGGAAGGGCTGCTTGGCCCTGTGCCCACCCCGTATTCCCGGGGGTCCGTGGCCTGAGCAAGGGCGGCCCGAAAGGCCTTTTCGATAGGCCCCCAGCCCCCCTGGCCCGGGAGCGCCCCCAGCGCTTCTGCCTCCGCTTCGAGGATCGCCGTGCCCTGAGCCTCCACCGCCGAGCTGTCCGTTTCGAGCTGCTCCAAGATGGCCGTGAGGACCCGCTCGGCCTCCGGTCCATAACCGCCCTGGGGGCCACTTAAGGCGCTGGCCGTCAAAAAAGGCCGCCCCTGCGGACTAAAAAACACCAGGAGCGGGCTTGGGGCCGGCTGCTGGTGCACAATGGCGTGCCAGCGAGCAAGGCGTTCCGGGGCTACGCCATAGTCCCGGTCGAAAAAGGTGAAGTGAAAGGCGTCGGCGAGGGGCGAACCGGCCAGCGGAGCCATAGCCTCCTCCAGCATGCGCCGGGTGCGCAGGCAGCGACCGTCCCCAAGCAGCAGCAGCGTAGGCCGTTCGCTGGGCGACGGCGTAGCCGACCCCCGGGCCCAGGGCAGCGGGTGGTGCGCAAGGAGGGTGGTCAGGCTCCAGTGCCGATGCCCACGGGGGGCTGGCGGCGCGAGCGGGTCCAGGGGCATGGGATCGCCTTATTTTCAGAATTCCACGGCAGCATAGCGCACCCCCTGGGCTGCGCCGAAGTCTTGAACCCTGCGGGGAGAGGAGTAGACGCGGTGACGGAACGATTGCGGTTAAAACCTCGGGAAGAGCGACGGCTTCGCGGGGGGCACGTGTGGATCTATTCCAACGAGATTGATACGGCGGCGACGCCCCTGAAGGCCTTTGCGCCGGGGGACGAGGCGGTGCTGGAAAATGCCCAGGGCCGGCCCCTGGGGCGGGTACTGGTGAGCCCTCAGGCCCTCATTTGCGCCCGCTTATTCAGTCGCGATCCCCAGCAGGGCTTTGATGAGGCCCTGGTCCTTGAGCGCCTGCGGGCCGCCCTTACCCTTCGAGAAGCTTGCTACGGCCAGGCCGGGTGCTATCGCCTGGTGTACGGAGAAAGCGACGGCCTTTCCGGGCTCGTGATCGATCGCTTCGGCCCCGTGGTGGTGGTGCAAACGGCCACGGCGGGGATGGATCGCCACCTGCCTTTGATCCTCTCGGCGCTAGAAACGCTGCTCGCCCCCCGCTCCATCGTGTTGAAGCAGGACAGCGGCGCGCGCAGCCTCGAAGGGCTGGAGGAAACGGTGGTGGTGCACGGCCAGCCCCTGGACGATGCCGTGCCCCTGGAGGAAAACGGCGTGCGCTTTCTGGCGCCGGTGCTCGAAGGGCAGAAAACCGGCTGGTTCTATGATCATCGGGAGAATCGGGCGCGGCTCGCGTCCTTGGCCAAGGGCGCGCGGGTGCTCGACGCCTTTAGCTATGTGGGGGCCTGGGGCCTGACCGCCCTTGCCCAGGGCGCTGACGCCCTCGTGGCCGTGGATGGGTCGCAGCGGGCCCTGGAGCACCTGGAGGCCAACGCGGGGGCGCTCGCCCTATCCGACCGGGTGGAGACGGTCCGCGGCGACGCCTTCAAGGTGCTGGAGGCTCAGGCCGATGCCGGGGAGCGCTTCGACGTGGTCATCGTCGATCCCCCGGCCCTGATTAAGCGTCGCAAGGACCTCAAGGCGGGTCAGCACGGTTACGAGCGGCTCGCCCGCCAAGCCCTTCGGCTCACGGCGCCGGGCGGCCTGTGCCTCTTTGCCAGCTGCTCCCTCCACTACGACCGCGCCATGATGACCGACACCCTACGCAGCGCCGCGCGGCACACGGACCGTTCCCTGCAAATGCTGTGGAGCCACGGCGCTGGGATGGATCATCCCGTGCATCCCGCCATTCCTGAAACCGACTATTTAAAGGCGACCCTGGCTCGGGTGAGCCCCCCGGGGCGCGGCGGCGCCTTCTAGGACGTTGATGAACACCGCGTGACTGCGCAATGATGGAGTGACGATTCCACCCTGGGGAAAACGGTGATCGACCGAGACGGTTTTAGGCCTAATGTCGGCATTATCCTCGCGAATGACGCGGGGCAGGTGCTGTGGGCCCGGCGCGTCGGCGGCCGAGATGCCTGGCAATTCCCCCAGGGGGGGATGAATCCCGGGGAATCCCCGGAAGAGGCCATGTACCGGGAGCTCTGGGAGGAAGTGGGCCTGAAAGAGGACGCCGTCTCCGTGGAGGCCTGCACCCGGGGCTGGCTGCGCTATCGCTTACCTCGGCGGATGCTGCGGCGTCAGGAAGGCTCGCCCTTCGTGGGGCAAAAGCAGAAATGGTTTTTACTGCGCATGATTGGCGACGAAAGTGCCGTGCGCTTTGATCGGTCCGATAAGCCGGAATTCGACGTTTGGCGCTGGGTGTCCTACTGGTACCCCTTGGGCCAGGTGGTCCCCTTTAAGCGCGAGGTTTACCGCCGGGCCCTCGCCGAACTCGCCCCGAGGCTCACGCCCCGCTAACTTTTCCCAGGAGCTGGGGAGCGCATGCTCGATACGTTGCGAAGCATTGTGCAGGAAGTGAACAGCGCCCCCGATCTCGATGCGGTGCTGGGCCTCATCGTGGCCCGCGTTCACAGCTCCATGGGTACGGAGGTGTGCTCCGTTTACCTCGCTGACAGCGAGAATGGCCGCCTTCGCTTTATGGCCACGGAAGGGCTCAATCGCGCCATGGTGGGCAAGCTCTCCCTCGCTCCGGGAGAGGGGCTTGTGGGTTTGGTCGCCCTGCGAGCCGAGCCCCTAAACCTTGACGACGCCCAACATCATCCGCGCTTTCGCTACCTCGAGGAAATTGGGGAAGAGGCTTACAACGCCTTTCTTGGGGTGCCCATCATCCACCAGCGCCGGGTGCTTGGGGTCTTGGTGGTTCAGCAGCGTCTTCAGCGTCGCTTTGACGCCAGCGAGGAAGCCTTCCTGGTGACCCTGTCGGCCCAGCTTGCCGGCATCATTGCCCATGCGGAGGCGACCGGGGGCATGGCACGCCTGGGACGCCGCCGGGGCCAGCGCCGGGATGCGCGCTTTCCTGGCGTTCCCGGGGCGCCGGGGGTGGTACACGGTACGGCCGTGGTGCTCTTTCCCTCGGCAACCCTCGAGGCCGTTCCCGATCAAAAGAGCGACGATGTGGTCCAGGAGCTTGAGCTCTTTCGCCGAGCCCTTGGCGCTGCGCGGACGGACATCGAAGGGCTTGGCGCCCAGCTCCAGGATCGGCTTAACGCCCAGGAGCGCGCGCTCTTCGATGCCTATCTGGCCATGCTCGACGACCGGGCCCTGGGCGAGGAGATTCGCCGGCGCATCGAAACGGGCCAATGGGCTCAGGGGGCGCTCCGGCAGGTCATCGAAGAGCACGTCGGCCACTTTGAGGCCATGGAGGACCCCTACCTTCGGGAACGGGGCGCCGATCTGCGGCAGCTTGGGCAGCGCGTGCTGGCCCACCTGCAAGCCGAGAATCGCCCGCGCCAGCGGTTCCCGAAGAACACGATTATCGTCGGCGACGAAATCACCCCGGCGCTCCTAAGCGAAGTGCCCCCGGAGGCCCTTGCCGGGATCATTTCCCGCCGCGGCTCGGGGAACTCCCACATTGCCATTTTGGCCCGGGCCCTTGGGGTTCCGACGGTGATGGGGGCCGTGGATTTCCCCCTTTCCGCGTCCCATGGCGCTTCGGTCATCGTAGACGGCGCGGAAGGGGTCGCGATCCTCAACCCGTCCCGAGCGCTGCAAAAACACTATGGCGCCCTGGCGGCGGAGGAGCGGGAATTTTCCGAAGGGCTCCAAAGCCTG
>Ga0255781_10002371_pt1 | contig 15053 bp, 16 predicted proteins | sample 101ome_21_FD_179979 | JGI IMG/M metagenome (GOLD analysis project Ga0255781, IMG submission 179979) | Coastal salt marsh microbial communities from the Groves Creek Marsh, Skidaway Island, Georgia - 101413BT metaG (version 2) | ecosystem: Environmental > Aquatic > Marine > Intertidal zone >...
CGCCCGAGCACGAGACCTGTCGAACCGACGGAACGTCTCGATCCCGACGCTGCGCAGGATGCTCGGCTACCTGTCGCGCCATCTCGTGGACAAGCAGGGCGAGACCTGGAGCGATCTCGGGAGAGGCTGGGTCGCGTGGCATGCATGGGGCGGAGACGCTGGAGGCCGATGGGCGATCCGCGAGCTGCGTCGCTATGATGCGGAGTGGTTCGAGGTCTGGTCCAGAGGAGAACGAAACCGGGCGCTGATGCGCCATCTCAGGAGAGAGAGACAATGAGCGAAGAGAAGCAGGCAGAGGCAGAGAAGACGGTCCCTTACGCGCGGTTCTCGAAGGTCGTCGAGCAGCGGGCCGCGCTCGAAGCGCGGATCGCAGAGCTGGAGGCCGAGGGTCAGCGACTGTCGGAGCGCGCTGCGACGGCCGACACGCTCGCGAAGCAGCTCGAAGCGGCCGAGTCCGCAGCGAAGCAGGCGACGCAGGGTCTGTCCGAGTATCAGGCCGCGGCTCGGATCGGCGTCACGGATCCCGAGCTGTACGAGGCCGCACGGTGGGCCTACAGCCGGATGCCCGAGGCAGATCGGCCGGCGTTCGCGGACGCGCTGAACAGTTGGAAGGAGGACCCGAGCGCAGCGCCGCTCGTGCTCCGTCCGCACCTCGCACCGCCTCCGGCAGAGGCACCGGCTCCGGCAGCTCCGCAGGCAGCGCCGGTCCCTAACCCGAACCAGGGAGCGCAGGCGTTTGACTCGGCGCCGCAGGCTCTCGACCCGATGACGATGTCTGCTGCGCAGTACCGGCAGCACCGGGATCGGTTCAAGGGTACGTCGGTCATCTGACCGTTGACAGGGCACACCGGACCCCGTAGACTTCCGGTGTGCCCTCGGGTCGCTCCCCGTAAAACGCGCGTCGGGCTTGAACGATTTACCCACACGCGCGCGCCGAAAAGGCGCACAGGGAGCCATCATGGCCAACGAGATCCTCTACTCGGGCAGTGGCGACATCCGCCTTGCGAAGATTCTGAACGCCGAGATTCAGCTTCTGCTCGCTGACCGGTTCAGCCTCCGCAACCATCCCGCCATCTTCCAGGCCGGGAACATCGCGGGCCGCGGCTCCTCGGTGCTCTCCGTGCCCCAGGCCGGCCTCGACGGCTACGACCTGATGGCTGCAGTCGGCGCCGAGACCGCCTCCCCGACCAACACGCCGCTGACCGACGGCTCCGCGGACATCACGATCGCCCGCTACGCTCTGCGCCGCGAGATCAGCGACCTGATGAACCTCACCGACTCGGTCGGCCTCACCGTCGAGCGGCTCGCTGCCGACATGGTCGGTGCCTACGAGATGGCCGTCACGAACGCCATCTGTGACACGATCGACGGCTTCTCCACGACCGTCGGCACCTCGGGCGCGAACATGACCGTCGACGACTTCTTCTCCGCGCTCTTCGCGCTGGAGCAGGCGAACGTCCCGACTCCCTACGTCTCGGTCCTGCACCCTGTGCAGCTCACCGACCTGCAGAACAGCATCCGCGCCGAGGCCAGCAACGCGATCGCGTTCTCCCCGGCTACCGTCGAGATGCTCGCTGCAAAGGGCCAGGGCTACGCCGGCTCCTTCATGGGCGTGGACCTCTACAAGTCCTCGAAGGTGCCGACGGCGAACGCGGGCGCAGACCGAGCCGGCGCCATGATGGGCTACGGCGCTGTCGGCATGGCAGAGGGCTCGGTCCGTCCGATCGCGGCTCTCGGCGGTGCGCTCCAGTTCCCGGCCGGGACCGTGATCGCTGTCGAGTACGAGCGCAACAGCGCGACCGCTCTGACCGCCATCACCGGGAACGCCTACTTCGGCTGCAGCATCCTCCAGGATGCCCTCGGGGTCTCTATCGTCACGGACGCGTGATGCTTCCGGGCTGGGGCCGAGCGGGGGCTTCTCGCTCTCTCTCGGTCCCGGCTCGGCCCCGGTCCATCTACCCACACCCACACCCTGAAGCAGAGAGAGCACAATGCCGACGGACTTCATCGGAGGCGGACGAGCACCAGTCCGCCGCACTACCGGTCCCGCGCGACTTCTGAACGAGGCAGCGCGGCCCGACTTCACTCTGAAGCACCATCCAGCGCGCTGGCACGAGGTCGAGGGAGAGCTTCTCCCGGTCCTGTCTCGGATGTCGCACGCGCGCGGAGTGAACAACGTCGATCACTACGGCGACACGACCCGCGCAGAGGTCGACGCTCGGAAGGCAGGGTGGACCCTGCTCCCTCCCGAGTCTTGTCCTGCGAGCATGACGCCCGACGGTCTCGCGGGCTACGTCCGCGTCTTCGACGGCAAGGCCGGACCGATCCACGTCACGGCCTGGGAGCAGCCGCGCTCCGTCGGCTCGCGCGTCTCGTGGCTCAGCGACGAGCAGGGCTACCGCGCGTGGCTCCGTCATCTGATGGCGGAAGGCTACATCGCTCCGCCAGATCCCGCAGTCGTCGACGTGCTCCGGGAGGAGCTGCTTTCTCGTCGGCAGCGGAAGGTCGTCTCGGCCGACTTCAACAAGTTTGCAGCGCAGGACGTCGAGCGCATCGACGCAGCTCTCGACCGGCTGGATGCCGCGTGGCGCCGTGTCGAGGGAGAGCCCGAGCCGGCTCCGCCCGCGACGCGGAAGCGGGGCAAGGCATGAGCGGAGAAGACCAGCGCATCCGAGACGCTCGGGACCGCTTCGAGAAGCGGCTTCGAGAGCAGGGCGTTCCCAGCTCCGAGGCTCGTCGCGAAGCCGTGAGGCAGGCAGTCAAGGCAGACCGGCGGAAGGAGCGGTAGCAGATGGCGCACAATGGGACGACCTTCTACGCTGCGCGGTTCGCGCTCCCTGACATTCTCGTCCGGGAACGCGACTCGCACGCGGTGCTTGAGGTCTACCAGCACGGCGCCCGACACACCCTGTCGAGCGTCAGCGCCACCATCTACCGCCCGGACGGGACCGTCTTCGCAGAGCCGACTCCGGTCCTGTCGGACGGAGACAAGGTCGCGACCGTGACCGTCTCGGGCGCCTCGACGGCCTCCGAGAGTCTCGGGGACGGATGGCGGATCAGCTACGTCGCGACCGTCGAGGGCGAGACCTACGAGTTCGCTAACGAGGCGATGCTGGTCCGCGCTGCGCTCTACCCGGTGCTGACGGATGCGGACCTCTACAAGCGTGTCAGCTCTCTCGATCCGGAGGGCACGACTCCGATCACGAGTCTCGCGGACTACCAGACCTTCAGGGACGAAGCCTGGATCGAGATCAGCCAGCGACTGATCCAGGAAGGCAACCGTCCCGCGCTGATCCTGTCCGCGTCTGCTCTTCGAGGTCCACATCTGGAGCTGACGCTGGCGATGGTCTTCGAGGACTTGAGCACGCGACTGAACGAAGCCTACGAGGCTCGCGCGCAGCAGTACCGGCGACAGTACGAGCAGACGTGGCGCCGGCTGACGTTCCGCTACGACTCGGACGAGGACGGGACGCCGGATGACGTGCGCCGTCGTCGCGGGCACGGGACGCTCTGGATGTGCGGCGGCCGCGCTCGGTCCGTCCGATGACCGCGCTCTCTGTCGCAGCAGTCCGGCAGCGCGTCGAGGCAGCGCTGGTCGCGTCTCCCTCCTTCACGAAGTCGCGGTTCCATCCGGACCTCTTCGGGATGGACGCCCGTCTTCTGATGCACGGCGCGTGCGCTGTCGGCGCTCCTCTGTCCGCCATCCATCCGACCTCCCAGCGGCAGCGACGGCCCGAGGGAGTGATGGTGAACACGACGATCGAGGTCAAGCTGGCCGGGAATCATCGCGCGGACAATCAGGTCGCGGACTTCGATGCGCTGCTCGGGCTGGAGTCGACCGCGATCACGACGGTCGAGGGCATCAGCCGCATCGACCTCCATCTGGTCTTCGAGTCCGCTGCGCGCGAGCCGACGACAGAGTTCGAGTTCGTTCTATCGACGATCACCTTCCGAGCTATCCACCGGCTCGCACTGCAATAGGGGGCCACCATGGCTGCATCTGACGTTATCAAGCACTTGTTCGACGGCTCCATCACTGTCGAGGACGGCACGACGCCGACCGCGGTGTCTCTCGCTGTCCCGTTCACTGTTGGCGACCTCTCTCTGGACACGCTCCAGGAGAGCAGCCGCGGTGTCCAGGCGTACCAGACGCGCGGATCTCTGCACTCGGTTCGTCTCGCCGCTCGGGAGTTCCCGACTGTGACCTTCAGCGCGCAGCTCGCGGACATCTCGGACGCGACTGATGGCACCCTCGTCGACTTCGTGCTGAAGCAGGGTAGCTACAGCTCCAACGTGTCGACGCTCTCGGGCTCCGACGTCTACGCGGTAAAGCTCACCCTGACCGTCGAGGGCACCGACCTCGGAGACGCAGCCGATCACACCATCACGCTCGACGACGTGCACTGCACGATGGCGATCGCAGAGGGCGAGCCTGACACCGTCACGATCAGCGGCACCGTCTACGGCGCTGTCACGATGACCTGAGAGCCCGACACGGGCAGAGAGAGAGCACCATGCCAGTAGTCACGCTTGCAGGCGTAGACGTCCCGCTCAAGACGCCGGAATCGGCCTCCGCACGCTGGGACGTCTACTCCGCCGCCACCACGAACCCGAACCGCGCCTTCGCAGCCGCTCTGGCCTTGTGCTGGGACGGTCCGAAGAAGCCGCGCACCAAGCTCCAGGCGCACCGCTTCGACGCGCTGTCCTTCGGCGGAGCCGTCCTCGACGAGCTGGTTTCCCGAGGCGTCCCTCTTCCGGAGGTCATCGGAGCCGGCCTCGTCGCCTGGAAGCTCTGCGGAGACGGGCTGATCACAGGCGAGGAGGTCGAGGCGGCCGAGGATTTCTCCGGAGGCGAGGAGGCGTAGACCGCGCCGTTCTCGCCTTGTGTCGAGAGTACAGCATCACTCCGCCCCAGTGGAGAGCGCTGCCGAAGGGAGACAGGATCGCGATGCTCGCAGACAGCAACCTCCGCGCCCGAGCGATGCAGAAGGCCACCACGACGCAGAAGCCTCGGGCGCGGTACACTGCGACCACCGAGGGCGAGCGATTCTGGACAGGCGGGTAGCAACATGGCGCAGGCAGTCACCGGAGGGCTGACGTTCAAGTCCGAGCAGGTTCTTCGGCGTCTCCGCGACTCGGTCGACCCGCGCTCCGCTCGACTGCGGAAGGTCATCGGAGACCTACAGAAGGCGGTCGAGAAGCTGGAAGCGGACGCGAAAGAGGGCTGGCCGGTTGACCGGAACACGAAAGGCAACCCGACCCGGAAGAAGTACGGAGAGAAGCACTCGATCGACCTCTTCGGCACGCGCATGACGCTGACCGGGAGCGCGATCATCGCGACCGTCTACAACACGGCGCCCTACGGGTACTACATCAAGTCAGTGATGACGGGCGAGACGACCTCCGAGCAGCGGAAGCGGCACATCTGGAGGGAGGGCGTCCCGCTCGACCGGTACGCTGCGCAGCGACGGATCGGGACGAAGAAGTCCGCGTTCGTCAAGCAGTTGCGGACACCCGGACGCAAGATGGCGCGGAAGCTCTCGCGCGAGCTGGAGGCCGACCTTGTCGCAGTCCTCCGAGGAGTTCTCTGATGGCGGCAGGACGCGAGACGATCTCCCTCAGCTTCCAGGCGGAGCTGGGCGACCTGAAGCGACAGCTCGGGCAGCTCGACGGCATCACGAAGAAGGAAGCGGCGCAGATGGTCAAGGACTTGAACACCGGGTTCAAGCAGGCCGAACGCGCAGCCGCACGAGCAGCGAAGGCGAACAAGCGGCAGTTCAAGGACATGGCGGATTCGGCTGCGATGGCGGGCGCTGCGATCATCGGCGCAGCCGGCTCCGTCGTCGCGCTCTCGCAGGCGTTCGCGGACCTTCAGAACGAGCTTGCGGACGCGAGCGCGACGACCGGGATCGCGATCGAGACGCTTGCCGGTCTGCGCTTAGCGGCAGAAGGAAGCGGGCTCGAATTCTCTGCTCTGCAGGAGGGACTTAAGGCTCTTCCGAAGCGAATGGCGGACGCAGCTCGCGGAACAGGCGAGGCGGCGGACGCGTTCAAGGCGCTGAACGTTGACGTCACAGACGCAGAGGACAACCTCCGCAGCGCAGACGATGTCCTCCGGGAAACGCTCGAAGCTATTGGAGCAATCGAGGACGAAACGCTACGCGGCGCAGCAGCCATGCGCGCACTCGGAGAATCGGCAGGACCGGCGTTCATCCAGAGCGGAGCGATCAACAATCTCGACGCGTTCGTTCAGCTCGCGACCGAGTTCGGCGTGGACGTCGGTCCGAAGGCAGCCGCGAGCGCGGCGCAGTTTCAGCGCTCGATCGCGACGCTCTCGACCGTCTCGCAGGGAGCCCTCTTCGAGTTCGTCGACAGCCTCGGAGGTCCGGGCGGTGTGAACGAAGTCTTCGAGCTGGCGATTCGCGCGGTGATCATCTTCGGCCGCGTCGTGGGCTCCGTGTTCGACACCCTCGGAGAGCAGGTCCAGAGCTTCGCGGGACCGCTCGCGGAGGTAGCCTACGAGCTGTCGAAGGGAGACATCGGAGGAGCGTTCCGGGCTCTCCAGCGGAACCAAGAGGAGATCCTGAACGGTGCGCTCGGAATGGCGCCCGGTGTGATGCCGTACCGGCTGCTTGCGAACGCCATCGAGGCCGCAGGAGAGGCCGCGGACGAGTCGACGAAGGCGATCGGACTTCTGAACCAGACGACCACCGGAGGAGTACAGCGCGCGCGGGCACTTCCGGGAGAGGGCGCAGACGGCGCCACAGGCGCTCCAACGGTCGCAGCGGGCACCGAGGCCACGGATGCCGCCATCAGGGATCTGGAGCGGCTACGGGCTGCGCAGCGCAAGGCGTCGGAAGCTCGTCTCTCCGAGCGCGCGAAAATCGAGCTTGCGTACCTCCGAGAGACGGAGGTCATCGAGGCAGCGCTGGTCGCTGACGCAGAGCGCGAGGAGCTTCAGGCTGCGATGTCTGTCGCGGACTCGGAGCGGCTGATCGCGCTTGCGGCGCTCGACGAGCGGCTGCATCAGGAGAAGCTCGAACGCATCAAGGCAGCCGGAGAGGCAGCCCGACGCGAGAACGCAGCCATCGCAGCGTCGACCGCGGACGCGCTCGGAGCGCTCTCGGATGTCGCCGGAGCCGCAGCGCTCGCGATGGCGGAGGCCGGGACCGAAGGCAGTCGCAAGAATGCGATGACGCTCTTCCGTGTTCAGAAGGCACTAGCGGCCTCGATGATCCCGCTCCGTCTCGCAGAGGGACTCCTGACAGCGGCCGCGCAGCCTCCACCAATTAACAGCATCCAGGCTGCGACCGTCGTCGCGACTGCGGCAGCGCAGGGCATCGCCATCGCCTCGTCGAAGCCGCCGACGTTCGACCGCGGCGGCATTGTGAACGCAGGGACGGGCGACCAGATCGCGGCGGCGGTGCTGCCTGGAGAGGCGATCCTCTCGCGCGAGGCCGTCTCCAACCTCGGGCCGGGCGGTGTCGACGCGCTGAACAGCGGCCGCGGCGCCGGAGGTCCGATGGTGGTCCAGATGGTCTACAGACATCGCGTCTTCGATGAGTTCGTTCAGGACAACATCAGCGCGCCATCGCCCCTCGGTGCTGCGCTCCGCGGTGATAGGGTGACCGGGCGCAGGAGCTGACATGGCAGACGCTTCCCGGGACACTCTTCGCGGTCTACTGATCCAGGACCCGCGACTGCGAGACGAGTCCGCCATCTGGACTGCGGAGAGCACCGGTCTGACGCAGGCCGGTCGACAGCTCGGACGTCCCTCGACCTCCAGCACGACCTCTCTGCGTCTCGAAGCGCGAGGAGACTCCGAGTCCGCTCTGGATGTCCTCACGATCGCGGGCGGGATCCCCGGGCAGTCTCTCGGTGTCGCTTGGAAGCAGGACGGAGAGAGCGCGACGTCATACCGCGGACAAGATGCACCGGTAGCGATCCGCGCTTCCGAGACCCTCGCTCTCGGTGTCGGCGCAGGCGTCGCGAGCTTCACGGACCCGGACTGTCTCACGATGCAGGACGGTACGGTCGTCATCGTCAATGCGAAGGCAGGCAGCGCGCTCGGCAGTGTGCAGCAGGTCGAGTGCAGGACCATCAACAGCGGGACGGGCGCTGTCTCGTCGGCAGTGACCATCGCAGCGCGGCCCTACAGCGGACAGAGTCCATACCCGTGGCTTGTCAGCGTCCCAAGGGAGGACGGTTCCGAACGGCTCCTCTGCGGCTCCTGGACGGAGGACAGCGGGACCGGCACGACGGACACCTGTAACCTCGACGTGTACTACAGCGACGACAGCGGGACGACGTGGAGCGTCTACGCTCGATCGGTGCTCTCGGGCTCGACCACCATCGATCCTGCGACGCAGCGGGACGGGATCGACATCGGAGGAGCGCCCGGCTCCGGCGCTTCGGGCTGGGACGTGCGACGGTGTCGAGCTGCCTACGCGAACGGGCAGATCCTGTTGATGATGCATCTCGTCCACCACGACACGAACCGGCGCCGGGTTGGGGACTTCCTGCTCCAGTGGCACAGCTCGGACCTCGGGGCGTCCTTCCGCGTGGTTGACGAGCCGACGAGTCTCGTCGCGACCGAGGACAGCGCGTACCGTGGCGGTGCGCCGGTCGTCCGGGCGCGAGACGGCCTCTTCGAGGTCGCACGCGTGCAGGTCTCCGACAGCAACTACGCAGGCGGCCTCGCAGCGTCCACGATCACAGTCGGGATTCAGGTCGACCGGCTCGGCTCCGCTGTCCAGCGGTTCACGGAGACGGGCTCGTCTGACAGCTCCGCGCCCACGAAGACGGACGGAGGAGAGGTCGCGCAGGTCGGGAGTTCGCTGCTCTACACGCTCACGGATCCCGAGTGCGCTCTGGTCTCGATGTCCTCGGGACTGATGGCGGTCTACTGGCGACGGCCGGACGACGGGACGAGCGGACACGAGGTCCGCTGCGCGGTGTGCACCGATGGCGTCACGTTCCGAAGCTGGGGCTCGTCGATGTACGCCGGCAGCTACGGAACGGTCTGGGACGTCGACAGCGGCTCTCCGAACCCGCTCGACGGAGGCGGTGCTTCTGGGAACGTCGACAACTACCCGCGCGCGTTCGTCGCAGCAGCGCAGGGCGGGCGCGTCGTGTTCGCGACAAACTGGAAGCTGGACGGCACGACGTCGGACGACTCGCTCTCCGTGCTGATGCTGGGCGGCTACCACTCGCAGACGCTCGGAGCTTCGAGCCCGACGGCTCTGTCCCGTCCAGACGCCGCGGTAGGCTGGGAGCACTGTTGGTACGGCCTACACCGGCCGGACTACGTCCGCTTCACGCGGGCGACGACGGGCAGCCCGACGAACACCATCGGGATCGATGGGATGCGGATCCAGACCGGACTCGGAGAGGCAGAGAGCTACACGCTCCAGCCCGACGGGAGCGGCACCGAAGGAGTCCGGCTCCGCTGGACCGTGAAGTGCGACACGGGTACCGCGGTCTCGAACCTCTGCGCGGTCCAGCTGAAGGTCCGAGACGGATCGAACATCCTCGACGTCGCTATTCGATTCAGCACGTCCGGCGTCACCGTCCGCGACAACGTCGCAGGAAGCGCGATCGCGACCGAGTCGGTCGACATGACCGAGTTTCAGGAGTTCGAGCTGGCCGCGAAGGTCGGGCCGTCGTCTGGCGACCTCGTGCTGTACAGGCGCCCGGCCTCGCTCCAGGCGGACAGCCTCTGGACCGTGGTCGCGGACGTCGCTCCAACGCTGACCGCGAGCGCAGCGGCTCTGCACTACATCCGCTTCGGTGCTGACGGTCCCGGCCTCTCGGACCAGACCTGGAGAGACTTCTTCGTCATCTCGAACAATCACACCGGCCTCCGCTTCCTGACGAGCGCTGCGATCGTGAACCCGGACGAGCTTGCACCGGTCGCGCTCTCGGGTCGCTGGTCAGAGCTGCAGCCGGGCGCGTTCGTTCGCGCGGTCGACGGTCCGTCTGCTCCGGGCGATGCCTACGACCTCCCGCTTTCCTACGGCTACGGAGGCGAGCGCGTGCTTCCCTCGGTGCTGGCCTCTCCCGCGGTCGGATGGCGCTCGACCTCGGAGAGCGCGCAGAGTCTCGCGCTCGCGTTCAACCCGGACCGGCTCGGGCTCGACGAGAACGGGCCGCTATCGGATACCTGGGGAGTGCATCTCGCGGGCATCAACTGGTTCTCGGGCACGCTGGAGGGCTACGACACTGGGACGAGTTCCTGGGTCCAGGTCGCTGCGCTGGACTTCGAGACGAGCGTCTCGTGGACGCGGTCCGGGAACGTCATCGAGCTGTCGAGCGCGACCGAGACAGTGCAGATCCCCGAAGGCGAGTTCGACGGAGGCTGGATCAAGCTGTCGTCCACGAAGCGGCGCCGGATCGTGTCGACCCGCGGAGGACTCCTGACCGCTACGGGCGGGACCGTGCGACGTCCTCGGCTCGTGCTCGCGGACGTGGACGGGACGGAGGGCGCCTCGGGCTCGGGCGAGATCGCTCCGACCTCTGCGACGGTCATCGTCCGCGACGCGGACAGCTACAGCGGACTGCGCATCAGCATCGACGCGCAGAGCACGCCCGACGGCTACTTCACGATCGGGACCGCGATCGTCGGTCCGTTCGTCGCGTTCGGCACGGACTACAGCTGGGGCCGGATCATCGAGACCAGCTACAACGTCGAGCTGAATCAGGCGCGAGGCGGACAGCGGCAGCCTTACGAAGTGGGTCCCTCACGTCGCACGGTAGAGGTCGCGTGGACAGACGGGATCGACTCGACGCAGATCGACGGGAACAGCTCCGACGCGGACTACATGCTCTCCACGACGACGAGCGGCATCGAGCCCGCGGCCTACACGCGGGCGGTGCTCTACGACGTGCGCGGTGTGCTCGACCTGCTCTCCGGCCCGCTGCATCCGGTCGTCTACCTTCCGAGGGTAGCGAAGGGCACACCGGACACGGAGACCCTGACAGCGCGTAGCTCGGCCGTCTACGGGCGCATCACGAGCCCGGTCCGGCTTGAATCCATCCTCGGAAACGAAGACGCGGACGAGGTCTGGAGACTCGCTCGCCTGACGATCGAGGAGGAAGTCTGATGGCGTGGCCGGCTGCGGTCTCGGGGCGCGAGCGTCGATGGCACTTCCTGTGTCGCGTCACGTTCCACGGTGCCGACTACTACTTCTCACAGGGCGCAGTCGCTCCGACCAGAGCAGGCGAGGCCGTCCCGCACGTCCCGACGCTGTCCGTCGGCGCCTACTCCGAGACCTTCCAGTACCTGTCGCAGAGCATCGACAGACAGAGCGTCCCGGTGTCCGTGCTCTGGCCCTATGACATCGCGGAAGCGATTGCGGCCGGCTTCCGGCTCGACACTGCGCAGGCAGAGCTCTCCGTCTGGATCGAGGGCACGTCCTACGACACTCGGCGCGTGCTGCTCGTCGGGAACGTGCAACAACCGACCTACGGCGCACACGGAGAGCGCGTCGAGTTCAGCATTGAGGCTCCTCCCTGGGTCGACCAGGGGACGTGGCCCGACCTCTACCGCTTCGACTCCGACCAGACGCCCGCCACCATCCCGACGAGCCTCGGGACGCTCGCAGTAGACCCGGACCGGCGCAGCAACGGGCGCAACAGCACGACGCTCGTCGGGAACCCTGGGAACCTCGACCGCGTCAAGCGGACACCGACCGTCTCGGAGGACGTGTCGGCGAACGTCGATCTGTGGCGCTCGACGGTGCCGGGCGCTGTCGCGAGCGTCATCGTCGGCCGCACGACCGGCACACCGAAGCAGCCCGGACTCTTGATGCTCTGCGGGCATGCGACGGAGGCAGGCGCCTACGGCTCGACGGACCTCGACATCGCGACCGATGACGTCCCGCTTGTGAACCTCTACGACACGTCCGGACAGTGGCTGACGACGACGATCCCGTTCCATCAGCAGATCGGAGGGCGCACGGTCACGGTCTGCCCGATCTACGAGATCGTAGCGACCGGGCTCGGCTCTACGATGCTGACGAAGAGCCTCGGAGACGTCTCCACGCAGGATCGCTGGGGCTTCACCTTCACGAGCGGACATTCCGACTTCGAAACGTTCCACGGTCTGACCGCGGGCACGCAAGACGGCCCGCTGCGGACGCTGCACGAGCTTCTCGTCCTCGTGCTCTCCAGCTCCTCGCTCCCGGTCGACTGGCCGAAGCTGTACGCCGCTCTGTCTCGCGTCCCGACCTTCGGAGTCGAGGGCTACATGGACGAGCGCGTCTCCGTCTGGGACTTCGTCTCTCGCGAGCTGCTTCCGCTGCTTCCGCTGTCGCTGCGCACCGGTCCGCGCGGTGTGTACGCGCTCACGGCGGACTTCACTGCGACCGCTGCGGACGCGATCGGAACGCTGCGCGCCGATCTCGATTGCTGGCGCGTCGGTGTCATCCAGTACGAACGGCGCCTCTCCGACCTGACGGGCACGCTGGAGATCGAGTGCGGATCGAACCTCGGACAGCCCGCGTTGACGGTCACGGCCGACAGCTCGACGATGCTCCAGGGACAGCGGGCGCGACTTGCGCAGGAGTCGAGCGTGGTTGGACAGCTCCTGTCCCGAGTGCAGTCCGCAGACGTCCCAGCCGGACAGACGACGAAGACGATCCGCGCGCCGTGGCTCGCAGGAGAGACGGGCGGACACTACGTCGCGCATCAGCGACTTGCGTACCAAGCTGCGCAGATCCGGACGGTCCGCTACCGTCTCGCGCCGGAGTTCATCGAGCTGGAGGTAGGCGACCTCGTCCGGCTCGTGGATCCCGAAGTGCACATCGACGGTCCGGCGTACCTGTCGACGCTGGAGATCGACTCGTCCGCCATCGTCGGGACGTTCTCCTTCTTCGAGCCCGTCTCCCGGTAGCCGCGGCGCATCGCACGCGGTAGGATGCCGACAACGGAGGCAGCATGGCCGCGACCGATCTCTCTTCTGAGGCTCTCCCGGCGGTGGGCTTCCTCACGACTCGCGTCACGCTCGACGCAACCGCGAACAACGCGCGCGAGATCATCCTTCCCGAGTGGGCACGTCGCGTCTCCGTCTTCTGCGTCGACGCCTCGAACGTGACGCAGCTCGGGGCGATGGCTTCGAGCGGAACGGACGGCGCCTCGATCGGGACGGACTGGTTCCCGGTCCCGACGGCCGGTCTGACGTGGCGCGTTGCTCCAGGTCGCGCGACCGGAGGCGGCTCCATCTTCGTCTCGGCTACGACCGCGAGCAGCTTCGCTCAGGTCCTGCTTGAGCAGGAGTAACGATGGCGCGCTCTCCGACCGTCACGGGCACGACGACGAGCAGCGGCAGCGTCGCGCCCGTCGAGCCTCCTGCGTCGACCTCTGAGGCCGTCTCTGCGGGCGGATCTCCAGCCTCGAAGACGTTCTCGGCCTTCACGGACACCGGAAGCCGGATCTCGTCCTACAGCGCGAGCGTGACGAACGCTGTCGGCTCGACGACTGTCAGCGGCTCCGGGCTCGGTCCCTACACGTTCAGCGGCAGCGCTGACGGCGACTCCTTCGCTCTGGAGCTGGATGCGCTCGACGGCTCTGGAAACGTCCTCGCGACCGCGGTGCACGCTGTCGACGTCGCGGCCGCTGCGGCCGGTGGATGGTCTGGCCTGACCGACATCGATCTCAGCGACGGAGACGTGACGGACATCACGCTTACGAAGGGCGCCGGAGACACGAACATCCGGAACAGCGCGGACACGTCGACGCGGGTCGTCGCAGGCTACCTGGACACGGTCAACACGTCCTCGGGCTCGTGTGTCGCGTCGACCGCGAACGCTGGCATTCGCGTCTCCAACAGCACGAACAACAGCGAAGCCGCGTCCTACTGGAAGCTCGATCCTGCGACCTACGGGCAGGACATGAGCGCGCTCGACAAGATCTACATCATCAACGTCCGCGTGCGGAACGCCTCGATCGGGTCGAGCAACAACGACACCGTGGGGATCTGGTGCTCCAGCGGCGGAAACCACCGGACCGCGGGCCTCGCGTTCGGCATTCAACAGTACCGCTCGGGCTCGAACTACCTGATTCGCGGCATGCGCTCGGAGAGCGGCTCGCAGTCCGTCGGAGGCACGCTCCGGACGAGCGGGACCGTGCTCGCGGACTACGTCTGCACGTTCGTCGTCTGGCGCGGTCGATTGTGCGACAGCTTCGTGACCCTCGGCACGACGATGCCGACCGAGATCCCGACTCCGGGCGCGTCCGTGCTGCACACTCCGCAGGGAACCTCCGCGGTCAGCATCGACACCGGCCCGAGCGCGTTCGCCTCTCTCTACGCCGTGACGCAGATCTACTCCGCGGGCGGATCTTCCGCTGCGACGGTTGACCGCGTCGAGATCCTGGAGCTGGACGCATGAGCTACCGACCGCGAGTGATCCACGAGCTGGCCGCGGAGGGCGTCGCGCTCCCCGAAGACGTCTCTCGCATCACGCACACGATGCCACAGAGCACCTACACCGCTGGGGGAGCGTCTGCGGGCGTCCTCGAAGACGGGCGCGCGGTAGTGATGCTCGTGCTCTCGGAGGCAGACGCGGACGCGCTCGCTGCGGCTCGCATCGCCCGAGCGCCCTCCGACCTCCTCGCAGAGGACGCGAAGCCGACCGCGCACGCTGTCGCAGACGCTCTCGTCTCTGCCGGGTTCGGGAGCTGACGTGGACGAAGCGACGCTGTCCCTACTCACCGGTCCGACATCGTCGCTGCTGCTGCTCCTCGGGATGGGACTCGGGCTCTGGCGGTTCTCGACGCAGACGGTCGCGCCCGCGGTCAAGCGCTGGGTCGACCAGCATCTGAACCAAGTCGACGAGCTGCTGAAGCAGCACGAAGCCGACCGCGTCGCGTGGCTGGAGTCAATGCAGGACTGTCACAGCCGCTCGGAAGCACTCGGCACCAAGCTCGACACGATCGAGCGGAAGGTGGGCGGCCTCTACAAGCGGCACGAAGCGCTCGTCGCGAAGCTGGACGGCCTCCCGGCTGTCACGATCAACGGGGTGCCCGAGTGATCGTCATCCTCGACCGGCAGCACC
>Ga0255781_10002373_pt1 | contig 15044 bp, 13 predicted proteins | sample 101ome_21_FD_179979 | JGI IMG/M metagenome (GOLD analysis project Ga0255781, IMG submission 179979) | Coastal salt marsh microbial communities from the Groves Creek Marsh, Skidaway Island, Georgia - 101413BT metaG (version 2) | ecosystem: Environmental > Aquatic > Marine > Intertidal zone >...
AGGTATTTCGAGCCGCTTGATTTTCCTAGGCATCAGCCCCGAAAGTTTGTTCGATATACTTAAAAACATCTCCCCCAACCCAACCAGCAATCGAAAAAGCCGGGTAGTATACCACTATTCTTTTGATACAGGTTAGAAGTTGCTGCGATTGAGGGATAAGCTGTAACCATGCCCCTAATTACGAGAGCAGAAGCGGCTAGAGCCCTCGGTGTAACCAGCGAAGCCGTCTACGCAGCAGTAAAACAGGGGCGTTTAAGCACAATCACGGCCAAGGATGGCCGGGTCATGGTCAACAGTGAGACCATGCGGGACGAATGGGCTAAGAACACTCAAAAACGGATCGGACGTGGTCCGAAACCGCCCTCATTCGAGCCAAAACCGCTCAGGTCGCGTGAGGAAAGGGTTCCGCAAGGCAGAATTAGTCGCACCGTCGAGTCGATCCCCGAATACGAGGAGAGTCGAGCTCGCACAGAGCACCTCAAGGCCGAATTACTTGAGCTGGAACGCAAGCAGAAGGAGTCGCTCTTAGTCCCAGCAGCTGAAATCGAGGCCAAGTGGGTTGAAATAGTCACCCAGGCCCGCACCAAGATGCTGGGCATCCCAACCAAGGCCAAGCAGCGCATCCCGGACCTCGATTCCGATGCAATGAGCGTCCTGGAGGACATCGTGCGCGAAACACTCGAAGATTTGAGCGCTACGGCCGGTGAGGAGGACGAATGAACAACATTGACCGCCTCGAATTAGCCGCGTTTAAGGCCTTCAAACCGCCCAAAAAGCTCACTTTGAGCGAGTGGGCCGACAATTACGCCTACTTAAGCAGCGAATCAAGCGCGGAAGGCGGCCGGTGGCGCACGCTCCCTTACCAGAAGGGAATTATGGACGCGATCACCGATAACAAGGTCGAGCAAGTCACGGTGATGAAGTCAGCCCGAGTCGGCTACTCCAAAATCCTCAACCACGTCATCGCCTATTACATCCACCAGGATCCAGCGCCGATCATGCTGGTCCAGCCCACCATCGAAGACGCCCAGGGCTACTCAAAGGAAGAAATCGCCCCGATGCTGCGGGACACACCCTGTCTCAAGGGTCTCGTTAGTGAGAGCAAAGCCAAGGACGGGGCCAACACCATCCTGCAAAAGCAGTTCCCCGGTGGCACGCTTAGCCTGGTCGGCGCCAACTCACCTCGCGGGTTCCGTCGTGTCAGCCGCCGCGTAGTCCTCTTCGATGAGGTCGACGGCTACCCCTCATCGGCTGGCGCGGAAGGTGACCAGATCAAGCTGGGCATCCGACGAACGGAGTACTACTGGAACCGCAAGATTGTCGCCGGCTCCACCCCGACAATCAAGGACTTCAGCCGGGTCGAACGCCTCTTCAACCAGAGCGACATGAGGCGTTACTTCGTGCCATGTCCCGACTGCGGATTCATGCAGTACCTGAAGTGGAGCAACATCAAGTGGCGCGACGACGACCCGTCCACCGCCTCTTACTGCTGCGAGGGCTGCGGCGTCTGGATCCCCCACAGCAAGAAGCGCTGGATGGTGGAACGCGGCGAGTGGCGCGCCACCGCACCGGGCAACGGCAAGCACGTCGGCTTCCACATCTGGGCGGCCTACAGCTACTCGCCTAACGCGACCTGGTCGAACCTTGTCGAGGAGTTCCTCGACTCCAAGAACGACGCCGAGCAGCTCAAGACCTGGATCAACACCACCCTGGGTGAGGTCTGGGAAGACGAGTACGCCTCCAAGGTGGGAGCCGATGCGCTGATGGAACGCGCCTCCGCCGAGAAGTACAAACAAGGTGTCCCACCGATCGAGGCACTCGCCCTCACGGTTGGCTGCGACGTCCAGGACGATCGCCTCAGTCTCTCGGTCTGGGCATGGGGCCGCGAAGAGGAGGGCTGGCTAATCGACCGGATCAAGATCTATGGCGCGCCATCCCGCCCCGAGGTCTGGAAGCAGCTCGACGAAGTCCTGCAGAAGCCTTACGTCAACGAGGCGGGCGAGGAGATGAAAGTAATGATCTGCGCCATCGACTCCGGCGGCCACCACACCCAGGAGGTCTACCAGTACAGCCGTGAGCGCGCCCACCTGGGCGTCATCGCGATCAAGGGTGTGGGTCAGAAAGGCAAGCCCGTGCTGGGCAAGTCAAGCAAGGTCGACATCAACTTCAACGGCCGGGCGCTCAAAAAAGGAGCACAGCTCTTCCCGGTTGGCGTGGACGGGGTGAAGTCTCTTCTGTTTGGGCGGCTCAAGCACAACGACCCTGGTGCGGGCTACCTGCACTTTTTCCCGACGATCACTCCTGACTACTTCCAGGAGCTGACAGCGGAACGCCAGGTCCTCCGCTTTAGGAACGGCTTCCCCGAGCGCGTATGGGTTAAGAAGAGCCAGAGTCCAAACGAGGCGCTCGACGAGCTGAACTACGCATACGCCAGCTTGCACCGTTTGTATCAGAAATACGACCGCAGAAGTATATGGGATCAATTAGAACGCCGAAATGAACCTAAACAAAGGCCGGCGCTAGGATCGAGCCAGCAAAACGCGCCAAAACGCGCCAATTTCGTAAAGAGCTGGTGAGGCCGTGAACATCCCAACGACTATCCGAGCCGGCGACACAGTTAAGTGGCGTGACGACTCCGCAATAGACGCATTTGGCCAGGAAGTAACCAGCTCAACTTGGACGCTCAAGTACTACCTGCGCACCAATACCGCCGGTGAGGCAGCCACGGTCACAGGCAGCGCTTACGGCACTGGCTGGGAATTCACCCTTTCGGCCACAACAACCTCTTCCTTCCTTGCGGGTGATTGGTACTGGAACGCAATCGCGACCAGGACCTCCCCGGACGAGACGCTCACTCTCGGCAACGGCTACCTAAAAGTCCAAGCTGCCCTCAGTTACTCGGGGACAGCATCGGCCTACGACGGCCGCACTCAAGCCCAGAAAGATCTGGACGCTGTTCAAGCAGCAATCCGGGCAATTGTTGACGGCGGAGTTGTCCAGGAATACCGGATTGGCACCCGTAATCTGAAGAAGTACGACCTGCCTGATTTGATTCAGCTTGAGGGCAAACTAAAAGCTGAAGTCAAGCGCGAACAGCAAGCCGAGCTCATCGCAAACGGCCTAGGCAACCCGCGCAACATGTTCGTCCGCTTCAACGCCTAAGTCATGGGACTCCGCACTCGCGTTAGCAACTTCTTGGGCTTCGGACGTCAACAGCCGCAGCCTGCACCACGCCGCCGCTCCTACCAGGGCGCACTAATTAGCCGTCTCACCAACGACTGGCTCGCGACTCAGACCAGCGCCGACGCTGAGATCCGCACCAGCCTGCGCAAATTGCGTGACCGCTCTCGCGAGATGGTCCGCAACAACCCGTATGCGCGGCAGGCCAAGCGGACCACCCAGATCAACGTCATCGGCACCGGCATCAAGCTGCAATCCCAGGTGCAGCAAGTCCGTGGCACGAAGCGCGACGACCGCATCAACAAGCTGATCGAAGCTAAGTGGGAGGTCTGGACGCGCTCCCAGCACTGCGACGTCAGCGGCCGTTACAGCTTCCATCAACTCGAATGGCTCGCAGCTGGCGCGCTCCCCGAGTCGGGTGAGGCAATCTTCCGCATCGTGCGCCGTCCCTTCGGCGACTCCAAGGTGCCTCTTGCACTGCAGATGCTTGAGAGCGATCTGCTCGACGAGGAGTACCAGGGCAACACCCTCTCCAAGACCAACGAGTGGCGTAACGGGGTCGAGGTCAACGAGTGGGGCCGCCCCGTTCGCTACGCATTCCTGACCCGCCACCCCGGCGACTACTGGTTCCAGAACGCCCCGCAGCGCGCTGATAAGCACGTTTTCATCCCCGCTGCAGACGTCATTCACCTGTTCATGCCCGAACGCCCCGGTCAAAACCGCGGTGTTCCCTGGTTCCACAGCGTCATGTCCGACGCCCACCAGCTGCAGGGCTACGAAGAAGCCGCCGTGGTCCGCGCTCGCGTTGGCGCCTCGATCATGGGCTTCATTACCAATAACGAAGGCGAACTAATCGCCGACGACGTTGAAAACAAGCAGCGCGTAAGTGACTTCGAGCCTGGTACGTACAAGTACCTTTCCCCCGGCGAATCCGTAACGGTTCCGAACATCAGCTCGCCTGACCAGCAGTTCGAGATGTTCGTCAAAAACAAGGTCCGCCGCTTTGCATCCGGCTTCGGCTGTTCCTACGAAACGCTGAGCCGCGACTTCAGCGACACCAACTACAGCAGCAGCCGCCTCAGCCTCTTAGAGGACCGCGAGCACTGGCGCGTCATTCAGAACTACCTGATTGAGAACTTCCACATGCGGATCTTCCGCGAGTGGCTCAGCCTCGCAGTACTCAGTGGCGAACTGCCTTTCGCCGACTTCGAGACCCGTCCCGAGCGTTACGAGACTCCTCGCTGGATGGCTCGCGGCTGGAGCTGGGTTGACCCGCTCAAGGAAGTCAAGGCCTACCGCGAAGCCGAGCAAGCCGGCTACATGACGAAGGCGCAAATCATCGCTTACACCGGCGGCGATTACGACGACAACATCAGCGAACTGGCCCGCGAACAGGAGCTTGCCCAGTCCACCGGCGTGACCCTCGACAAGGACATTTTGGATGCGGGCTTGCCTGCAATCGCGGATGTACCGGCCGAGCCTCCTGCTCCCGCTGAGGAGCCCCCTGCTCGCGCCAAGCGCACCACCCGTAAGCGCAAGACCACCTAAGTCGAGCTAACCCATGGCAAAGGTCAACGGGCGAGAGATCAACCTCATGCCCACCGAAGGGATGAGGGCGGAAGCCAAGCGCTATCGCAAGTGGAAAGAGGAGGGTCGCAAAGGTGGTACGGACGTCGCCTCCCGCCGCGCTTCCCAGATCCTGAGCGGCAGTGAGATGAGCCCGGACGTAGTTACGACTATGTCTGCGTGGTTTGCCCGCCACGAAGTCGACAAGAAGGCGGAGGGCTTCAGGCCTGGCGAGGACGGCTACCCCAGCCCTGGTCGTGTCGCGTGGGCTGCGTGGGGCGGTGACGTCGGAAAAAGTTGGGCGGACTCAAAAACCGAAAGCATAAAAAAGGCCGCCGATAGACTTATGGAAGCCCTGGCCGAATCTCCGATGGAAGGTGCAATCGACGTTTTCGTTGAGTTGGACTCTTCTGTTGTGGAATTTGGCGAGCGTCCTTATCCAAATGAGCACGCAGCTCGTCTGCGAGATCCATCCCAATACGACCGCCTTCGTCGTGCGAACGACCGAGGTGGCGAGGGGGTGGATTTCATTTTCGGTATCAAGGACGATGAGGATCGATCTGAGCTACAGGCCATCCGTCTAAGGCTCAGTCGCTTCACCGCCTCCGAGGCTCGTGAGTGGCTTAAGGACAACGGGTATGAGCCGCTCGAATTTGAACCCGCTACCAACGAGAAAGCTATGGATGCTGAAATTCAGCGTGCAGAGCCCGATCAGTTGAAGGTAGGCGACTACGTGTCTTGGAACAGCTCGGGTGGCACTGCCCGCGGTCTGATCGAGCGCGTGGAACGTGACGGAACTATCGATGTTCCCGACAGCTCCTTCACTGTCAACGGCACTGCAGAAGATCCCGCTGCTCTGATCTGTATCTACAGGCCAGCTGCTGACGGAGACGGCTACGAAAAAACCGACACCCGTGTCGGCCACCGCTTCAGCACTCTCACCAAGATTTCGCCTCTGCGGTCTCTTGAGGTTGAGGAGCCCGTTGAGGTGGAAGAGGTGGTCGAGGAAGTCCCCGCCCCCGCTGTGCGCGACATCGAAGGCGGCCAGTACACCCGTACCGAGGCCACCGAGTTCCGCAGCGTCAAAGCTCGCACCTTCGAGTTCCCATTCAGCTCGGAGTACCCCGTGGCCCGTTACTTCGGCAACGAAGTGCTGAGCCATGACGTCGAGGCCGCAAATCTGATGCGGTTGAACGACGGTGCTCCTCTCCTTTTCAACCACAATCCCGACAAAGTCGTCGGCGTGGTGGAACGGGCCTGGATCGACGGGGAAAAGAAGCGTGGCTATGCCAAGGTTCGCTTCTCACGTAACAAGTTCGCTCAGGAAGTTCTTGACGACGTCAAGGACGGAATTTTGCGCGGAATTAGCTTCGGCTACGCCATCGAGAAGATGGAAGAGCGTGAGGGTGACTTTGTTGCAACGCAATGGTCGCCTCACGAAATCTCGGTTGTAAGTATCCCGGCTGACCCCACAATTGGGATCGGTCGTTCACTACTTTCCCCAGAACCGATTATGGACGAGGTCTTGCAAGTCACTGAGCCTAGTATTAGTGACGAAGTTGCTTCTCCCACTGCACAAGTAGTGGAAGAGGAGACGACACGCCAAGCGGCCGACCCCGCATCTACCCCCATTCCTGAAATGGAAGAAAACACCCCCGATTTGGAGGTGATCCGGTCCAAGGCCGCTGAGGCCGAGCGGACTCGTATCGCCGCCATCAATGCTCTGGGCGAAAAGCACCAGATGAAAGACCTGGCTCGTGAACTGATCGAAGGTGGCCGCACCCTCGATGAGGCTCGCGTCGCCGTCCTCGACAAACTCGGCTCTACTCCCGTGGAACAACCCATCCGCTCGACCGACGTCACCACCAACGACGTTGGCCTGTCTAATAAGGAAGTGAAGCGCTTCAGCTTCCTCCGCGCTCTGAACTACCTGGCCAACCCCGGCGACTCTTCTGCTCGCCGCGCTGCCGAGTTCGAGATCGAAGTTGGCGAAGCTGCCGCTAAGCAGTACGAGCGTTCCTCCAACGGCATCGTGGTGCCCAACGAGGTGCTGCGCCGCGACCTGACCGTCGGCACCGCAACCGCTGGTGGCAACCTGGTCGACGACGAGCTGCTTTCCGGCTCCTTCATCGACCTGCTCCGCAACCGTCTTGCTCTGGCCAACGCCGGCATGACGATGCTGACCGGCCTGCAGGGCAACATCTCGATCCCCCGCCAGACCAGCAGCGCAACCGCCTACTGGGTGGGTGAGGGTTCCTCCCCGACCGAATCGCAGCAAGCGATCGACCAGGTCAACATGACCCCCAAGACGGTGGGTGCATACGTTGACTACAGCCGTCGTCTCCTGCTCCAGTCCTCCATCGACGTGGAAGGCATGGTGCGCAACGACCTGGCCCGCGTCATCGCTCTTGAGCTCGACCGCGCTGCCATCTACGGCACCGGCTCCAGCAACCAGCCCCTGGGTCTGACCAACGTCACCGGCATCGGCTCCCAGACCATCACCACTTATGGCTCCTTTGCCGAGTACATCGGCATGGAAACCGACGTGGCTGCTGCCAACGCCGACGCCGGCTCCCTGCGTTACATCATCAACGCATCTGCCCGCGGCGCTCTGAAGAGCACCGAGATGGCCACCGGCACCGCTCAGTTCGTCTACGAGAACGACGAGATCAACGGCTACCCCGTGATCGTGTCGAACCAGCTGACCAACAACGACGCTCTGTTCGGCGACTTCTCCATGATGATCATGGGCATGTGGTCCGGCCTGGATCTGACCGTGGATCCCTACGCCGGTGCTACCGCAGGCACCGTCCGCATCATCGCCCTGCAGGACGTCGATGTGGCCGTCAAGCAAGCTGGCGCCTTCTGCCTCGGCACCTGATAACCAGCCGAGATCTGACCACCGCTAAGTGACTCATGAAAGTTGAGATCCTGCGGCCTGTGATGATCTCCGGGGAGCCCGCTTCGGTGGGCTCCTTTGCTGAGGTCAGCGTGGCCGACGCGCAAATGTTGATTGGACTTGGCAAGGCTGTTAAGGCCGAAGACAAGCCCGCGCCTAAGGCTGAAGCTCCCAAAGAGGAACCCAAGCCGAAGCGCACCCGTTCCGCTGCACCCAAGGAGTGACCCATGGGCCTTCTTTCCACCACTCTCGACAAGCTCAGCCACGTTGCCTTCGCTGCAACCGCTGAGCGCACTGCCGACCTCGACGGCACCGCCGTTGATCTGAACGACTACGAAGGCGACGTCCTTGTCGTCCTCGACGTCGAAAACGGCGGCACCTCCACCCTGGACGTCAAATTCCAGTCTTCCGACACCTCCGGCGGCACCTATACCGACATCACTGCTGTTTTCAGCCTTGATGGCACGGCTCAAGCCTCCGGCACCGTGGCTTTTGCCCAGGTGAGCACCTCTGCTTCCAAGCAGTACATCGCCTTCCCTAAGTCCAGCGCCAAGCGTTGGGTGAAGGCTGTGTCCACCACCTCTACTTCCACCCACACCTACAGCCTCAACGCTGTGGTGGCTAAGAAGTACGCCTAAGCTTTTTAGGCGAAGGAAGCGGCGCCTGGGCTACTGGTCCGGGCGCTTTTTCTATCTAGGCTGTACCCATGGCATTCACCGAAGATCTAGACGTTTTCTTTTCCACCGCAGGCTTCGGTGTGAGTGTCACTAAAGGCAGTGTCACCGGTGTCGGCATTCTGGACATGCCCAGCGAAGTAATCGCCGACGGCGTGGTACTCACCACCGACTACAAGCTGCTGGTAAAGACCGCGGATTTCACCTCAATCACACGAGGTGATGCCATCACAGTTGATGGCACGGACTACACGGTGCGCGAGCCTGTCCTTATGGACGACGGCAAGATCACTCAAGTATTTCTGATGAAGGACTGATGCCTGCCATCTATGGAAGCTGGGCCGACCGTCGAGACAACATCGTGACTCTCGGCACCGTCACAACAACAGCAGCCACAGACTCTGTTGAAGTGAGCGCAAACAACTTCACGTTTGTCCACGACGTCACCGGCAGCAATGTCACCGTCGTGGACGAGGGATCAATGGATGGCACGACATGGTTCGCCCTTGATACAGCGAAAGCGCACGGCCAATCTGAAGTTGACGCTCACTTCTATCAAGGGCGAATTGTTCGCTTCGTCCGCTCCAGGGTGACAGCAATCGGTGCCGATGAATCGGTAACCATCACAATGGCGTGTGACTAAAAACCATTTGCTAAGCCCATGCCCATAATGCGGGCATGGATAAGCACACACGTGAGAACTGGTTAAAAGTCTTGGCTGCCTTAGAAGCCGCCGGAAAGACCGATTGCCACTTGTACCGTAGAGCAAAGGCCATCGCGACTGGTACGCGAGATCCCGGCCCATTTGGTTCGCTCTAGACCGAGTCATGACTACTAAGCGCGAAAGCATCCTGGCCGCGATCAAGACCACACTCGCAGGTACGAGCGGCGTTGGTACGAGGATTTACCGCTCTCGCGTCGAGCCGATGTCACGGGCTGAGTCTCCGGCGATCATCATCGAGCCAATCACCGACACCCCAGTCCAGAACACGAGTCTGCCCACCCTCGATTGGACTCTGCGTGTGCGGATCAGTGTCGTGGTCCGAGGAACGACTCCAGACACAACCGCAGACTCCGTAATCGAGAGTATGCACGCCAAACTTATGGCCGATCTAACGCTCGGCAATAGAGCAATTGATATTCAGCCTGCACAAACGACGTTCAACTTCTTCGAGGCTGATCAACCTGCTGGCGTTGTGTTTTGCGAGTACGAGGTGATGTACCGCTCAGAGGTTGACGATCTGACCCAATAAGCAAAGCCCCTTAGACTCAGGTCTACTAAGCCACTCGACTTACCATGATTGATGAACACCGTGGTGAAGGCGGGAGTTACCTGCTGGACCCGGAAACGGGCGAGCGCAAGTTAATCAAGCGCACGCTTCCCCCAACACCATCTGAGGTAACCAGCAATGGCCCTACTACTGCGGAAACGCCTGATTCTGATCGAGACGGAATCGACTTACGGGACCGACCCAACTCCAACCGGAACCGACGCCGTTCTGGTGAGGGATCTGAACATCACTCCTCAGCAGAGTGACGTCGTAAACCGCGACGTTGTTCGTCCTTACCTGGGCGCATCCGAGCAACTCTTGGCTAACACTCGCGTTGAGTGCAGCTTCAGCGTTGAACTCGCTGGCTCCGGCACCGCTGGTACTGCACCCCAGTACGGCAAAGCTTTGAAAGCTTGCGGCCTGTCCGAGACTGTTGTCGCCTCGACTTCCGTCACCTACGCGCCTGTCAGCTCCAGCTTTGACAGCGTCACCATCTACTACAACATTGATGGTCTGCGCCACAAGGTGACCGGCTGCCGCGGCACCTTCAGCATCAACTGCGCCGTGGGCGAAATCCCCACCATCGATTTCACCTTCACCGGTGTGTATGTCGCTCCCGACGACAGCGCTCTGCCTACCGCTACCTACGCGAATCAGGCATCCCCGCTGATCTTCAAGAACGGCAACACCAGCAGCTTCCAGCTCCTTTCTTACGCTGGTGCGCTCCAGGCCTTCAGCTTCGACCTCGGCAACAACCTTGTCTACCGCGAGCTCGTCGGTGGCACCAAGGAAGTTCTGCTGACCGACCGTGCTGGCACTGGCTCGACCACCCTCGAAGCAGTGAGCATCGCCTCGAAGGACTACTTCGCCGCTGCTCTGACTGATAGCAGCCTGGGCAACCTGGACTTCACCCACGGCAGCACCGCCGGCAACATCGTGGACTTCGCCTCCACCCGTGTTGACATCGGCGACGTTTCCTACAGCGACCAGGACGGCATCGCGATGTTCAACATCCCCTATACCTGCGTGCCCAGCACCAGTGGGAATGATGAATTCAGCCTCGCTTACACCTAAGCTGAACTGAATCACACCACACTCGGGGCCGCTCATGCGGCCCTTTTTTGTGCCTGTAAGATAGAGCGGAACTTCTACTCAGAGTTATGGCGTTCGTTCGCAAAAAGGTAAAAACCTTCAAGTGGCCCGTCAGCATTGAGGAGCCCAGCGACGGCGGTACTTTTGAAACCACAACGTTCGATGCAGTTTTCAAGCGTGTCGGCCGTAAGGATTTCGTAAAGCTCAGCGACAAGAGTGAATTTGAACTTCTCAAAGCAGTCCTCGTCGGTTGGGACGGCATCGATGATGAGGACGGTAAGGCTGTACCTTTTTCTGTCGAAGCTCTGCGCGAACTTAGCGACGATCCTTACTGGATCCGCGGAGTCCTCAAGTCCTACACCGACACCTTCGAGGGTGCCCAAGCGGGAAACTAAAGGACGCTGCGATCTATTGGGCTAGCGGCGGTAAGCGGGTAGAGGATCACACTGAGGACGATGCCGCTGCCCTCGGCGTCGTCCTTCCCGCTGCAGCACCCAAGGAGGAGAGCAGCGACGACTTTGAAGTTTGGGACGATAACTGGGACATCGTAATGATGTTCCTAAGGATGCAGACCCAATGGATGACCAGCATGGCTGGCTATGTGGGCCTGAAATACGAGGTGATGCTGAGTTCTGGTGGCTTATTTGACCTCTACAATGTCGATAACCGACGCGACATGCTTGAGGGCCTCCAAATTATGGAGGCCGCAGCACTGAGCGAACTGAGCAAGAAGAGCTCCGATGGCCAAAACCGTTAAGCCATTTGAACTACGCCTAAAGGTTCTTGGCGACGAGGCGGTTAAGAAGCTGGGGTCGAGCTTCCGCGACCTGGATAAAGCTCTAAACATAAGCAATAACAAAATTAAGCAACTTCGTAACGAAGTTCTTAGTTACAACAAAGAGGGCCAGCAGAGCGAGCAACTAATTAAAGGGCAAATTACTGCCCTTAAGTCGCTCCAAGGTCAAGTACAGGTCAACGGCAAGGTTTACCAGAAGCTTGGTGCCGACGTCGCCAACCTCAAGGCCAAGCTTGATGGCACGACCTCTTCTGTACAGGAACAGCGTGCGGCGATTCTTAAGAGCGTAAACGCAACAAAACTCAGCTCCGGCGCTGCAGCCGGCTATATAAAGCAGCTGCAGAAGCTAAAGAGCCAGACGGTAGAAAACTCCAAAGCATCTAAGGAGTTTGAGCAGGACATTGACAAGCTCAAGACGAAGCTGGCTGAGCTTAGGGCTGAAGAGGGAAAAGCCTTTGGGGAAGGGGCAAAAGGAGCCTTTGCCGGTTTAATCAATGGCGGGCAGAAAGCAACAAACGCAGTAGACGCAATAGGCAAGCGTCTTTCGCGGCTCGGTCGCGAAGCCAGGACCGCCTCTGGAGCGTGGAATCGAATTTTTGAAGGGTTGGGTGCGCTTGGAGTTGGCGCTGCAGGCGCCGCTCCCGTACTTGGGGGGCTACAGATTGGAGCTGCAGCGAATGCAGCCAAGCTTACTTTCCAGCAGGGAGCCGCAAGCTTTCTAGGCAAGCTCCCCGGCCCCGTCGGGGAATTCATGCAGGGGAGGTCTGCTGAGCTTCAAAGTGCTCTTGCTGATGCCCAAAATCTGCAGTCGACTCTGGAAGGGCTGCATTCAGCAGCAGACGGAATTATCTCGACATTTGGCCAAATCGGCCCAGAGGCCCTAGTCGCTACAGGGCTAGCTGGTGCTGCTTTTGCAGGTTTATTTGACCTAATTAATAAGCACACACATGAGACCGAAGGCGAGCTCAAGGGCGCAGTTTCTCGCATACGAAATGTATTTGAAAGCATGTCGATGGAGCTTCCAAAGCTCCTCAGGGAATACCGGCGGCTTTCCTCTGAGCAAATTGGTGGACTGCTCTCTGGTGCTCGCGGCGAATTCGCACTGCGCCCCGCAGGTTCTGCTCGCAGCCGGGCACTCGCTTCCCAAATTGCGGGCCTAGAAAGCATCGGTGCGCAGGAGGCAGCCCGTCAGGCCGACGTACTTGAGGAGTACCGCCGGCGCGTTCGCGGTACACGGGAAGACGCCCAGGCCCTAGGCGACCGCCTGGCCTACGTACAAGGCAAGCTCAAGACCCTTGACCAGACCACTGAGGAAGGTCGCGCCGAGTTTGCTCAGTACAGCAACGAAGCGATCAGCCTTACGGACAAGCTCAACAGGCTTGCCGACGGCTACCGCCACGTCTCGACGATGGCGACCCAGGCTGCCACTGCACAGCAGAACGCGGCTAACGCTGGCACACGCCTCAACTATTTGAACTTCGGCCTAGCGCAGTCTCAGCGCCAGGCAATGACCGAGCTCCGCGAGCGTGTCACCGCTGGCGTCACTGGTACGCCTCTTCTGCTACCTGCCGCAGGTCAAACGACTGCCCCTGGTACGGGTCAAGCAATCAGCGGCGGTGCTCGTCAATTCAGAGGCGCGGTTGAAACGACCTTTGACGATCCCAACCTCCGCAGGGCGAGAACTCGCGGCATTCGCGCTGGCTATTACAGCCCGACGACTGCCGACGTAGGCCAGCCTGCTGCGGTTGGGATGAGCGGCCAAGCCATTCAGGCCCAAGCCGCGGCGGCCAAGAAAGCCGCTGTCGATCTCACCCAGTACCGCACTGCCATTAGGCAGGCTCGCCAGGCAAACACTGGAAGCATTGCGTCTACCAACAACCTGCGTCAGGCGCTGGTTGCTATGCGCGAGCAACTGGATCCGACCAGCAATAAGTTCCGCGCACTTACACGGCAAATCGAGCGACTAGATGCTCAGTCCGCCAAGTACGCCATCAACCAGAGGAAACGCGGCGGCCTGGGCCGCAACGTACGCGCTGGCGTTGGTTCGGCACTGTCTGGTGCAATCTTTGGCGGACCAGAAGCAGCAATTGGTGGTTTGGTCGGCGGATTAGCCGGAGGCATTGCAGGTGGTGCGGCAGGTGCAGGTCTCGGCGCTCAGGCCTCGATGCTGCGCCAAAGCTTGGCCGGTACAGCCGATTACGCCGCCCAAATCGGCAAATTGCAGATTGCACTACGAGGCGTTGCCGGATCTCAGGAGCAGTTCACTAAGGCAATGCGTGCCGCCGCTGACGTAACTAAGACTCTGAATATCCCGCAAGAGACAGCAATCAGCGGTATGACCAGGCTGTCCGCGGCCATTCGAGGTGCTGGCGGAAATGTAACTGACGCTGAAGTTGTCTTCCGAAACGTAACTCAAGCAATCAAAGCTACCGGAGGCAGCGCGGAGGACGTTCAAAGCGCCATCACCGCGATGGTGCAGGTCTTCTCCAAAGGCAAGGTCAGCGCTGAAGAGATCTCCGGTCAGCTGGGTGAGCGCTTACCTGGCGCAGTGACGCTGTTCGCTAAGGCGAACAACATGTCACTTACCGATCTCCAAAAAGCCCTGAAGGCCGGCACAGTTGGCCTTAACGAGCTCATGAAATTCGTGGATGAGCTTGGCGAAAGATACGGCAAAACTTCAGGAACTATCGCCAAGAGCAGTGAAGACGCGGGAGCACGTTTGACGGTTGCTATTAACAATATGCGCCTTGCAGTGGGCAAGGCTTTGCAGCCCATTGGCGCGGAGTTTCAGGATGCGTTTGGTCAGTTTATTGAAGAAATTACACCGGCACTTGTTAGCGCAGCAGATACGGCTAGTACTGCTATTAAATTACTCGCAGATAACTTTAGGAACATTGTAAACATTACAGGGTTTATCGCTGTCATAACGGGCGTCAACTATGCACTTAAGGCTCTTGCAGCATTAAGCGGTCCGCTGAAAACCTTCTTCCTGTTGCTACAGGCGCAGTTTGGCGCAGCTTCTGCTCAGGCAGTTGCCGCGCAGGCCAAAGTCAAAGCGTTTGCTTTGACCGTAAAAGCCCTTGCAGCAGCCTTGGCACCGACGATTGTCATCAGCGTAGCTTTGGTTGGTGGTGCGATTGTCCTTAACTGGCTAGAGCGAATTAAAAAAGCAAAACAGGGCCTTATTGATAAACAAAACGCACCGGTGGGTGACGCCTTCCTTAAGTCTATTGGTGGTGATGCTGCTACTAAAGCAACTATCAGGAGAAACCTTGCCAACATAAATACTGCTTACGACGCATATACGCGCACGATTAAGAGTAGGGGCGAACGCTTAAACAAGCTGATTACCGAGCAAAGACTTCTGCAGCAGGGTGGCTTTGTAACGGCGCAGGCCGCTAAGGGGCTGCAGACGAAAATTGACGTACTGCAGGCTGAGCAAGATGAGGATCTAAAGGCCTATACAAACCTTCAGAGGAATAGGGAAGCACTAGAGCGCCGCCTCTCGTCTGCCCCGGACGATCCGCGCACAAACTTTGCCACCTTGGCCGGAGGCGACCCCGACG
>Ga0255781_10002374_pt1 | contig 15041 bp, 14 predicted proteins | sample 101ome_21_FD_179979 | JGI IMG/M metagenome (GOLD analysis project Ga0255781, IMG submission 179979) | Coastal salt marsh microbial communities from the Groves Creek Marsh, Skidaway Island, Georgia - 101413BT metaG (version 2) | ecosystem: Environmental > Aquatic > Marine > Intertidal zone >...
TGCTGCTGCAGGAAACTTCTTCATCTGTCCTGCAGACCGTGCACAAAATGACTTGCGACGCTTTGCATCTTTACTTCCGGGTTTTACTTTACCAGTAACGGCAGTCTTTAATTTACTACCGGGATTTTTCTTTCTGTACTCTTTTACACCCTTTGCAGTCATTCCTGCACCAGACTTGGTAGGACGGTAGTTCGCACCTTTACCTGTCGTTGTTTTGCGTATAGGATTTTCTTTTTTACGTGGCATAGTGGGTTTACCCCCGGCAGAGTTGACTGCTTATATCATAAAATAAAAAAGATGTCAAGGGGGCAAGTTGCCCTGCCCCCCGACAGTTATTTAGGCAGACATTGAGACTACGTAGTCTTCAGAGTTGCCGTTACAATCAGCCATGATTGCCCACACAAGTACCTTTGAGTTACAAGCAGCAGTTGCACTCTGTAGGTCGATTGTGTCTGCAGCAGTGTACAGATGTGGTACGTTTGTCGCCAACGCTGCTTTTTGACCAGCAGCAGTCTGAACAACAGCAGCAACGTAACGGTCTACGTCTCCGCCATCACCCAGTGACAGTGTACCTGTACCAGTACCTGCAGTCAGGATTTCGTAACCTGCTGACAGTACAATAGTACCTGCAGGAACTTCAATCGCTTCGATTGTGTCAGTAGCAGCTAATGCGCTAAAGTCGTCGTTAGTCAAGTCGATAACAACGCTTGCTACTTTAACATTTGGGCCGTTAGCACCGTAACCAGTGTTACCGCCGCCAGTAATAGTAAAAGTCGCCATAAGTCAATCTCCTCTACTACAGGCTGATAACGCCACGAACGAGGGCTTCTGGACGTAGGACTTTACGTCCAAATACATGCAAGCCACGAACGATGTCGCTAAAGGTTTCAGTTGAACGTACAACTTCGGTCTTCGCAATGTGCGAAGCAGTTGCAGTTGATGACATGTGACCAGCAAGGACTGGGAATTCACCTGCACCCAAGCCAGTTACGTCTACTGTGTCTGTGCCAGCAGCGTTCATTGCTGTTGACTTGTAACAGTTAAAGCCAGCAATGTTGCCCTGCATGACAAGACCGTTACGCAGAGGTGAGGTACCGTCGCCAGTTACCTGTACTTCTGCGAATTTAGCACCTGCGCCAAACAGTGTTTCGTAGAATGCCGGGGCAGCTACGAACCAACGATTTTCTTCAGGAACTGACTGGTCGTCCAGTGCACGAGCCATCTTCAACATGATGTTAACGAGATCGTCGCCAGACTGTGATGTCAACGGTGTTGCCAATGTACCCAAGCCTGAAACAGTTTCAGTTGGTGCGCTAGTCTCAGATGAGATACCAGCACCGTCGAACATTGCTGTCAAGATGTTGCCATCGTACTTACGCTTCAGGGAGTATGCACCTGAAGAAGTAGCGAGGGCTTCAAAGTTTACGTGAGACTGACGCTCTTCGATGTCGTCAATCTTAAACGCAAATGCGTTTGCTTGGTCAACAACCATAGTTGTCTGGTCGTCAGCCAAGTCTTGTGGGTTTACTACGGAACCACGCGCATAAGCAGAAACCGTAATTGTTGGTTCCTTAATAATGCGAACGGTGTCGCCATAGTTCTCAATTTCGCCAGCGTAATCGGTATTTGTGATGTCTTCAGCAACCGAAGCGCGACGGAAAAACTTGAGAACTTTTTGGCTAAAAATTTCCGGTGTAAAGTTACCGGAAGGCAGGTTATTATGACCTGCAGCGCGATTAAAAGCCATCTGCTTTTCCTTCCTTCATTTGAGGTTTAAGAGTTGTAGTTAATTCGCCCTTCAGACCGTGCGGCGTCGAGTTCAGCTTCAAACTTTTCAAACTCCCACGGTTTCATCTTGGCTATTTCTGAAGCTTTCCAAACACGCTTGTCGCCCCCGCCTGTAGCAACCTCTTTTGAAGTGGTGCGTGACACAGACATGGCAGCATCAGCTTTCTTGTCTTGTTTGGGTTTCGATGCTGTTTTCTTCGACAGGCCAGCGTCTGCTTTGTACAAATCAACCACCCGACTAGCCCAAAGTGCATCTGTGCTGTTGTTGTAAACACCATCAGAAATTGATTTAGGCTGACCTTGAAGCCATTCGTTGAAGGCTTGATCACCTTTCAAATCTTCAAAGTCGGGCTGCAGTCTTAGTAACTCCTGATAAGCTTTCTGTTTTTCTAAAGCTTTCTCTCGTTCTTTGATCTGCGACAATTCTTGTTCAAGACCCTTCACCCTAGCTTCAGATTGGGATGAAGAAATCTTCTGGATTGCGTCGTACACATCAGGGTATTGATCTTTGAATGCGCCTAACTCTGATGTATCTTCTGCAACTTGCGGTTTAGAAGTGTTCAAGCGAGTTACAAACTCTTCCTTTTCTGCCTTCCATTCAGCAAGCCGTTCATCGTAGTGCCGCTTGAGATCGTCGTAGCGTTTCTTATAATCAGGTTCTTGACTTTCAGACTTAGCAGCAAAGCTTTCGCCTTCTTGTGCAGCTACAGGCTGTTCAGCGTCCTGTTCAGCTTCTTCGCTGGCTTCAAGTTCCTCATTATCGTTTTCGTCTTCGTAGACCTCTTCACGATATTTACCTTTGTACAAGGTATCACTATTAACAGTACCAAAAGAATCGTTTGGTTTGTTGGCACGATGGCCGCGTACTTTTTTTGCCATTTTATTACCTCTTCATGCGGGGCCACATGGCTGTGGGTAGCCGCTTCGGTTGTGTCGGGGCCGCGTTGCGGGTAGCCGACGGATTCGTTATCGTCCCTTACTTAAAAGAGGCTTGTAGCCTTCAATTTCTACAGCATTGCCTTTTGACAAGCTGCGAACGATTTCGATAGCTTTTTGGGTGAAGGCTTTACGATCAGGATACGCTCTACGCAAAGCCCTACCAAATGCGTTGTTATTTACGTCAATTTCGTTTTCTTCTTTATCTGGCCCTAGTTCGCGGTCATCCAGCCATCTAGAAGCCATGTTGCCGAAGTACCTAGAGACTTTTCCCGGCTTATTGTGCATGTAACCGGCTACAAGGATGTGACGCAATGTATCCTCTGATGCGTCGTTGTCTCTTGGTTTGTATTTATCACGGTAAGCTTTACTCTGTGCTAAAGCTTCGTTCACATCGCCCAGCGTACCTGTAAACCACGCAGGAAAAGCCTGAAGGGAACTAATTCCCTGCTGCATATACTCCTTACCAGTTACCTGTACTTCACCGCCATCCGCGTACTTTTTTTTTATAAAACCGCCTTCTGCAGCCGCTTGCGTTTTTTGGATTTTACGACGGGTATCTTTTTTGCCGCGATTGTTGATCTTGCGAATTTTATCCCGCCCGATGATGTTGGCAAGGTCTTTCTTAATGTAGACTTCACCCTTTGACACACGGATGTCGTTCTTTTCGCCGTCGTCTGCTATTTCAATTCCGTTTGCACGGGCGTACTTTTCAGCGTCTGCAATCATCTTAGCAATGTCAGCTTCACCGGCTTCCGTAACGGCAGAGGCATTGATAATCTCTCCGCCTACATCGCCATTCATTGCTACATCATCAGCTACTGTTTCTGCTTCAGATACCTGTGATGGCGGGGCTTGGATGAAGCCTGATTCCTTACCTTGCATGACTTCGTTAGCTGTCAAGACAGGTTCACCAGCTTGTGTAGACTGATCTCCGGGAATCATAGCACCTTGAGCAAATCCCATCGGAATACCTAGTGCCTGAAGTGCAAGGGCTTGCATGCCAGCAGCAGCAGCTTTATTTAAGAAGCTACCTAGCGGACTATCGATAAAATCTTCCCCCTTTTTTGGGGCAGCAATAATATCATCAGTACCAGCCGGATCCATACCAAGCTTTTGCGCCATTGCACTTACTGCATAACGCTGTTCAGGCGTTAAGCTTAAATCACGAAGTTCTCTTACGATGTCTTTTTGAAACGATTCAGTCGTTACGCTAGGCTTAACAGTGATGTTTCTTTTAGTGTCGTTGTTGCCCTCAGAGGTATCTTCGCCATCATACATACCTGCATCTTCGTCAGCAAATGCGTCAGGATCGGCACTATATGATGATGACATGGTTTCAACATCGCCCATATCGTCATCGGAGGCGTCGTCGATATCCCCGCCCCAAGCGTAGCGAATACGACCACCTTTAGCCAAACCTTCTTCGCTGAAATCTAATCCGCCTCCGCCAATATCAACATCACCCGCTTCATCATCTCTAGCATCAGCTACATCGTCTGCTGTAAACCCAAAGTCATCACTTCCGCCATCTTCGTACTGCTTGTCAAGTTTAGCTGCAAATTCGGCATAGCTAGTAGGCGTACCGGCAGTTCCAGTTAGTTTAGCAGAAGGGCTAACTACGCTTGATATCGCCGTTGTGGTTGGCTTGCGACCCATAGACATATCAACGATGCTTTTAATATGTGCCATGCGCTGTGCAGAAGTTGCGTTAGACGGCATAGACCGCAAACCTTCGATAACAGCAGTAGCATAGCTTTTTCTAGAAGCAGCTTGTGCCTTTGCATTGGGGTCGGTGACATGGCTGAACATCTGATTGCTTAAAGATACTAGGTCTTCCATATTTCCCATTCTGGAAGTTGTTTCCCCGCCGTAGTTGAATGAACCATCTAGGTTGTAACCACCATTGGGTGTTGATACAAATGTATCGTAAACAGCATCTTTAACATCATCAAAATTGCCGCCACTATCAATTCTTGCTTTTAGGGCATCAAACACGTTACTAGCAGCAGCCAATTTTTCTAGATTTTGCCCTTGCAACTGGCTGATATCGCCCATACCGGGTATCTTATGTTTATAATACGCTGACCCCGGCATACGATAAATCGGGCGACCATCCATATGCATGAGAAAGCCGTTTTCTTTTGTAGTTCCGGTAGGATTCTTTTCCCACGCATCTTTGATTGCGCCCAAATCGCGGTACTCTTCTGCGATATTCATAGATGCGATACGGTTAAAAATACCACTTTCTTGAATGTAACGAGAAGATGTTCCTGTAGGGTCTTTTACTTCACGGGTCGGACCCAAAGCACTACCCACGAGGCCCATCATAGGACTTTCTGTTAAAACAGTAGCTAAAGTACCTAACTGTTTGCTGCTTGGTCCCGATTGTGTACCTAGCGAACTAAAATCTGTGCCGGAGAAAAAACCTTCTCGTGTAGGTAGTCCGCGAGAAGAAAGATAATCGTTAAAGTCTGAAAACTGAATGGTAGCCGGATCAACGGTACTAAGCTTGCTAATGTCAATATCCGCACCTTGACCAAAAGTTCGTGCTACACCCGTATCTGACCAGCTAGTTCCGCCACCCGTTTCCACTGTGGGAGTAGGCGTAGGCTCTGGAAGCTGCGCGATATCGTCGGAAGCTTCTTCTGTTGTTGTAACAGGTTGTGGATAGTACCAATCTACAAAACTAGCCATCTTTTGATCCCTTAATAACCGATTCGTGGTTATCCTTCAGCTTGAGGAGTGTTTCCAGTAAAACCAGCTTCCCCTGCAACTGGCGCAGTTCCGATTCCGATTGCGCTACCGTCAGTGCTTGTACCACCAGCGTCTTGAGGCTGTTGAGATACTCCTTCAGCCCCTCCCATGCTTGGGGATTGTTCACTAGGTGGGACACCATCTTCGCCTGATTGTTGTTCAGCATTTGCCATCATTCCTTTTAACATTTCGGCATAAATCTGTGCTTCGTTGACATCATTGACCAAGCTATCAGGGTCGATATCTTGAGAGATTGCCAATTCACGAATGAGATTCGGAATCTTGATGAACGGTGCCAACATTGGATTCGATACGGTTTGAAGAAGACCAATAAGACGTTGACTACGAACTTCCTTCTGCATAACAGCAGCTACACCACGAGGTTTGATCTCTAGATCGCCTTTGATGTCTTCCATAGCCTCGTTAAACTGCATGTTCCACTGGTAATAGGCTTCGCCCATCGGCTTTAGAAGGAAGTCGTCAACATTCTTGATGACGGTTTTCATAGACAGACTTGCCCCGCCCATCAACATCGATAGGCCAGCAGCAGTTCTGCCCGTACCGGATACACCTGTCTGACCGTGCATAATAGACGGCAGACCTGTTTCCTCATCGGCTAGTTGGCGGCTGATTTGATACATTTGAATGTTTTCAGGCGCAGTGTTAGGAAACTTTAAGCCGTTAATTGCTGTTCCTGTAACACCGGACTGACGACGGAATATCTTTCCGGGGAAAATATCCATGTTCTGACCGGGAACCAAACTGGCTTCGTCAACATCGAAGACCAAGTTACCGGCTAGAGCAAGGTTGTCAATTGCCATACGGACATGACCGTTCATAAGCAACTGGGCGTCTTCCATGTTCTCTGCTACACCTACACCCCACAGTTGATATGGGTTGATCTCGTAAGGAGTGACAAAAAACGGAATACGAGATGGAGTAAATGGATTAGCTACGCAACGAATTACGTGATTACCGCAAACCCACACATTAACCTGAACTTGTGTTAGTTCATCTGGCAGTTCGTCCAACTCCATGCCGACCTTATCGGCCATGACTGAATCAATTACGCCCCAGTATTCCAAAACCTCGAAGCGGTTCTCTTGATAATACGCTTCGGTTTCATCTTCACGAATTGTATCTTCAAAATACTTATCCGTATAGTTAGGACCGCTTTCCAATACCTCGCGGATTGCGTCGCCACGAAAATGCGGCATCATAATCAAGCTGCGAAGCTGCTGACGGTTCATACGGTGACGCTGAATAGCGTATTCGGCATCTTCCATATTCGTTGCAGCAGGGTCTGGGTAGAAATCCCAAATAGGGACATGTTCGATACGAGGAACAATTTTTTCGTATGGCTGATAGGTGCGTTCGCCAGATTCACCACGCTCCCACTTGTGAACACGCTTATACATGTTCAAAGGGCCTTTGATGACGCCTGTACCTAGCAGGGCAGCTTCGAAAAGTGCTTTTCTAATCACGGTAACAGCGTTTGTGTCTACCAACTGATCGTGGATGTGCTTTTCAGCCATCAAAGCGGACTTTTGGGCTGGTGAAATCTGCGGTTCACCTGCCAATGCTGGTCCTGAAACTATAGGAGCGTTTTCTAGCCCCTTATAAGCCCCTAAGAAGTGCGCTGGCTCGTTTGCGCGGGTAGCACCCGGAGCCAACTCTCTACCGTCACCCTCGAAGCCGTATGGGTCAGCAGCGGGGGGATTAACGATATCATCTAAGGGTGTTTTAAGATGTGCAAATTCTGCTACACCTTCTGGTACTGGTGTGGATTCTACAACGATGGGAAACTTTTTGTTGGCAAACAAAATATCTACAATCTGACCGTAAGCAGCCAGAACTTTTGTCTTGGTGATCTTGATGAACACCTTTGACCGTTCTGTTTCACGGTACTGTGTAGTTGAATCGTAGATGCCACGAAAGTTTTTGTACGCTTGCAACCAGCGTTGCTCGTAAGCGTAACGCCCATTCTCTGCATCTTCAAACCGCTTGACAATAAACTCCGCCAGATATGGCATCTGGTCGTCAGGAGATACGACATCTACGGGCTGATCATCTGCAGGTTCTAGAAACCTATCTTCCATCGGAAAAAATCCTTAGTAGTTGCGTTCGTCAGCCATCTTCATTACTGAAGGATCAACAGTCGTCTTAGTTTGCTTCTTCGGCATGTTTTCGGTCAAAACACCGGTTTGTGCACGGGTATCAAACTCAAGACGCTCACGATACAACTGGTTGCAGCCCATCATGTCATCTACAGATGTCTTGTCAGCACTGTTGATGTAAGATGCGCCGTAATTGTAATTGTTCATCGGCATTGGGTAACTCCCTAAATTAAGGTGTGGTTGGAATAGGTTCCCCAGTGTCGAACTGTGGTTTGCTCGACGCTAGGGTATCTTGAAGGTTGCGAAGATTCGATGCACGATTCCGCATAGCTTCAAATCTGTTGTTTTCAGAGGCAGTCATCGGTGAAAGAGATGCTTCACCAGCAATCTTTGCCTGTTCCTCTGCTACTTGCTGCATACGCTGTTCGTATGCGCTGTTCAAATTATTCAAATGTAAGTCAGACATCTGGTACGCTTCTTGCACCGGTATGCCGTACGCTTTAGCTACTTTTTCAGGAAGATCGAGTCCGGTTTCGGTTGGCTCTATCATTAAGGAAGCTGCTGTGCCTACGCCTGTAGAACGGGTAATACCACTAGCTGCTGCTTCAACAGGGTCTAGGGCAGCAAATCCCGTAGCTACACCTACACCGATACCAAGCTTACCCCAATCAATTTTATTCAAGGCATTCTTGAACCGTGAGTTCATAAGCTGCTGGTCGATCGGCCCTTCTCCTGATACCTCTGGCAAAGTCACATCGACGATGTTTGCTGGCATCGCTTGCGGTGTGACACCTTTTATTTCAGTCGTCTTGATTGTTGGAAAATCTTGTGGACGATTGATACTCTTATAGGTAGAGATGCTATCTTGGTCAGGGTCGAGAAAGATGTTCTTGTCTGTCTTTGCACCTTCAATACCCATGTAGGCTGCAGCCTGATTATCGATCGCATTGTGCAACACGATATGTGGGGCTAACTGTTCTTGCGTATACGACCCGAAAGGTTTCGCAATGTACTTCGGTTCTTCACCTGCGCCTACCTCTTTAATGGCACGGGCTTTCATTTCTGCACCGACTTGTGGTGGGAAGCCCAGCATGTTTACATAGGTCGCATGACCGCGACGAAGATCGTAAGCAGATGTCAAATAGTCGATAGGTTCGCCTGTCCGTGCATCTTCTAGGATACCGGGGACTTTTATCTGCTTCAAAATAGCTGACATACGCCCATCTGGTATCTTTTTACCATCATCCGTCAAAAACATCAGGTCAGGCATTTGCTTGTCAGCAAAACGAGTTGTATTTTGCTTTATGGCAGCATTCAACGTGCCTTCGACATGCGGAGTTAAAGGAATAGCCATTGCTTCGTCCATTTTTGCCAAATCAGCAGGAAGAAACAGTCCTTTCGATGAACTACCGGGGTCTGCTGCACGAATTGTGCCGCGCATCGGCATATTTATGATTTCTTTAGGACGAAAACCTGTGTACATTTGCGTCAAGATGGCGCGTACAACAGGTTCGTCTTTCGGATTGTTTTTTGCCCAATCTAGAAGCTTGACTTTTAGTTCGCCGTACTTCGTCGGGTTTATTCGCAGCTTTTTAGAGCGTGGCGCACCCTTCTTGGGCTGAATTACTGTATCTGTGAGGCGTGGAAAACCGTTAGTATCGTCTGCGTATTCGCCCATACGCTGCAGACGCTTTAGCTGGTGGACCACATTGTCTTCGAGGTTCTTGACAGCGGAATAGGTTGATGTCAGGGAGCCTGAAGATACACCTTCTTTTGCTTTTTTGTCTAAAAATACCTGAAGAGGATTATTTTCGTTTCGTGCGCTTTCAAAAAATTCAATGGCAGGGCGGTCCATAAAGGGTTTGAACTCTGGTGCAGTCAAACCAGACAAACCTTTAATCTGTCGCTTCTCTACATACAGGTCGATCAGGTCGCGTAGGCTTATCTGCGACGGATCAAACTGTGCTTCGATGATAGCTTTTGCCATTTCTTAGTATCCGAATACTTCATCTTGAACCTTGTAAACATGGTTCTTGATTGCGCCTAGTTGCTGGTGTATAGAGGCATAGCCAGACATACGGGTCATTAGCATGTAACGAAGCGCATCGTATGCGTGGTCTTCTGCCTTAGTATCTACATCTTCGCTGTTGGTTTTTGATAGCGGGATACCTGCAAGCTGTTTGATTATGTGCTGGCAGGTAGAGAATAAGCGAAGACGAGGCTCCTGTGTATACGGATCGTCACCTAAACGACGATGTACTTCCATCTTTCCTTGAATGCGGTTACGGTCTGAAGGGGTCCACCGTACACCAGAACGCATCATAGTTTCTGCAATGGAAGGCCCAAAACCCGTCTTATTCCAACAAGACGAATCAAGGACCGTATAGTGAGGTAGCGGATCAAATTGTTCTGCTTCTAGTATTTTATCAGCTAAATGTTCGGCTGTCAAGTGTTTTGCGTACAATTCACGATAAACCCAGATATTATTATCCCAGTCAATAGCCCCCCAAAGAACGCACGACGGGGCCGCGTACCCGTAGTCCGCTGCTCTAATGCGAGGCCAATTGGTAGGTAAATCGAAAGGTTCGACAACGTGTTTCACTCGTGAAAATTCGGGGAAGGCGGCTCCCTCCGCTACATCCCAATCCCCTTCGAGAAGACGCTTCCGTTCAACTTCTGGGAGCGAACGCAACATGGCTTCGTATTGACCGTCTGCCATGAGGTGGGGATTATCTGTCAGCCGCGCTGGTACAAACTTACGGAAGAACAGGGGCTGACCCGCTTTCTCGTGACCATTAGGCCACACAAACGGTTTCATAGTATCTATGTCGTACGCAGGAAACGCTTCGTTTTCCTTTTGTGCGTCGATGTACATCTTCTTGACCCACCAGCCACCGACACCGCCGGGGTTGGCTGTACAACGCATACATAAAGATTTTTGTAATTCGGGATCGGTAGAGCGAAGTCGGGACCGGAGATAGTCCCAGACATAGGGAGTTGGATATTGGGTGATTTCGTCGATGCCTATCCAGTTAAATGCCTGACCCTGAAAACGGGTAACATCCTTGTCTCTGTCTAGGTAGGTAAACCAGATGGTTGCACCAGAGGGAAAGACCCATGTGGATTTTGATTCTCGGAACTTTGCTCCGGGAAACGCCTTTGAATATAGCTGACGTGATTTATCGATAAGTTCTGTCAGTTCATCGAGGGTACGCCGGAGAAGAAGACCCCGCATATTGGGATTATGGCAATAGCGTAGGGGATCAGCAAGTAGAGCAAATGACTTACCGCCACCAGCGGCCCCACCATAGAGAACGTCTTGTTCACTTGCCGAAAGAAATTCCTCTTGTGGACCTTCATTAGGTCTAAAAATAATTTCCGAATCGCCCACAAGGTCGGAAACGGCGTTGGGTAAAACGGCGACGTCTCCCATATCGACGACTGCGCTTCCTTTTCCGCTAATCGCTTTTTCGACCTTTCCAATTGTCTTTTCCAGTTCACGGGCGTAACTTCTCTGGTCTTCGGCTTTCTTCGTTGACTGCGCTGCTTTCTTCTTTGCAGTCCGTAATCGTTTCTGTGCAGCACGACGCGCCCGTTCAGCCGTTGATAGCTGATAGGTCGCTTTCGGTGCGTTGGGGTCTTTGGGTGGACGACCTGCCTTACGCTTTGGTGCGTCGGTTTCGGACATTAAATCCTTAGTAACCTTCTGATAGGGTCTAAGCCGTATGCACGACGCGGCTGCGTATATCTACCACCGCCGTATGATTTCATACGCTGCTTCACCTGCTTTTCCGCATCGTCTAGTTCTTTGCGTTTAGCTATTTCGGCTGCACGGTATTCTGCATCTTTTTGTTTTGAAATTGCTGCACCCGCTTTTGCTTCGGCAGCTTGACGCTTACGATTTGCTTTTTCTTGAGCTTGATACTCTTTGCTGCGTGATGCGTAATCATCCATCGATAATAACCTCTTTTTTTGGTGGTAAGAGAACCACGCCGTGAACGGCAGTTACATTGTGGTTGATTTGTTCTTGTTTAGCTACACCGACGCGATTCAAAAGCGACTCTGCTGCCTTCAAACGCAAGTCATCACCTCGTTCAGGGGTGGGATTGTCTATCGTTTGGATTAGACGGTTAGCTGCCTTGAATGCGTTGGTAGCCAAAACCGACTTGGTGCGCTCTATGATCTCATCTGCAAGCGTAGATTTAAGCCATGCTGCTGATCCACGAGAATATCCGGCATCGATAGCGGCAGCAGTTACCTGACCGCCGTTTTCAAATAGCAACTCTAGGAACTTTTCCTGTTGAGGGGTTAATTCCTTCTTTTTGTGCGTCTGGGGAAGTAGGTTCATCACTTTTTTCCGAAACCGACTTACAACGCCACTTGATATCGAGTTCAAACAGGTTTGCAGCTTGTACAAATGATACCATCTCGCCGATACGAACCATACAGGCTTCGTGGGTCTTGTACGGACCTCTACTATCGACTAATTCGCGGCATGTATCGGGTGAAACCGACAGACAGACAAGAAGTGCTGCTTCATATATCATATCGGTTTCCTTTGTTTGTTAAATGTGGGACCGATTTGTTTAGCCTACATGTCCCTTTTTCAAAGGTAATAATAGGATTTTGTCGGACTGTGCTAGATAATCTAGCCCCACACACACAGTATAACCCCTAAATAGCTATTAGTCAACACAAAATACATGTCAATTACTATTTTTGGGGTAAAAAAAATTTTGGGGCTTGACATTTTCGAAAAACACCTGTATGATGAGGGTGTAACCCGCCGGGAAATAACCCCACACCCCTCAAATATCCCCCTACTCGTCGGTTTCATACCCCTCTGGGAGAACCCATTGGGGTCTTTTTTTGTCTACCCTCTGGGAGAATCCGCAGGGGAACTCCCTACGCGTCGGTTTCATAACCATATCGGTTACTCTCTTGGGTAAAATTACGAGGGAGATTGCTAGGACTTGTACTAGGGGGGGGTGGTGGCTCTTACGCGCCCCCGCGCAAGCAAAATATATATTTTTTTATTTGGATTTGTCCCATCGGCGATACCCAAGGCACCCCCAAAACCGACACCCTCGACTAATTCCGCCGGATTTCCCCGCATACAATCCCGCGCACGCACGCGTGGGGTTTTGTCATGTCGGTTATTTTGTGGGGACGCTATGTCGGCCAGTATTTGTAGCAATCCCACTGGCTGATCACCGCCAGATTATCCCGCAATATCAAACCCATGATTTATTTACTGGGTACATGGCAAAAAAGAACCCCGCCGGACTAGCCAAGCGGGGTCAAGTTGGAGGGATGCGGGTCGGTTTCGTCAGCCAGTCAAAGCTTTCTGGTCGGTTTTGACAGTGATTGTTTCGTTGATCTGTTCGCGGGGCGGAAAGGTTGCAAGTCCGCTTTCAAGGTTTGCATAGGCATTGGCAAGCGTCATAAATTCCGGCACGATCTGCCACAATATTGCTTGATTGTGATGATCCAGCTTGGCCGCTGCCGCATGAACCATTGCCATCGTTGTCGCAATATCAAGCGCACGGGTATCCGCCACATTGAGACCTTCAAGCCATTTCCTTGTTTCATATGCCATAGTCTTTTTCCCTTCTAGTCGGTTTATAGGACGGGGCAACCGCTGCCCCGCCCCTATTGTTTAGGTTATGCTGCCTTGTCGGTCAAGCGGTACAACACGCGATATTGCCCACGGGCAACCCGCTTCTTTTCGACCACAATGCCGTTTGTCCGCAAGTCTTCAAGATATCCCGAAACAGTCTCACGGGATACGCCAAGCAATCCGGCAAGGGTAGGACGGGCAATAAACCCTTTACGCAAAATTGCCATGATCCGATGATGCTGGGCGCGGATCGGCTTCGGCTGCGGCCGGTTGGTTTCTTCCCCGTTACGATCAGCAAACAGACGGGCAAGTTTTTCCATCCATTCGCGCTGATCATCAGCCGCCTTTTTTGCTGCCGTTTCATTCGCCTTTTTGACCTCGCTGGCTGCTAGGTCGCGGGCATATTGCCGCCACTGTTTCGTGGCTGTTTTGCGCTCATCGGCACGATAGGCTTGTTCCAGACGCCACTGGCAATTAGCCAATTCTTTTGTCAGTGTTTCGATCCGGTCTTTTGTGTTGGTTTCGTTATTCATTGGTTAGTTCTTTCTGCCCCACGGGGCGTTGTCGGTCATTCAAAGGATTATCACTAGAAACAATATGACCGCGATCATTACTAGCGATTTATAAAAAAGATATGCGCCTTCCAGTTCTGGATCCATCACGCCGCCGCCATTTCTTGCCATAGGTCGCCGCTGGTCAGTTCCCGAATATCACGGTTTCGATCAAACCGCTTCTTTTCATCCCTGCCGCCCTTGTTGGCATCCGGCAGATGGGTCGCCCAATGGGTCAAGGCGTTATATCCCGCCCACATGGTCTCGCCTAGTTCGCGGGTCTCTTTCGTGAATAGATCAAGCAAGGTTGCCAGTTTCTTTTGATTGATGTGCAAGCCTTCCTTGTCGGCATTCGCTGCCGCAACCTTGCCATCTTTTTTGACAAATTCAGACGCGATCAGGAAATCATTAAACCCCTGCATGGTCAGCCGCTTTTCCCGTAACTGCTGCATATATTCAAGCTGGCCTTCCCACATTGAAAGACCTAGCGCACCTTTTACAATAGCCGCGCCAACATTCATGTTTTTTGTGTGTTTCTGGATTTGGTGATAGGCCTTTTCCCCGCCGAAAACCTGCGTATTACGGCAAAGATCACGGTAGGCACCGCTGAATAGCTGAAAAGACCACGATTTATCCACACTGTTGAACATATCCAAGCGGCACCGGCTAACATCGGGCTGGCCTTCTCTTGTCCGATTTGAATATTGCCGGTCGGTTAGATCGTTAAAAAAGATAGTGCGATGAACCCGCAAGCCTTCCAAATAAATCCGGTCTACGACTTCAACATTGTCAAGCGGTAGGTCGGTTTCCTGCAATCGTGCTGCCTGTTCCTGCATCAACCGGTCATGGGGCTGCAGGTTATAGCTATCTGGGTTGAATGGCAGGATATCCAGAACGCCGCCCGTTGCTGTATTTTGCAGGGTCTTAAATTTGGTCGGTAAATTCTCGACCAGCCCCCGTTCATCGGTTACGGCTGCTTCTACCGGCACTGGACGGAAACGGGCGAACCGTTCATAAAGGCTGGTATCGGCAACATTATGATGGGTCGAAAATATATCTGCCCCTTTTGCGCGGGCATTATCTGCCGCATGGGTTGGGATTACTCCAAACATGATCGTGGTTCCTTTCTCGGTTGGTTGATCATGGCATATTATTTGCACAGCCCGCCGCCCCACGCAATAGGAAAAATGAAATAAAAAGAGGCGGGAAAAATCCCCGCCCCTAGTGGATCAGCCCCGCTTCTCAACTGATCCGATGCTACCCCCGCCGCCG
>Ga0255781_10002377_pt1 | contig 15035 bp, 19 predicted proteins | sample 101ome_21_FD_179979 | JGI IMG/M metagenome (GOLD analysis project Ga0255781, IMG submission 179979) | Coastal salt marsh microbial communities from the Groves Creek Marsh, Skidaway Island, Georgia - 101413BT metaG (version 2) | ecosystem: Environmental > Aquatic > Marine > Intertidal zone >...
AGAATGCCGTTTTCTGATGCACTGTCATTTGTCGCTTTAAATCTCAACGATGACCAAGACCGTTGTAACGCAAGTATTAACTGCTTTGCCCAAAGCGAAATATTTGGCCCAACAGGTGGAAAGCTGGGTGTTGTCATCGCCCACCCCTAGCCTTGGTTTCTAGCCTAGGTATACCAAAACGCCAATCATTTAGATCGCTGCCAATGACGCGCATTCTAACCTGCCTACCCACGAACCGCATAGAGGTAGGGTTGCTCATTGTAAACGGCCCATAAGTGCGCTCTGTGTCGTTGGGGTAAAACCTCGTTTTAAAAGACGTTGTAACTTGGCCCTGCGTTTTTTCGTCAGGTATCATTTGCGTTACGCTCATAACCTGATCGCCAGCGCCAATAGAGATAGGGCCGCTTTCTGCAAAGATAGATGCGCCATCATGGTTTTGCGCTACTTCCTGATTATAAGCCTTGCCTGCTGGTGAGAACCAGATTGGATTTTCAAACACGCCATTATCTACACCAGATGTGCGATCCAAGTCTCCAATCATCCAGTGACCTTCGCGGTAATTGTATGAAACGTACTTATCACATTCTGTGCTTGATGAACTAGGGTAGAACCACCAAATTTCTGAGTGCCGCCCATTAGTGACAGCGTGTACTTTTGATTTTTGGTCTGAGTTAATGTCATTAAACACATAATCAGCAACATCACACGGTAGTGCCTCTACTGTGTTGCCGCGATACATAAAGAAGCTTTCACGCCCCATCCAGAACGCACCAATATCTGCTGCCGCTGCTGCATGTCTTGAAATAGCACCGCAAGACGAACCCACACGCTCAAACCCATAGACAAACGGTGGGCCTTGGTATGACGCAGTATGCGCATCAATATCTGTGAGGATTAACGCTTGGCTGCGAACACGAATGCCCTGCATAATTCTTCCGCTGGTTTGCAACTCAAGATCACCAGCCTCATTGGTTGCTGCCGCTGTCCATGTCGTATTGTCCTCACGGTCACACCACTGCACCTTGCGAGGATTACCGCCTGCACCTAGCGCAAAGATAAATCTTTCCTCTGTGACTAAAATGCCAAGATTATCTGTTGGCGCATTAGAAACAATTGCAGCAGGGTTAGATGTGTTTAGCGTCCACTCATAGATGTAACCATCTGTATTTGCGCAAGCTACTAGATACTCCCCCCAGTTATCTACAGACCAACTTGTGCAATCCTCAAGTGTGCCGCCCTCTGGCCTCTGCACCCCATAGTATGCAGTACCATATGTGCCGCCGCTATAACCTCTGTTGGACGTAGCATCCACATTTCCAGCAGTATAGCCAGTTGGCGTGATCGCAACAGGTGTGCCGCTTGCAGGCGCAATGAACAAACCATTAGCTGTTCCCGCCGCAATAAATCTATCACCGCTTAAATCGCGCCAAGCATGAGTTCCTCTGATTGGATCGCTTGTAATTGTGGATCGCAATGTCCACCCGCCCACTGGCTGCATGACATTATTTGACCAACGAACAAGGCTTGCATCACGCCAGCGCCCTGCCGATTGCATATCAGTGCCGTTTCTGAATACGCCTGACGGTATTTGTAGCGGTGTTAATGGCATTATGTCACCTCTAATATGTCAGCCCAAGTTGATCCCGCTGTTTGATCGCGGTAAAGCTCATCGCCAAACCCAGAACTTGTAAACTTTTGTATGACAAAGTTGCTGTTCTGCGTAAACATCACAACATTTCCTGTTGCGTTAAAATCTGCAAGATTACCTTGGCTGAGACTTTTGAGGCTAGAAGATGCAGAAAACTGAGTGCCAAAAGTTTTGTTGGGATTAATTGGCACAGCAGCAACAAAGTCATACGGACTTGTGCTATCAGCAACTGCCGCCACCACAGCGTCCTGTCTTTCATTAATATTTATGTCAGATGGAACACTGTTTCCCAATTCTACAGAGCCTGTTCTTGCAGATATGCTAGAGCCATCAAATGGGAAAATATCCATGCCCCCATTCCCACTATTACCGATTGTAACAAAGAAGCTGTCATCTTTAGATAGATCGCCTCTAATAGAGCCATAGGTTGCGGCTGGGTGATTGTAAGTGCTACCTATTCCTGTTGACACATCCCAATCCATCAAAAATGCAGTAGAGCTTCCAGAGGTGGCTATTAAGTAGTTACCAGACTTAGAAAACTTACGTATTCTTGAACTGGTGCTATCTATTAGCGAACCAACTCCAGATGCAGAGTAAGCATACACCTCATAGGTTCCCGCACTACTATTAGAAAAAGCTATAGCGTCACCTGCTGGGCTAATGTCTATTATTCTTTTTCCGCTTTGCGCTGATCCTATTTGGCTTCCTATTCCTGTGTCCTTGTCCCACGCATAAATCAAAGTTTCTGCGCCTGTGGTTTCATAAACAGCAAAACTGTTTGCAGAGGGGGAAAATATAATCTCGTTAAAAAATTTCCCACTAACTGTCGTACTGTCTTGCGTCACAACACCGCTGCGCTTCCACTCATGCACAACTAAGGAGCTATCGTTGTGCGTTTGCGCAACAAATGTCCTTGCAGTGCCTTTCTGACTTGAGCCAGCTATAAGAAGCTCTCTTACGCTCATGACATATCTTGCCCTGCTGTAAACCCATACCAGTTTGTACCGCCATCGTGGGTAAATAGCACAAATATATCCACTGAGCCGCTTCCGCTAGTCAAAACGGGGTCAAGCCCATCTTGCCATTTTACCGCAGCAGGCCATGTAATTTCATAATCAGACGACCCCTGCACAACTTTTAGAAGGCAAGAATACGATGCACCTGAAGGCACATTGCTAAAGGATACGGTGGTTGCGCCTGTTAGCGTAATTGAGAAAGAATTTGCAGTCTCACAATCCAGCGATGGCGTTGTGCCGCTCAAAGTGCTGTGAGTTTCTAAATATGACGCAGCCTTTAAATCGCCAGTTAAGCTAACCGCATTTGCAGCAGATGCTGTGACAGCCTTACTTGCTTCACCTGTGCCTAAAGTTGTTATGTCAAGATAGTTAAGCTCTGCTGCTGTAGCTGTTACGCCATCAAGAATGTTAAGCTCTGCCGCTGTTGATGTAACAAGAGTGCCGCCTACCTTCCACAATCCTACATCTAAATCTGGTTTGATTGCAGTTGTTCCGTCCAGCAGATCATCTAAGCTATCAAAGTTAGTATTGATCTTTGTACCCCAAGTATCTTCTGAAGCACCGACCTCTGGCTTTGTTAAGCTGTACGTTGTGGTATTGGTGTCTGCCATTTTGCTCTCCTACGCCGCGTCTGACCAAGTGTCGCTGCTGTCTAATTGTGTTACCCACACAGTATCATTATCCGCTTGCTCTGTCCAACTATCCACCTCTAACTCTTGGAAGTCCCAAGCAAAACGCGCTGGCAAGGTTGGCACACCAGCCGTAATTTCATTTACTCTCAGCTTGTAAAGCTGGCGATAAGGCAGAGTGTCAACAACGGGCGTTGTGCTAATATCAATCGGCACAAAGTTACTGATAACGGAAACCGCAATACTATCTACGCTTGGCGCAGCAGTGGATATTTCATTGCTACCAAAGTTATAGACAAAGCTAAGTGTGAGACTATCTACCGTTGGCGTAGTGCTTGTAATCTCTGTTGCTGTGAGATTGGACGTAACTGATACTGGTATGCTGTCAACAACTGGCGTTGCGCTAATGCTATCCGCAGTAAAGTTTGACGTAACTAATACATCAATTTGGTCTATCGTTGGATTAGATGAAATCGTATCCGCTGGGATAATCGTTTCATCCTCATACATCGTCACAATGTCAACGATGACTGCGCCTGAAGTTATTTCAGTAGCGGCAAAGTTGTAAATGTGGCTTATGCTTATCGCATCAACAACGGGCGTTGTTGATATATCATCAGCAGTGCATGGAACAGTGATAAACGCATTAGCGCTATCTACTACTGGTACGCCAGCAGTTATTTCGTCAGCAGATAACTCGTAGTTAATCTTGGAAACGTCATCTGCTAACGGTGCTGATGCTAATGCGACAAAGCCAAGCATTTAGTTATTCCTCTCTAGGGTCTACCCAATCTGGGTTTAGTGTCCACGTTGTGCCATCGTAAAAATACTTCCAACCAAACCAATCGTCTGGATCTGTGACATTCTCATGCACTGTAACATTACTGCTGTTACAATCTGCAATGATTAGTTCTTCTGGATCGCCAATAACAGTCCTGTCTGCTTGCAAGTCTATCACTTTATCATCTGCAAACAAAAACAAAGAAATGTTGTTGTCGTTTCTGATTATCGTTTTCATGCGTTACCTTCTTCAATTAGTATTTCCGTTGCGGATATAGCCTTGCCAACTTTATAAGTGCCAGAAGTGGAAAGCCCACCAGAGGTGTTGGCATAATAAACTGTTCCAGCTGTTAAACCTGATTGCTGATCGTTTGTACCAGTGAATATAGTTATTGTCCCTGTGGCTCCACTTGAAATGGCAGCAGTGGCAATGCCTACCCAGTTTGCAATGTTACTGGATGAAACAACACTTACCGTACCCGCCGTATTTAACGCCACTACATCACCAGCAGATATGGCTCCAGAAGCAACAAAGTCATATGTCCCGCCACCGCCAACCCCTGCTGCTGAAATAGATGCAGCAGTTGTAGCATCAACAGAGGCTATGTTCGTTAGACCCTGAGTATTACTAATTACTTGTGTGCCGCCTACTTGTATAGCCATTAGTTACCCTCAGTGATAAGTATTTTGGTTGCTGATATAGCCTTGCCCACTTTGTAACCTGAATCTGTCGTTGACAAACTCCCATCTGCTGCCACGTAGTAAGTGCTTCCTGTAGTAAGACCTGTCTGTTGTTCATTGACACCACCTACAATTGTTACAGTTCCTGTGGCTGCATTTGATATAGCTTCAGTAGAAATGCCTACCCATGTGTCGTTGTTTGATAGTGTGCCAGCATTTCTAAAAACTCTTGCTGCGGCATAAGCACCGTTTTGATTATCTCTATCTATAAATACAACCCTTTGAGCATTAGCATCATAAGTAGAACCTGATCGGTATACGGTGTTAGAGCCAGTAGTAGTTGTACCAAAATTTGCAGGTGTGTTAAATGTTATGGAAGTCCCACTTACTGTTCCTGTTGCATACCTACCATTGGCATATTGAAAAACCCCGCCTTTATAAAAAACATTTACCTTTCCTACACTAGGATCGTAAACTGCTGTTAAACCACCTGCTTCTGCGCCCCCATTCCACGTATCAATAGTTGTAGCTGTTCCAAAGGAAATTGTAGTACCACTAACTGTGCCAACCGCAGCTTTGGGTGTATAAGGGTTAGAGGAGCCTTCACTCCAAAATACAACAAATTTATTATTTGCAGTATCATAAACTGCATTTACACTTTGTGCTTGACCTGATGTAAACTGTGCTGCTGTTCCAAAACTAATAGAAGTTCCACTCACAGTGCCTACACGGGCTTTTCCTTTAGAGCTATCACTTACATCTCTGAAAAATACTACAGGCTTTTCATTATCAGGGTCATAAACGATTCTGTGATAATATGAATTTCCAGACGAACCAGGATACCAATCTCCTGAACTTCCAAAAGAAATAGACGTACCACTTACTGTACCAACCCATGCTTTTCCTAAATTGCTAGAGCTAGAAGATGTACTTGTTACTATTACCTTGTTATTTGCCGTGTCATAGCAACAAGAAGGAAAATAAGTTACAACAGAAATATATGTTACAGGAGTTCCAAAACTAATAGACGTACCACTTACTGTTCCTACTATAGCCGTTCCGTAGTTATTACTGTTAGGATAAACTATGATAATTTTTCCTGTGTCAGGATCATAAGTTAGATCAGTTTCGGAATAAACATCCGTTGCAAACTGAACGGCTGACCCAAAACTAATAGTTTCTCCACTTATAGTGCCAACAAAAGCTTTTCCTTTATAGCTATCAGATTGATCACTTATAGCAACAACTACTTTTTGATTTACAGGATCATAAACAGCACCAAAATAAATTGAGTTTGAACTATTAAAAGTAGTTAAAGAACCAAGATTTTCAGTCTGAGTTGTCCCACTAATAACTTCTACTGTACCGTCTGATCTTAAACCAACAACATCACCAGATGCTATGGCTCCAGTTGCAGTAAAATCTAAAGTACCACCGCCACCTACACCAGCCGCACTAATAGATGCTGCTGTGGTTGCGTCAATAGATGTAATTTGCTCTAAGCCCTGACTGTCATTTATAACAGTTGTGCCGTCTATTTTAATAGCCATCTTCGTGTTACTCCACTATTAGCTTTTAAGTTCCGCAACCTCTGCCTTGAGTTCATCAATCTGGGTTTGTTGTTCTTTGATTGCCTGTATCAGCAAGCCAACCATGTTACCGTATGCAACGTTCTTGAAGCCATCCTCGTTTTCACGAACTGCTTCTGGTAATACCTTCTCAACGTCTTGAGCAATGACACCTGTGGCACGTTCTGTGAACTCTGGCTTCTTATTATCTTCTGTTTCAGGAAACGCATCGTTGTCCCAATCAAATGTCACACCTTTAAGGGACTGCACCTTGTCCAGTGCATTATCAATTGTTTCAATGTTCTTCTTGTAACGGATGTCTGAAGTGCTGTTTAAGTCACCCGTTACTGTGACACCAGTGCTGGTTGTTTCTACTTTGGATGACCCATTGTGATACATCCTAGTGTAAGAATTGTGGACACCTAAAAACAACCAATGATTATTTACATCGTTGTAGATACCTGTACTGTTACCATTATTGTGCATAAACACAGCACGACCACCAATGCTATATCCTTCGTAGCCATTATGCGCACCTCCATCAATCTGGATAGAGCCGTAGCTGCCAGTGACAGGTTGGAAGTAGCCGTTGCCACTGTCGCCTAGACGTACACCTGTGGTGTTGACTGTGATTTCAGATGAGCCGCCTGTGGCAAGGGTAATGGTGTTTGTGCCAAAACCAAGATAAGTATCGGTATCACCTTCGTGGAATAGTTTATCACGCAAATAAATGTCTTCAACACCGTCTATGTAGCCACCTTGCATACGAAGGTTAGCAGTAGTTCCACCACCGCCCAAAAGAACCTCAGTAGAGCTTAGACCATTAGCGTATTGAAGGTATAAAGATCCGTTATATCTGTGAATTGTAGCACCACCACCACCACCAAACCCATTGCCAATTCTAATTGGGTTTCCTGACCCTGTACCTGATTGAACTTGGATACTTTCAGTAAATGTAATGTCACCCGATGCGCTGTCATCCGCATCACTACGCAAAAAGCTGCTTGCCTGTATTCCGTCTACTGTATCAGCATCTAAGCCACTACCAGAGCCATCTACTGTTTTAATAGCAGTTAGTATCTCACTAGCAGTCTGGTCAGCAGTAGCACCTGTCTCTATGCCGTCTAGTTTGGTTTTATCGCCGTTAGCAAATGCGCCCTCTGAGGGTGGTTGCTGTATATCATCAGCCGCCGCCGTGATAAACACAACCGCATCGCCAGACAGGTTAATCTCATTGTCTGAGTTATTACTTTCTAAAACTGTGCGTGAAAGCGTTGTTCCAGAAGCCGTGTAGGTACCAGTGCCGATTTCCCAGTTATCGCCATCCTCTATCGTGTAGCGTACACTGTCACCATCTGACACACCGCCATCAGCAAAGGATTGGTATCCCGTTACAGCACTGCCTAGCGTAATTACACCAGTACCAGTGGTTGCCGTAGCTACCTTAACTCTATTGGCTAAAACAACCATATTTCACCTACTTATGAAGGATCAGGAATTTCTACATCAAATGCTGTCACGGTAAACGTGTTGCCAGAAACCACACTTTGCGATGTTGTCAGTGAGCCAGTACAAAGCAAGCGCGTGTTTGATGTATCAGTGATTGCGTAATGCGTTGCCGTGCCAGACCCAGTAACGCTGCCATCCGTAATCGCTGCGCATGTTGTCTTGCGTCCTGACGTGTCACCGTCTTGCGGTGCGCCAAATGCAACTGAGGTGCTATTGCCTAGCGTATATGTGCTAGTCGCCTCTGTGTAGCTCGTTACTTCCTGTGACGTAATGTCTATGCGATTGGCTTCTGTGTCTAACTTAGACAGCGCTGCATCCAATACATAATCTGATATAGTTGCCATGTGTTTCTCCTAGTATGTGTTGACCTGCATACGCAGCCCAGAGCCGCCAAATTTAGCTTTGTCGTTGTTTGCATTTATACCATCAATTGCACTTTGGTACAACGATGACCATAATCCCGCGCGTTGATCTTCTACAAGATAAGGCGCTGAGTGCATTAAAGCACCATACAAGTACGCATCAGGAAAGTATTGCAAAACCCAATTAGATGTAGCGCTGTCGCTCAATGGCGTTATTCTTGCGTAGTAGTAAAGCTCACCAGTGTATGATGCATCTGGAGTAGGCCACAATTCTATTTGACCCCCCGTTATGCCGTAAAATTGAGGCTTACCACCTGCATCCGCGTTACCTTCTCTGCGCTGCTGCAATGCCAACGGTGTAAGCAACTCAATCGGGCGCTCATCTACGTCTAAGTGAAAACGTACCGCCTCTAAGAAGCCTTGCGGTAACTGGGTATATCTAGCGTCAAGAGATGCTGTAGAGCGTTGCTCCATGCGCCAGTGGCGTACTTTGCGCTCCATATCTGCTTCTGCCAAGCTAATGAAATCAGGTATAACCGATGTTAGATCATCCCTGTTTAGCCAGTTAGCTATAGATGTTTTTAGCTCAGTGTAACTTGTTATTGCCATTGTCTACAATCTCCTGAACTTTTACGCGATAGTGCTTCGCCATAGTTTCACTGGGCAATTCTTCAAGCACTTCCACAATAAATTGATCATGCGCTTTCATAAACGCTAAACCAAAATCGTCTGTTTCTATTTCATATTCATTCACTGCCCACTCTCCTTAGATAATCCATCAGGTTCATCAACTGATCCCGTGATGGCCCAACCTGTTCAGGCACTACAGGATTAAATTGAGTATACACCTCTGGGCGATATTTTCTATTGCTAAGACCCAAGTAACCCATGTCTTTAGCCATGCTCATAGCGCGTCCCTGCGCTAATCTGTGAACTTCTTGTGGGTCTAGCTTCTTATCGTACTTAGAAGCTAAGTCCATGACTTCTTCCCGTGCAAGCAAGTATAGCTTTTCTAAATCTTCCGAAACGTCATAGAAACCTTCTTCTGGTTGGCGCGTTGTATGCACAAATTCACCTAAACCGCGCTCTGGACTATAATCGCTAGAACCCCAATACGATTGTTCTGGGTACGGTTTATAGATAAACTCTGGTTCTTCCCTGAAAGGCGTTAGGCGTGTGCCATACGATAAATCACGTTCTGCGCCTCTAATATTTTGATTTGTTAGCTGCAATGCTGGATTAATAATTTCTCTTGGTTCATCTGAGTAATGAAACAAGTCTAGCAATCCTCTGGCTATTTTTGCTGCATTTCTTAAACCCTGCGCCATTATTGACCCCAGCTTTTGATAATGTCTTCTAGCTGCCTGCGCTCAATCCCATCTGGCATTCCTTCTGGGTCAGATGTCCAATCAGGCATTAGGCCAACTTTCTGATCTGCATAAACCGTATCTGCACCTGATGCTGCTGCATTACGTTCAGCAAACGGGCCAAAGTTTACCCAACTATTTTGACCGCGCGTTTCAGTTGTCATTGCGCCCCTGGCTTCTGGGCTGAACATTCTACTATGCTGCAACCAAGCCCGTTCTTCACCTTTTGATCTAAATTGAGGGTTGCCGCTACCCATGTGACCAAAAACATCATGGACAACACGGAAAGCATCGTTTGCGACTGCATCAGGTTTATCTCCTATCAGACCAACTGGCGTGAGCAATGGATTAGCTGACGCATCAAAGTCAGGATTTGTACCATACCCAAAGTCTGTGGGAAACACAGTTAAGTTGCGATTTTCAACAATATCTTTGTAACCTAACGCTGGGGTTTCTGCGTAAGGATCAGGCATGTCACCCTGTAAAAAACTGAAGTTTATGCCACTATCTTTCAAAGCATTGTATTGACCTAGAGTTTCCTCAATCAATGCCTCATACGCTGCGCGTACTTTTGGATCATCAGGTGCGTTTTCCATGCGCTCATACGCTGCTGCAATCAGCTTTGCACGTTCAATGTCCTGATCTGGATAGGCTAGGAAATCAGGTATATCTATGCCCTGATCGTTTAAATACTTTTCCTCTGCTACTTTAATTGGCAGAATATCGCGTGAAGAAAAGCGTTCACCTTCCATCGCAACAGCAGGCGGTTTTCCCTCACGGCCTAGCATATTTACATCTGGGTCTGTTTCTAAAGTTTCACCCAACAAGTATGGTCTTGCACGTTTTGTCATAGCACCAAATTCTGTTGCCCGATCTATCAGACCAGCGAATGGTGCTACCTCTGTAAAAGGCAGTTCATTTGTTAATGCCATCAAATCACGCGCCAGCCGATCACTGGAATTGCGCGACATGCCCAAATCTTCGGCAACATTTTGCACCGTATCTACGCCTGTTGCTGTACCTGCTTGAAGCAAAGAAGGTAATGCAGCCACCCCGCGCAGAACACCTACTAGCGGATTGTACTTGATATAAGCTGGGCCATCTCTGCCTAGCCCACCTATTTCGTCTAATGTGTTAAGGGCATCTGTTCTAGCTCTACTTGCAAAGCCACGATCCCTGCGCTCTAAATCACGCTCTAACATCGTGCGCCCATAGTCTTGCAGAAACTCTATCAGGTTCATAGCGCACCTACGCTTTTCAAGTATTCTTCTATGTCATCTTTTGTGACATCGCCACCTTGCAACATTTGAGCTAGTCCAACGCTTGCGGGTACTGCTGCTGCTGACAGGTTTTTAAGATGGGAAAATTCTGGATCAAATCGCGCAAACCGTGATCTCAGCCTGCCGCCTTCGTCAAAAGTTATCTGATCTGTAGAGGGCTTTCGGGATGCATCTTGCATAGATCGCTCCCACGCCCTGTTTGCTGCGTCTGTTTCTTTGTATTCTTCAAAACTTCTACTTCTGCCAAAGCCACCAATTGGGTGCGCTCTTGGGCTATAAGGGCCACGATCCAATACGTTTTCTATTCGTGCATGAGGTATACCTTCGTCACGCATAGCGTATGCAATCTGATCTGTTGAAGTTACTGGCCCAACCACAGTCTCACCATCAATCATGTGCTGCACACTTTCACCACGACTTTCAGGATACAAATACACATCAAAGAAGTTCTGCAATGTGTTCCCTGATGCTTTGTCCTTAAAATCAGGACTAATCGCAGCATATGACGCACCTTGTACGTCTACATCTAAAGCCTTTTGGCGCAGATTGTTAATTTGATCTGAAATATTGTCACTTGCGCCTTGCTTTACCAACAAGTCAAACATCGCGCTATCTTCGCCTGCTGTGTATGTATTGGCGATTGCAGGGTTATCTGACGTATATACAGGCGTGATGTCGCTATCAAAAGTGAAACGCTCTGGATTGTCCATTGCACCGTGAATAGATCGTTCTTCTGGTCTAAATCCTAACAGACCAGCACGTTCCATTCTTGCTTCTGTTGACATATCTAGTGGCGTGTATGCAGCCATCGTCTGTGGGTCTGCCGCAGCCATCATTTCTTCCGTGACTTCGTTAGCTCTGCCTTGCTCCCGTAGCTGCAAAATACGCTTTGCCATCTGTTGAGCATCCGTCTTCGCGGGTATATCGTCAGATTGCAACAGGAAGTCTAGTAGATTTCTTGCAAATGCTGCTGCTTGTCTTGCACCACGACCTGCCATTACCACTTAACCTTGTTAGCCCAATATGCCCCGCTCATCTTGCCCTTGGCAATGTTCTTAGCATGTCTTGCTTTAAATGATTTGGCACGTTTTGTCATTGTCTTATCGCCTGTCTTACCCTGCTGCCCAAAGCGGATGGTCTTAACCTTGTCGCCTTCTTTCGCCACAACAACGTGTGACTTGGTTTTGTGATCGGGTGTACGCTTTGGCTTGTTGTAGCCGCTGACACCCGCACGGGCTAGTCTAGGGTCTTTTGGCATTAGTAGAAACCACCCCGAAAGTTTTGCTTGATGATGTTCTGACCTAGCATCTGGTACATCTTGGGTTTTTTGGCCTTGAAGTAATCCGCTGCTTTTAGCCCGTCATATTCACCATAAGTATCATTTATTAATTGATCTACTTCTGGGGCAAAAGAGAAATCATCTAAACCCTCGCCTGACAGCGCTGCGCCAATATTAGCTAAACCGCTGTACATTCCACCGCCACGATACATGCCACCTGATGCATAACGTCCACCGCCATCACCCATGTCCGTCATATCACGGTATCCAAACACATTTGCAACTCTGTTGCCAAAGCCACCGCCTTGCTTATTACCGCCACCCATAAACGACAAAAGACCCGCTTGCGGTCTACCGTAGCCACTGGAGCGCATATAACGCTGTTGGGCATCTGCACCTTGCGTTCTGCCTATCGTCTTTGCAGTGCGGTTGTAATAGCTGGCATCACGGTCTTTCAACCCCAGACCCATTGATAGATCGTCAAGAATACCCATTATTTTTTCTTACCGCCTTTGCGGCCCTTCTTTTTGTATCCGCAAGCCATTATTTCTTGCCTTTCAGTTTATCATAGATACAGCCGTTTTTGCACATAGCTGGATTGGGACAAGCATTACCAGTGTTTGGACATTGCATTACTTCTTCGCTTTCTTTTTCTTGGTTGTCTTTGCGGCTGCTTTGAATGCCGCCGCTGTTGGCGCACCTTTAGACCCAACCTTGCGCATCTTCTCGCCAGAACCAGCCTTAATCCGCTTCTGTTTATTGTGAATGTTGGAATACAAACCTTTTTTGGGCATGGGCAACTCCTACGTTAGCTGCACCTTACCACACTAGGCTATGCCGCGCAAATTCCTTCTGATTGGCTCACCCCAATCGCTTTGCGACCTGTAACCTACCGCAAGATACCTGAAAGCATCCGCGCCGTGTGATGTCCAATCGTGTAGCGGTCTGCCCCGCCAAGTCTTCAGCTTTTCATCAAAGTCTCTGCGATATTGCCTCAGAGCCTCTACGCCTCTAGTGCAGTTATCAGCATCAAACCAACACTTGGGGATCATGGTACGCGCAGCCTGTATGCCATCCTCTACCGCTAGTTTCGGCGCAATCTCAATGTTCCGTATGCCCAGCGCGTCAAGCGTTTCAAGCCTGCTTTTCCCTGTTCCCAGTTCCTTGACTTGGACATCATGCGGCAGAATGTGTTGCTCGTAGTGATATTCTTTGTCCAAAAGAACTTTTGCATAGTGATCTAATCCTACTCCGCTGCTTTCGTAATAATCTATAATCCTGATTTCTTGGCCTACGAACTGAGCAAACCATATTGCTGTACTGTCGCCTATGCCCAAGTCCCATGCCGTGATAACAGATGCAGCGCGATCATACGGCACACGGGTAATGCGCCCATCCTCTGTGGCCTCTTTCATTTCTTTTGCGTAAAAAGCCCCTTGGATTGCCGCCTCAAAGCTGCACTCAAATTCTTGCTCGTAGCGGTCATCGCCCATTGTACGTCTTGCCTCATCAAGTTCTTCTTGATCCAATATTGACGTATCTGATGCTTTGAGCATTGCGGTGAACCAGTTAGGATCGTCTTGTGCTTCATGCCACAGTTCCCAGAACTCGTTCTTACCTTTAGGCGTTGAAATAAAGGTAGCAGAGCCGCGTCTATCTGCCAATGCGGGACGGATAACATTTGACCAAGCTGACGCAGGGAAATCTGCCATCTCATCAAGCACCACTGCATCAAAGTACAAACCACGCATTGCGTTGTAGTTATCTGCACCGAACAAACGGAACCGCGAACCATTCAGGAAGTCTATGCGCAATTCACTGTGGTTGACCTTTATCTCTGGAATATCTCTGGTGAACTCCAATGCATAATCCCACGCAACTGCTTTAGCTTGGGAAAGATATGGAGCAATATAGGCTACCCTAACGTTAGGACGATCTATCACAAAGCAAGAGCGGATCAAATCGTTAATAGCTGCTACGGTTTTACCAAAGCGTCTGTGCGCTACGATGATTGCAAAGCGTTCTGTCCTGTCGTGGAATGCTCTGATTTGATCGCGTGGCTTGTAATCTATTTCTAGCTTAACCTTGACTAGGTTTTCCATACAAGCTCTACCACATGCTGCACTTCACCCTCTATTTCTGCTTTAACCTGCATCGGTAATACCTTACCCATAAGAGATAGAAAGGCTGTTGGGTTTTGTTCTGCCTGGAACTGTAGGTATTCAGTCATGCCCTCTTTCTTTGCTGCTTCTATAAAGCGAGGGTCAACGTCTTTTCTATTTGCGTATCTTTCATCTACGATATGCTGACCTGCACGGTGGGCCGCATCAAGTATGGCATCTTTTAGCAATCTGTTTACTTTGTTTGGCTTTCCTTTACGAGAACCGCCAATAAGCACTCTGCTTGAATGTTCCTGTTTCGTACTCATAGTACCGTCCATAGTGGGTGCGTCTATATGTTGTGTATATTAGTGCATTTGTGTGGGAAATAAAAGACCCCCTGAACGTGACCGCGCTCAGAGGGCCAGTGAGGAGAGCCAGTGTATGGAGCTACACTATAACCATCAGGGAGGGAGAAAGGCTGGCTCTTGCTAAGAAGGTAACACAGTTCTATGCAAAAAAATACCCCCTGCGGAGCGATCACGCGAGGGGGCAGTTTCAGTGAGGCAAACCTATGATATAGGTGGGTCAACCCTAGCAGGTATGTTGTTCGCTGACAAGTATTCTAGATACGGCTGTAAGTGTGCCTCTGAGATAAGACCCATCTCTACCATCTTGTCTGCCAGCTTACCGCGTATATACATCTCACCTACTGGTTCGCCTGCGATGATACGCTTTGCGTTTAGCTGTAGGGTGTCAGGCTTCCACGGGCCGCTGCTTACTGAGCGTGTGGATGCAGATGTCATAGACTTAGAAA
>Ga0255781_10002393_pt1 | contig 14958 bp, 25 predicted proteins | sample 101ome_21_FD_179979 | JGI IMG/M metagenome (GOLD analysis project Ga0255781, IMG submission 179979) | Coastal salt marsh microbial communities from the Groves Creek Marsh, Skidaway Island, Georgia - 101413BT metaG (version 2) | ecosystem: Environmental > Aquatic > Marine > Intertidal zone >...
AATCCCGTCCTCTGCAGTGAGCAGCTTTTTACAGTGTGCATCGCCCATTAAGCCACCGATCATGCGGCGCTCATGTTTGAAGCCGTGGACCATCTCTTTGACTTGGTCGTATTCGCTTTGCGTCAGTAGGATCTTGCCTTCCTTTTCTGCCTCTGCGTCAGCGGCCTTAAAAGCCTTTGTGGCGCGCGAAGTCTCTTCGCTGAGTAGTACCAGCTCTTTCTCTGGTTCATGCGCCTCCGCGTGCAGCGCAGTGCCTATACGAGCCGCTACGGCGCTAATAGTGCTTTCACCAAATTCTGCTTTCATTAGAGAGTGTTTGTCAGCGGTCTTAATGTAAGAAGCATTGATGAGCCGAGTGCCATCGGGTGCCACCAGAGACTCATGGTATTCGTACATGCTGTAATTATAATGAACGCCGGGCTTGGCTTTGACCTTATTGTGCTTCACAGGGCGTCCTCCAGCTCATCTACTGCGTAAGCAAGGGCGCGCAGCTCTCTTGCCATGCCCTTGTGAATTGGTCCTGAGAACAGCGCTTGCTTGCTGTTCTCGGTGGTTAAGCTGAACCAGGCGCCGTTGACCTTGTCGAAGCTTATGTTGAAGTTCATGTGCTCGACGGGGTAGGTCTTGTTAATCGCCATGTCTGTCCTCCAATTCTGTTTCTAAAATCACGCCTTCACCGTTGCACTTGCGGCACTTTTCTTGAGTTTCGTAGGGTTCACCCATGCTGAACTCTGAGGGCCAGCAGACGGTCCATGTGTGCGTGATGTATCCGCTCTCGCAGGATGGGTGGTCGCATGGGACGATCTTTGGTGGGGTCATGCCAGCGCCTCCACTTGTTTAATTGTTTGTCCTATGCGTTGGACGATTTGAGGGACGATGGCGTTGCCTAGTCCTTTAAGTCTGTCCACCCTTCTGGGTATCCCATTAGCCACTCGACCCACTGCGGGTTCAACTGCCCATCGTACTTGTGCGTCCTGACTGCCTCGTCCAAGTTGTGCCTGTAAGTCTCGCTCCCGTAAAACCGATCCCTCACTGCTCCCTTTGCGTTCGATGCACTCGGCGTTGGCCATAGCTTCTCTGGATTGAACACTGCCGCAGTCAGATTGTTCTGATGATCGTCCCGCCATTTCTTCGTGGCCTTGTTGCTGTCTTGCACTGTCGGCGTTGGCCACATTTCTGGCGATGATCCAAACTCTGTCTCGTCTGTGAGGTGCGTCTGCGGCACAAGCTGGAACAATGAACGGCCTTGCGGCGTAGCCTTCCCCTTCCAAGTCAGATAGCACCTCGTCGAGGCCCATAGAGACGTGCCCATAAACATTTTCGAAAACGCACCAAGAGGGTCGCTTGGCTTTAACAATGGAAAATATGTACGGCCAGATATGTCGGTCATCTTCTGTGCCTCTGCGCTCCCCGGAAAGTGAAAATGGTTGGCATGGGTATCCTGCGGTGAGGATGTCGCAGTCTGGAACAAGTCCATCTGGGTCATTTGCTAATTCCTTTACATCATCTGCAATCGGTACATCAGGCCAATGCTTTGCTAGTACTTTACGGCTCCAAGGCTCGATGTCGCAGAACAGCACTGGGCTGCTAAGTTCTGCCCATTGAAAGCCGAGCGCAAAGCCACCGATACCTGAGCAAAGATCTACGTGCGCCATCATGCCAGCGCCTCGTTGATTTGGCGCGCCAAGTCATCCAGCAGTGCCTCGCAGTTATCGACGCGCTCTCTGCAGGCATACAGCTCATACCGCTGGTCAATTTGATTAAACTCTGCGGTACGCAGGTCATCTTTCATGTTTTTAAGATTACGCTTCAGTGCCAAAAACGTCTTTGTCATGCCCTTTGTCATGTCCGGTCCTCTCTGCGCGCCATGCCAAAAGCTCTCTCGTCAGCTTGCAGAAAGCTGGGAAGCTTAGATCAGCTTGGTCGTCCATGTTGTTGGTTTTGTGTCCTGTTTCGGCTTCCACGATTGCGGAAAACGGTACGACCGCCCTAGGGAGAAGACGGTCGTACCGATAGATGACGCAGGGAAAGAGAGCGTCATCTTTGTTGCTGGCTTCTTGTGCCTGCCTCCACGCGCCAGCGGGTATGTGGTTGCCTGTGCGTCTGCGTTTTAATTCAAGTGAGAACGGAAAGGTCGGATCTGAGGCAACAAGATCGGAATGCCCCGCCGTTCTCACCTGTTCCAGATTTCTCTGGAATTTTATACCGAGTTCCATTTCAAGAAGCCTCGCTATTTCTAGCTCGAAGCTTGATCCCCGGTGCTTTGCGAGTTTTCCAGTTTGGCTCGCGCTGCGCTTTGTTTTGCTCATCAAATTCCTGCCTAAGTATGCGCTCAACCGTTTTGCCAAGCGTGCGGTCCTCTTGCGCCGCTTTCGCGTCCAGCCAGTCCTTGACCTCGCGGTCGATCCGGCAAAACAGATCTGCAGTTGGTTTGTTCATTTTTGACCTTTGTTATGGGTTGTAAAATTCATTGTATGTTTGGTCTTGTACAATCTGATATCAGTTGATATCTAAAAACAAGGAAACAGTCTGAGTACAGGAGGAGTACGGAATGACCTATAAGATTTGGTTTCAAGATGGATCAAAAGTGCCGACTAAAGGCGGTGTGGATAACGAAATCGACACCGAACAAGAGCTGCGCGAGATGGCTGCGCGCTATGATTTTAACGCTGATGAAGTTCTGCAGTACGGCGAAACAGAAATGATCGACAACGATCAGGTAATAGGGGGAGTTTTCAAATTATGACTACAAACTTGATTGTTAGGCACTTCAAAAATGGAGGGAGAGAATCACTATGAGCTTCGTCGGATTTATCGCTGGCGCAAAAGACGACCAGCAAAAGCTTTACCGCCGTGCAATCCGCGCAGCAGTGAAGCAAACGTATACGGCGAAGGCTGAAGACATCATGTGGCTCGTCGAAGAAAACGGTCAGCAGGGCTGGGACTTTGACGATCGGCCCATGCTGATGAAGGCCATTAAGCATGCACGGGCAGGGGATCTGGTCTTCTGCATCGCCAGCCTCAAGGGTTTTGCCTCACGCCAGTGGCAAGGCATGAGCTTTCTCAAGAACCAAGTCGAGCTGTATAACCTGGAAATACTGGTTGCGGACGAACCCACGCTAACAGGTGACAGTATCAGCTTTCTCGCGCTTGCTGCGGAAGCCCAGCGAGAGCGCATGGTGGCGCGTAGTCAAGCTGCCCTTACGTCAATCAAAGAAATAATTGACAGGGAGGGCAAGTACGTCACAAAAAAGGGGCGCACAGTAACTAAGCTTGGTCGTCACGATGCTGCTGAAGAAGCCAGCCGCATTGGTGCCGCAGTCGGGTCAGAGCGCGCGCGGAAGCGCGAGGAAGACGTTTGGCCCATAATTAAAGACTGCCGTGACCGAGGTATGAACTATTCTCAAACAGCACGGCATTTAACGAACATGGGCTTACCCACGCCTAGTGAGATGGGACGACACAAACGTGAAACGAAAGGTATGTGGCACCCGAAAACGGTGCGCGCGATTTGTTTAAGGAGAGAGTGATGATCACTTACCAAGATACTCTTAAAGAACTGACGCGTAAGCTATGTCAGTATGAAATTCAACTCTACACAGCGCGATATGAGCAAGGTGGCTGGTTATCGCAGAATAAAATGAACAAATATTTTCAGTCCACACCTGAGAAAATGGCTTTTTCGCGCCTTATGTATTTGGCTCGGAGTGTAAACCAACTTTACAGTCCAAGTGATATTGCAGAGACGCTGCACATTAGCCGGACTGCTGCTCATAATATCTTAAACGAAACCGTCCAGGAAGGCTGGGTTGAGCAGTGCTGCAGCGAAGGAAACCGCAAGTTTTACAGGGCTTCTGACGTTTTAACACAGTGCATGGAAAAGACTGCATCTTGGACGCATGATGCTTGGTACGAAATTGGTCTAAACGACACAGATTGGTTGCTGCATTATCTGAAATCGCGCGAAAAAGTGTAAAGTTGGTTTACATGGATTTTAAAAGAAACAGAAGATACAGTATGAGCACAGGAGGTGAACAGTTTGAAACCGCGTAGACGTAAAAAACAGCTTAGTCCAGTCTTAGTCAAAATGATGACAGGGCGCATGAAGTTCCGCAGACGGCTTGACGTGCCAATGTGGGACGCTGAGCACTTGGACAAGGTCGCAAACATCCTGACAGATGGCGCTGACCAAATTCGGCGCATACGTGGAAATAACGAACTGCGGACCGACGACAAGCTGATGTGTGCTCAAATGATAATTCAAAGTATGCAGGGTGACCTGCAAAGAATGAAACCAACCGACCCGCGGGAACGTGGCGCCGAAATGCTGGAATACACGGCATACGGCTTGGTGGATAGGAACGGGCATGCAGCAGTGCAAGCGCGGAGCGACCAAGAAGGTTAGAGGTCTGGTGTTGGAAAACACGCATAAGCCAGACCATCAACGCAAGACAGGACGCTTTGTAAAAATAAGAACGTAACAAAGTAAGAGAGGAAACAGAATGTTACACAAAAAGCGTAAATCAGATTCGCATAATAAGTATTCCATTAGAAATACAGAAAACACAGAAAACTCTGTGCAGACAGGAAAGACAGTACAGATAATTCTGGACACTCTGACGATAGTCGTCTGGTTTGGCATGCTCTTTTTCTTGATAGGAGCGCTGACATGAAAAGCGAGGTTGATAAGCATTTACGCACCATAGCAACAGACTTAGTTGATATGATTCGAGTAATGGATATCTTTCAAAACACGCGCGATAAGCTGACAATGGTCATGTGCGCAGCAATGAAGGAAGCAGGCGTCAAAAAGTTTGAAATTGACGGTGCAAAGTTAGTGCTTTTGAAAAACGGCGATTTGTCATGCTCATACAATCCAAAAGAGGATGATGATGGGGAGACGTTACATTGAGGCACCCCATGACAAAGATCCAAAAGGAAACGTATGATTTTGTCTGTAAATTCTGGCAAGTCGAGGGCCGCAACCCGACACTTGCTGAGATGCAGAAGGGCAGGATACGAGACGAACAAATATCCCCAGAGCGCGCCAGCCGGACCTCACCGTACCGCGCAGTGCAGGCTCTGGTAAGGCTGGGCTATCTGGAGAGCGTCAACGCGCGGGAAAAGGGCAACGTAACCTACTGGCGCCCAGCTCCAGAGGACGCTTAGCCCATCAGCTTCTTTGCTTGCTCCAGCGTCTCTTGGTTGCGGCGTGTCCAGCCGCGACCGAACGTGCTAAACGTCTTGAGGCTTTCGTAGAACTTCTGACGAATGTGGTAGACACCTTCAACGATCTTGTCGGGTTCTATATCCATCACCGCCTGCAAAGTTTTTGGTCCTATCGCGCCGTCTTGCTTTGCCCCAACAATGCGCTGGATGGCCTTGGCGGGTCTTCCGGCGCCGCTGTTTACAGCCCAATCAAACGCCATCCAATCTACGCCGGAGGGTAGGTCGTCACCGCGCACTTTATCCCAGTAATTTTTCTTGTAGATAGGAGCCACGTCCTGCGGCGTCAGCGCGCGCATTTCCTCTTCGCTTGAGGTGCGACCGATCCATGCGTCATACACCTTTTTGGTGACACCCAGGTTGGTCATGCCGCCCGGATCTTTCGGGTGATTTACAAAGCCGCCCTCATGATGAAGTAGCATCTCTAAACATTGTTCGAAGTTCTGTTTCACTTTTTACCTCCGAAAAATTTCGTCGCGGATCTTACGCCAAAGCTCGCAGCAACAATTATGCCCAGTGTGTACTGATACCAGTCCGGCATCGACTCCAATGCTGCAAAGCCATTCTGTACAGCACGATCTGCCCAATCAAATGGCAAGAAACAAAGAATAAGAGGAATAGAGAAGAGAATGGTAAGCCACTCGTCTTTCCAGCTATTCTGTGAACCTTGCGCCATCAGGCGCTCCCAATCACTTTCGCTCGTAGCGGCATTCTTCATGATCGTGGCTTTCGCCTCTGCCTCAACCAACTTTAAATTAGCAGCCGCCGCATTTGCATCCGCCTTACCTTTCAGCCAGCCACCAGCCAACTCAGCAATCGGTCCTATCAATGCTTGGATCATACCATCACCGTTCCGTATAAACTCATTTTCGTATTGAGTAGAAACTCAAGCGCCCTGACCATCAGGAACACCATGAAGTCTTCAAGACTTGTCATACTTTTCCTCGTGAACAACCTTGTCTGAGGTAACAGTCGTCGTCGTTTCCTTGCCCATCCAGACTGCGAAACACGCGCTGAAGCATCCGAAAATTACGGAGCAAAATCCTGATTGCTCAAGCGTTGGCTGCTCCAAGCTCATCATCCAGTTTGTTACTTGAAAGCACATTATGGTTATAGCCAACATCATTATCCGGGGAAGTATGCGAAGACTATCAATGTATTTCGCTGTGATTTGTACCATTCAGACCTCCATGTCTACGATCTGGCCTTGGGGTTTTAATCCGGTATTCTTCGCTCCAAATCTATCATATGAGGCCATTAGCTCATAATTTTGGCGCTCCAACACACGCTCTAGCTTGTGGGCGCGCAAATGCTCTTTCTGCACATTCTGTGCTTTCTGATGTATTTCGATGCTCTCACGCGCTCTCTGCAAGTCTACAGCGAAGGGAAGGCTTCCGACTGGCTCAACCATTGGCGAGCCACACAAAGCCAGCCAGCGCGCCGACTAAGATGATAAACAGCGCGATACCAGCGCACCATTCCTTGATGTTGCGCCACATTTCTAAACGGCGGTGCTCGTGCTCCCTTTGAGTTTTCCTAAGTTGAGCCTCAATCTCCAAAATGGCATCCCACTGGCTTGGGCCAAGCACCCCACAGACCCACATCTTTAATTCTTCGCGCTGATTTTCGAGCTGACGGCGTTGGGCATATATTTCAAGCGCTTGGGCCTCAACGCCACCGCCTAATTGCTTGTACCACGGTGGTTTTTTGACCAGTTGCTGTTCTGCGAAATCAAAATCTGCACATGCTTTTCCCCACCGAGACAGATCTTTTGCCATGCTCTCGACGTCACGGCCCATTTGAATGCCTTTGCGGAGTGCTGAAAAAGCACTACTTGCCATGAGAACTGCACTTGCTGGGTCGATCATGTCAGATGAAACCGCACAGGGCAGGCGATCTGCGGTGGAACTACGTAAACCTTGTCATATTGGACGTGCGCGGGTCTTTCCTGACCGCAATCGTATGCACAGACCTTGTACAGCCCGACTGTGAAGCTGTGACCCCAAAGGACAGACACAAGCAGACACGTCAACTACCCAGCCATGACCAGACGTAATAGTAAAACTATGATGAAGGCACTGCAGCCAATCATAATGGCCTCAAGGCGCTTCACTCGGTTAAACAGGTCTTTGAACTGAATCTCCATTTCTTTCTGCATGCCGATGATTGTTTTTTCCAGATCGTCAATCCGGGCGTGGGCTGAATACACAGTGCGCTTATCCATTACCAAGTTCCCTCCCATGCGCGCAGCTTGTTAAATTCACCGCCCATAAGCTTGCGATTAATAACCTCGTTGACTGCATGGGTGTCATGCCACTGCACGCCAGCTTCTTTTAGCCAGTTGGCGACCAGGTTCATGTCAATGTTGCCGAGGTACTTGTAGTCAGATCCAAATTTGTTCTCAGCAAAATGCCGCCCGTATTCGGTGTCTTTGATCATTTGGTCAGCATCGTAGGTGCGCTTGACGATGATGTCGTCGCCCTCAAAGATGATCTTTTCAGATATCTTGCTGCTCATTTCATGCCCTCTTATGTGTCAGGTCTTGTAAAATCGGGCAGGACCGAAGCCCTGCCCATAGGTCAATTAAGACGTTGTGCAGTCTGCAACGATACCTGATGATTTCTCAGATTTTACGCAGAGAGTTGCTTCATAGGTAATTTGACGCATCTCTGCATCGCCCGTCTTCGCAAGTTCTACATTTTTGTAAGGACGAAGCTCTGCAATTTCGAACATATCGTCTTGTAAAATATAGACATCCCGACTGCGGTTTTGACGCGATGGCTGGAAGGTTACTTGGCCCCAGGGTGTCAAATAGATACTTAAACTATTAACGACACGCTCTTCTGATGCGACTACGTTCGCCCTCTGATTGTTATTGCCTGTGAATCCGAGCGCCTTGTTCATTTGGAACGGGCTGAGGTATACCGTGTTTGGCTCCCCTCCCTCGGTCCAGATGGACTGCATAACGCTATCGAAGTCAGCTTGCGCAAACACCGTCTGAGTACCGTCTGTACGTGCATCAGAACCATCACCAGTTGGTGCGGCACCGCCAGTACCCACGTTGCCTTGGTTTGTTGTGATCCAAGCGCCAAGGCCAGCAAGCTTACGCGCTGCGGTTGCACTGCCTGCAACTTTAGCTTGATTAAGAAACAAAGCTCTTTCAAAATCAAGTCTCATTTCTTTACCCATTTTTAAGACTTCGTGGGCCATTGCACGCTGCTTTCCAGCATAATTCAAACCGATATCGGTATCACTTACGATACACGCGTCTTTTAGGATCTGTGTCCGATTGGTCAGTCGAGTGGCCTGAGTTTTTGCGCTGGCTGTAGTTTCGTCGCCTTCAATGTGCGCGTTATCCGCAGAAGACCTTAAAGTTTCGCTGAGCCATTCTACCAGCGTATTCTGCGCTGATGTTTTACGGCAGCGAGTTGTCAGTGGAACGGACTCTGGGTCAATGTTTGTGATGATGTCAGACAGGTCTTCGCGGATCATATTTGATTGATCATAACTGTCGAAGGTATTGGATTTTTGCGCCATTGGTATAGGCTCCTATTTTACTTTAGTTTGGATTGTTCAGCATCAGATCAATGGCATCGCTCACCTTGCCACTCTTCTTCAGCCGCTCGATTTGCTTTTGGCGGTTTGCTGACTGACGAACTGCCGGGTTTTTCTTGGCTCCAGCTTTGACAGGACTGACCTTGGACTTGGGCTTCTGTGCCTTGCCCCTTTTTTCAACAAGCTGCCGATACTTGCGCGCATCATTAAGCGCCCGGAAATATCTGGCATCTGCAACCTGACCGATTTCCTCTGCAGAAAATCCATAATAGGCTCCAACATCGAAGAGCTGCTTTTTCACAACCTCCGACTTTTCTTTGTCTGCCATCTCAGGGATGTACTGCGTCAGAATCTCAGCTTGCTGCCGCAAGTAAGAATTATGCTCTTGCATTTCTTGCTCTTGCCGCTGCTGTTCTAACAGTTTTACTTGTTGAACCTTTTGGTCATATTCCGCTTTCTGTGCATCGTATTGTGCCTTTTGCTCGACGTATCCCAAGGGGTCGGCGTTAAAGTCCTCTAACGATGGCGGGGTAGGCGGCTGTAGTCCGTTTTGCTGCAGGTTTTGGTAGAAACCCAGAGTTTGATCTCGCAGCTTCTGGAATGCGTCACGTTCCTGTTCAAGCTGCTTTGCTTGCTCAGCGTTTTCTCGCATACCTTTCTGTATGTAATCTTGCCCAGCGTATGACTGTTTCAGTGCGTCGAGAGTTACTTTTTTCCATTCGCCGTTAGACTTAACGTCAAAAAGGTCTGGCTCCGAATTGTCTACTTCTAGGTCTTCTTCGCTTAACTCAAAATCTTCACCCTCCAGATCTTCGTCTGTAAGCTCCAATTCGTCGTCTTGCTCTTCAGCAGAAGCCTCAATTTCTTCAGAGGGTGTTTCTTGCTGTTCTTCTTCCGTTGCCTCTTCTATATCAGGTCTTGTCAAAAGTTGGTCAACGGCTTGATCAATAGTCGTGCTGTCCACGGTCCTACCTCATTTTCTCTATGATCTCTGCTGCTTCCGCAGCGTCGAGTTCTGCTTCGATTAGGTTTAGCGCCCGGACAATTGCGTGGGCGTCTTCACGGCCCTCGACATCGCCAGGACCGCTAGAGAGAAAATGTTGGATTTGCTTGTCCCGCACAGCCGCAATGAACTGCAGAAAAGCAGTGTCATTTCGCAGGCGGCGTGCCTCGTCAGCTTTGATCATAACATTTACGCTCATGCCCCAAAAATATCATGGGGCAGGGCGTAAACCTAAAATGAGGGGCGTTTAAACGCGTGGTGCTCGTTGTTCAGCTCGTATTGCTTCAACGTCTAGTGCTTGGCTGTACTTGCCTGCAAGCTGAGCTGCATCAGTGATCAGCTCTTGCGCCATCTTATCCCGCGCAAGATCGTCCTGCATCATCAGCTTTTGTTGTTCGAGCTGAAGTTTGGCCATGTCTGTCTGCATCTTCGCTTGAGATTTCATTTGCTCAGCTTGCAGCATCACTTGCGCCGGGTCTGGTTGCTGGGCTTGTGCTTGGGCCATCTGCGCTTGCTGCTGCTGCTGCATTTGCAACATCTGCGCCTCAATCTCCGGCGTTAGTGGCGCAAAATATCTGTCAGGATTACGCACGCCCTGCGTTGAAAGCATATCTGCAAGGGTGTTGCGGATGTTTGTCATGCTGACTAAGCCGTTCATTGGACCCATGTTTTGATAGATCTGCATCTGCATTTGCAGAGCTTGCTGCAGAGCAACCGCGCGCTCGGCCTCTCTGCCAGTGCCAAGCCCCACGTTGATTTCCATCTCCATATCTTCCCAAACGCGCGGATCAACAGTGACAAACTGCCCGTTTAAGCGCATGTAACGCTCTTCGTTTACGTTCTTGCGTAGGAGCCGCATAAGCAGCCCATAGAGATCACGTAAGCCTTCTGCTAGGTTTCGCACCATCACTTCTGTTTGCCCTGCTGCAGCCTCAACAGAGGCGGTCACAGCGGCCTTGGTGGTGGACTGCAATGCGTCAGGATTCAGCGCGAGATTGTTTGTAACTCCGGTCTTTTGTTCAACAAGCTTGTCCAGATATTGCAGGGCGCCCAGTGTCTGCCCCGCAGAAAATGGCACGTTGAGCGGCTGGATTGCACCGCTCTGGCGCATTCTGACTAACCCACCGATTTCACCGTTCAGCAAGTCAGGGACCGAAACCTGGCCTTCAATAAATGCAAGCCGGGGGTTGTTGGTCAGCGCTACGTTATTGAGGATACCTCTGAGAATTGACGTAGCCGCGTCTTGATCCTCCAGAACCATTTCGACCAAGCTCTTGCCGTAGAAAGTATGGGCCTCTGGGATTGGCTCTAGCTTTACAAACGGGATCTCGTCACATTCCTCATAGTCTAGGATCTCGTAAGCTGTACCGCCAAGAAGGAACTTGTAAAGCACTGGAACGCCTGTGCCATCGATGTCTAAACGCATATAGCACTCTGTAATGCTGACGCGCTTGATCGCAGGATCGTAATTATCGTCATCGTCTAAGCCATCGTAATAGCCCCGGCGTGACCGCCTTTCTTCTTCGATCGTGTCTGTGCCGCCCTCAAAGCTGCTTAAACCAAAGACAACCTCTGGATCAAAGCCCATCTGCACAACATCGCCTGCAGCCATTTCGGTTCTATGCACCACTGCCACGGCGTCTTGAAAAGTGGACGCGCTGCTGGAAATGTAAAATTCCTCTGGGGGAACACACTCCATGCGTATTTCACCCTTGCGAAATTCCTTGCTTATTTTGCAGGAAAACACAGGCTCTTCCACGTCCATCCCGAACTCATCCATCTGCATCCGCATTTCCATCTCTTGAGAAATCACGGTCACGTCTGGATCTTGTGTCAGATAGTTTAGCTCGTCTTCAGAGAGGTCTGTGTAGGTGTAAGTCTTCGCGCTGACATTATCCGCATGGTAGACTTTAATAATGCCCTGAGCCTTTACGAGACTGTCCAAAACAGCCTCTTGGAGCACCTTGAATCCATGCAGCGTCTGGAAGGTATGATGCACCATTTCAGTGCATTGCTGGGCCATAGCGACCTGCTGGGGATTGTTTGGGATAAACTCGCAGGGTCGGGAGCTGGTCATAAACACCCGCATGATCGATGGAAGCACTTGGCGCACAACATCCCGGCACTTGGTGCTTACGCAGGCTGACGTGTTTTCTTCATGGCTTAGGTAGGTGTTGCCATCGTAATAATCCTGATACTTAATCCGCTTTGGGCTGATCTCAGCCTCTACGTGATCCACACAATCTTCAACCGCTTGCCGGACAATGGACTGGATCTCGCGTTCATCTTTTGGTTCTGGCTGCATTAAAACGCTCCCATAAGTCCCTGGTTGGTTGGCATTAAGCTGGCTTCCCGCGCACCGCCTATTGTGGCAGCTCTTGTCAAACCGGATTGACCTGCAGAGAGCACGCGGTCTGCAAAGTTTTGGTAGAACATATTTGGATCATCAAACATGCGTCTGACAAATTCTGCATCAGTTGAGAGCAAAACCTCCATGACCCGGCGTCGATCCTCGTCAGTCAAATTAGGCCGCGCTTGCTTGAAATTATTCGCCAGAATGCGCAACCCTGCCGCAGCGTCAACGCCGCCAAACATCATGCCAATAACGTCCATTGCGCCAATGTTGCTGCCTTGATCAGCAACCGCTTGTGTGGTGCCGCTGGTAGGAGATCCACCCATAACAAACTTACTTGCCTGTGCAGATTTATCAGCGCGCTCAATCGCACTCACCATGCTATCTAAGTCATTAGGGTCAGATATAATTTCGAGGATGCGGCGCTCCATCGTGCCTTCTGTGGCAAGCTTGTTAAGAAAGCTGGAACGCTGAGCCGTGGAAAGCTTACGGCGTATTGCCTGCATAACGCCTGCGCGCAGTGATCTTACAGCCTCACCGCCTTGCTCACTTACTTTTTCAAACAAAATTTCTAATTCGTCAGCGCCCATGCTGAAAGCTTTTTGCCCATCATTAAACGCATCTCTAGCGTTTCTATTGCTTGCAGCAAGTTTGCGCGCGCTTTGCGCCTCTGGAACAGCAGCATCTAATGTTTCCTCAAGTGCTTTACTAACACCTTCAAATGCCCGACCTGCAGTACCGCTAGACGCCTTAAAAAGACCAGACGCTTTATCTCCAATGGTCCTCTGAATAATCTCAACCTCTTTGACGGTAGGTCTGCGGGTAGGAACGTATCCAGATCCACCCTCCGCTTTAACATATAAAGGCTTTAGACCATCTGCTTGCAGGGCCATGTTAATTTCATCAACAGACGATGGAACTCTATTTACCGCACGGGTTGTCGCGTTCATTACATCTCGGTCCACGTATGGTTTTTCTAGCGCGCCATATGCTTCGTCTTCAGCTTGCTTTGCCAACGCCTGCAATCTCTCATTGCCGCGCTTGATGTTACTGTCGGTGGTGTTTGACAGAGCACCTGTCATTGCTGCATCTGCTTCCTTAGCCAAACGCATAGGGCGCCTATTTAGGGTGCTTGCAAGGTTTGCAGCCGCTGGCCCACCTGTTGCCCGATAACTGCGAACAATCTCACGCAGAGTCGCGTTTTCTGCTGCAATATTGCCGTTCTGAATGCCCTCTATAATCATATCAAGAGACAGATCTGGATTAGACTGCAAAATGCGCTCTAGCTCTTTTTCAACCAGCTTTGAACCTCTGTCTCCAAACATTCTGCGCCCAGCGTCTATCATGCCTATGACCGCAGCTTTCGCCGCGCCGCCTGCAGCATCAAAGACCGGGCCAAGAACAGCGCCTGACACACCGCCAGTCATTGCACCAGTTAAACGGTTTTCTGCGTCACCCTCGCCAGCCCCGTAACCATACAATCCCCCAGCCGCAGCCCCAGCCGTTGCTGTTTGGAGCACCCCCTTAGTAGGAGCGCCCATTACTCGTCCGGCAAACTGTGCAAGGGCAGGGTAACGAGATGCCGCCATTCCTGCAGTAGCCGTGCCGCCAGTAAATAGCCCTGCAATAATCGCTGGGAGCGCTGCGCCTGCAAGTTCATAACCAGCGGATGCAATAGGAGCTGCATCACGGTAGTCAGATAATTGCTGCCGGACTTCTTGGAGCACCTGATCGTAATCTTCACCACGTAAAGACCGAATAAATGCTTCAGCTTCGTCTGCGCCTGCAAAAGTTAAACCCTGCAAAGCGGTGCGAACTTTAGCGCCAGTAGATATTTTGCCTTTGCGAGCAGCTTCTAGCTCGTCTGTCATATCCATTTGCAGTTGCTCCTATTTCAATTACGGAAAGACGCCGTTGTCTAACCAATGCTGTCTTTCTGCATCACTCTTACTATCCCAGACCAATGCCCACTCTTGCGGCGTCATTGGTCTTTGTTGACCGTTTTCTGTTATTACTGCACTTTGAGGGACGGGCGGCACCTGCAGCGTAGGCAAGTTTTGCTGTATAACTGGCAATTCACCAGTATACCCAAAGTTTGGCACGGCTACATCAATGTCATATCCAAGTTTCTCAGCAATATCTGTGTATGTTTTTCGCGTGGCTGCAAAATCTTCTGAGGCTCTTGTGTATAGACCTGTTGCTCTGCCTACAAAGTCAGCTCGCTGATCATCCGTTAGTCTCGTTCCATCCCTAATGTTATTGTAGAGGCTTATTAATCTGGTTCCAACGCCGCCAGCATTTTGCGCGTTTGCGAACTCGCCTTCCCGCACTGTAGAGCCGGGATCAAGCATTTTCATATAGTTAAAGATCAATGCCAAATCGCCTGCAGCACTTGGGTTTTCAGCAGAGGCAATAATCCGTCCCAAAGCTGCAGTTTGATCTTGAAAATCTTTTACTGTGCCAAGCCCTGTAAATTCTTTGCGCAAGCCAGCCATTTCAGAATTTAACTTGGACGTGTCTGGGCCAGTCATTGCGGATTTCAAATAAGCACCCATAACCGCACCAATATCCGCACCGCCCTCCAGACCGCCAAGCGCCGCCTGTGCAAGCTTGTCACCAGCGGCTGCTTGTTGTTTTAAATATTCAATTGACCGATTGCGATTAATCAGCTCCTGCTGGCTCTTAATCGCTGCGGTATTGTCGATCCGCATTTCGGGGTGCACCAATGGGTTTAGACTTTGTGCAAACTGCAGGCGCCGCAACCGGGCTTGCTCGTCTTCCATCGTGCGTGGCCCACCACCTCCAAACATGCTTTGTAATA
>Ga0255781_10002400_pt1 | contig 14939 bp, 8 predicted proteins | sample 101ome_21_FD_179979 | JGI IMG/M metagenome (GOLD analysis project Ga0255781, IMG submission 179979) | Coastal salt marsh microbial communities from the Groves Creek Marsh, Skidaway Island, Georgia - 101413BT metaG (version 2) | ecosystem: Environmental > Aquatic > Marine > Intertidal zone > Salt...
CTTCTTCTTCTTGTTGTTGTTCGTTTGCATCGCAGCAGCCTTCTTACCAGCCTTGCTGTACGGCTTACCCTTTGGCATAACAACTCCTAAGTAAAGAGGGGGGCCAGACCCCGCGTCCGGCCCCCCTTTACATTACATCATTAACACTAAATTAGTTAGCGCCAATGCTGGACGAGGTCTCAATCCGCTGGAGCGAAGCCTCACGGAAACGGCTGTAACCGACCAGGTGATACCAGCCGACCGTCTGGAAACGACGGAGGCTGTCAGTCACAGGACCGAACACGACGGACGGGTTCTCACCGAAACCAGCGCCACGGCTGTGAGCCTTGGCAAGCGCCTGCTTACCGCAGATGACGGTGTTGTAGGCGTCCACGGTGGAAGCGCCGCCGTCAGCGGTGAAGTCGATACGCGGGGTCTCGATGAAGTCCACGCCGCCGAAGGTGCCGATGCTGCCCATGCGGACACCAGCGCCGTCCTGACGGATCTGGTACTGGATCACGTCGGTAACAGCGGTGTCCTCACGAAGGTCGTACGACACGTCCGGGTGGATAAAGCCGACGTACACGCCGCCGTCCATCGTCGGAGCCGAATCGCCACGAAGCGCAGCGACAGACTGACGGATGAGCGACGCCGTAATGGTGTCCTCAGCAGCCAGGGTCGCAGTCGAGGTGGCATCGCCGCCGTAGGAGACGTTGCTGCCGCCAACAAGGACATCCTGAACGACCTTGTCGATCGAGTTCGCCATGTTGTAACCGATAATGTTCGCAGCATCAGCATCCACGTTGAGGAACGAGGTGCCACGAAGCTTCGCCGTGGTGGTGACAGCGTTGCCGTACTCGGCAAGGGTCACGGTAACGGTCGAGTCGCCAAGAGCAACAGCGGTCACATCCGACGTCTCGGTCAGAGCCGAAGTGGCCTGAGCAAGATCGTTGTAAATGTTGAACTGGACAGCAGAGCCAGGGTGCGACTGGTTGGTCGACTTAACGTCGGCAACCATTTCGAACATCGGCTGGCTACGCAGCGCGAAGTAGGCAAGCTGTTCAAATGCAGTGGTATCCGAAGACACCGAAGAAGCCTGGGTGTAGGCCATGATTGGGGTCCTTTCCCCTCAGGCCCACCTCAGCTACATCAGACTGCTGCGTTCCAAGTGTGGCCGTGCGCTTCCATCAGCTCTCGCAGTTCGTCAGGGTTTTTTGTCTGACGAATCAGCGTATCGAGTTCAGGATTGGTAACAGGGCCAGCATCGTCAGCCGCCATCGCGATCCGCTGCTCAGCCCCATAATCAATCTGGGGTTGCTGCGCCTGCACCGGCTGTCCGGTGAGGCCCAGTTCGGCAGCTTCTGCACGAATAGCGTCAACAGTCATTTCGCCGTCGTAGCCCCGAATGAAGTACTGGCCCTGCTTTGAGCTTGGGTCAACACCTGCGTCTCGGAACGACAACTCGCGTCGCAACTGTGCCAACTCAGCAACGGCTTCGTCCCCGGCCTTAGCCCGGTCCTCTAGCTCACGTCGCCAGTTTGGCTTCGATTCTTGGCTAACAGAGTCTTCAGCCTCGGTGGGCATTTCATCTGTCATATGTCACTCACCTTCGATACGCGTCTACAACGGTGGAATGCAGACGGAGAATAGGATGGAATAGCTCACCCCGCATGGGGGCCAATCCAGAAATAAAGATATAGCATTACAAATAGCTATGTCAAGTAGCGCGACGCAAACCTGTCGCACCGGCCCCAGTCACAAGAGAACCCATCTGACGACGACCACGCTGCTGCCGTTCCTGACGCAAACGAGCAATGTCAGCAGTCGCCTCAGAATCCAACCCGAACTCTGCCGCAGCCAGCTCAGAACTCGTCACAACGTCTTCTTCACCAATCATCTGCTGCGTCAATCCACGCTGCCCCTGAAGCCGCTCAGTGATCTCACGACGCTGCACATTCAGGTCAGCAAGCTGCTCCGCAGTCGCCCGTTCAAAACCAGTACCAAGCGTACCCAATGCCGCAGCCGACAAACCAGCCGCTTCCAACTGCAACCGCTGTTCAATAACAGTTGTCCCACGCTCAGGGTCTAAGAAATACGCAACTAGCTCGCCATCGTTTTCAACACCAATGCCGTAAAAATCCCGCAACTGTGTCTTCAAATTTGGGTCAACTGACTGAACCGCCGTTGCCGCCATCGAAACACGCTGCCTCATTTCATCTGGTGAAACATCATTGCCAATAAACTCAGCAAAATCATCAGGCGAATCGTAGAAACCCTCAGGAATACCAGCCTTCATCATTACTTCTCGATAATTACGTTCAAGACTGATGTATTCGGCTGGGCTAATTGCTGACATGCCGTTTGCCCGACGCAACTCCATCCCAGAAAAACGGTTTTGAAACTCTTCAGTTTCTCGCAGACGCAACACCACAGCTTCAGCACTAGAACCATCAAGGAGCATGTTGTACGCCGTGTCAGTAAGCCCTTCCAAGCCATACTCACGCAGCTTGTCTTTAATAATTTCCAAAGCGTTCTCGGCATTTTGCAACCGTTCCGCTTCTTTTACATCTGGATCATCACGAACATCTTTAATTGAACCGTCAGACGATTCGCCTGTATCAGTTTCAGCAGCCCGACGCACACCAGCAAGCGCTGCCCTAAACTCTGTCCCTACATCGCCTTCGTAGTAGCTACGCTTAAACGCTTCTTGCCCAGTACCTGGGTCGCGCAACTCCCCAAATCCCGAGTACAGTCCCCTGCCCATTGCGTACTCAACACCAGCGCCGTACTCAGGAATATTCTCTTCCTCTTCAAGAGCGCGCCCCATCACTAGCGCAGCCTCTTCACGAGTCACATCTCGGGCCGCTTGAAAGTCGCCAAAGTTTTCAGCCGTAGTCAAACCTTTTTCTCGGGCTGCAGCAAAAACATCCCTGCTGTCGTCCCCGACTTCCACATCCATATCTTCAAGAACTTGCCTAAACAGTTCTTCACGCGTCATAGCCATCAGGCAACCTCACCAAACGTCCTACCAATAGCGAACGCCAACGCCCTCGCAGAATCCGTACCCTGCGCTGACTCCTGCCATTCAGGCAACCCACGCACATACCTACGCACTTCATGCAACGTCATTGGACGCGGATTCTCGCCCCCAACATCAGGGAAATACTCAATCACATCAGAAAACTCGTCATACAAACTAATGTTAGGACGACCAAGCATTTTCTCAATTTCGTACTTGTACGGCGCAAAATACTCTTCCGGCGTAAACCCATTCTTGATTGCGTTCTCAAGCGTCGGAAACTTTGACAAAGCATGTTCTTTAAAATACTGCTCCATCTTTTCTGACGACCAATCACCCAAATAAATTTTCTGGGCATATTCGCCAGCCGCATCCGTACCAATCGGCACAAAGTATTTGCGAGACATTTCTTCAATCTCATCACGGGCAGCAGCAAATTTAGAAATAGAAGCCCCGCCAGGATCAAACGGAGTGCCAGCCCCTTCAAGTCGCTCAATGATCATATCCCGAACAGTTTCAGTGTCTGACTCGTCGCCAAGACGCATCAAATCAGCAGCAAGTTCCTGCCTGTCAGCATCAGACATTTCCGCACCCAAGAACTGCAACTCTTCACGAATGACATCCATTGTCGGCTCGACATATTCAAGCCGTTCAAGATCAGTTAAATTCGCATAAGTAACATCGAACTTTCGTGCCTGAGCATCAGTTGTCTGCCACCATTTAGTGTTCTTAAGTGCGCCTTCAATCCTGCTCGGATCTGTAAGGCCCTGCTCGACAATAACGTCAAGAACGTTTTTGACAACATCCGCATTTTCATCGTCGGCTGTCGTGATCTGATTAGTAGCAAGGATTACGCCAACCTGCAGGTCAGATGCGTGCTTATCCAGAAAGAATTCAAATCCGCCAAATTGGGTCCGAAGAAACTCTTCTACTTCTGCGCGATCAGCAGCTTGCGTTTCTGCAAGTGTTGGACGAGAAAGCTGGCCAGAAGGCTCAGTAGCACCAGTTGTACTTAGTACTGCAACAGCTTGGTCAAGAGTCAACCCCAAGTCCAGCAGGGCTTGAATCTGCTCACCCACATTTTCCGTTGAAGGTGTAGTGTCAGCGGTAATGTCAACGCCGTACATCGCCTGTTCAAACCTTGCACGTTGCTGTTCGGCTGACGCAAAAGTGCGTTTTTCTTCTGGTTCAGCAGGTCGCTGCCGCAACGCAGCCATGCCTTCTTCAAACGATTCGCGAGCGTTACCTCGTCCTCGCACACGCATGTTGCGAGCAGTCAAACGCGCTTGTTCCAAAGCATCAGGCCCGGTCGGTGTAATAGCTTGTGCACGCATCCGAGCACGAGCCATGTCTTCTTCCAAACGCGTCCGTCGCTCTACTTCTGCGTCATACGCACGCTGCTCACGAAGAATCCGATTTCGCGCGTTAGCGGATTTGATTTCTGGAGACAACTCAGGGCGTGGCCCCATTGTGTCCAGACGATCTGACGGCGGCAACTGAAAAGCTGGTTCGAATTCCGAACTCGGCAGCTCTTCTGCGACTTCCAAACTTGCAAGCCGCTCACGAGCAGCCGTAAAAGGTGTAGGCCTTGTAACTGGTTGCCGTGGAATTAGTTCTTCAAGTTTTGTTGGATTGTTAAACTCGTCAATAACTTCACGAACATACGGGTTTCTTGTATCGCGAGAACCAGGCAGCGAAGACTTCAGCTTGTTATAAAGTTCAGAGTTGTACTCGGACAAAGTAGCAACGATGCGTGCAGGTTCTTCAGAACGAAGCTCTGTTTCATATCGGGTTCTATCTTCGATCTGCAGTTCTAGATCGTTAGTTTCCCATTCCTGCCCATCAAAAAAATCTTCAGTAACCGACTTGTACCGTCGAGCCGACTTCAAGAAGTCATCGTAATAAATGCCTGCACTGATCTGTTGACGATCTACAAATTCTCCGCCTTCAACAAATCCGTCGTTGACCAGCTTCCTAACTAGAGATTCCACATTGTAAATGCCAGAAAACTCATTGCCTCTAAGAGAAGCGTTAACTTGAGTTTCGCCAAGAATCAACGCACGAATATCTAGATTAGGGTCGATACGCAGAAGCTCATCCATAAACTTCTTAGTACGGCTATCTTCCCGAGTGATGTCAGCAAAAGGATCAGCAGCAAGAAGCTCAAGATGAGTCGTCAAAGTCTGACTCATCAAATCCAGCTCATCAAGAATTTGCTCAATCGAAGAATCAACAGCTTCGTTTAGCTCTTTCCACTCGCCCGAACTTGCGCGGTAATCTTGACCATCAGACATTGCTACGCCTTCCCCAAACGACTCATAATGACCTGCATTACAGCATTGCGAGCTTGATTCATATCCATAGCCTCAGCTTCGACTGGAGAAGCCTTTCGCTGGAATGCCTCAGCTTCAGCCGCAACATTCACAGACAAACCCTTTGCCTGCATATTATGAATTCGCTTAACAAATTGCTGCTGTTCACGTTTAGACGCCTTGCGACCCAACGTGCTCTTTGATTCTTCCTTAAGAGAACGCACCAACCCCTGCGGATTAGCCCACTGAATTACACGGCCCCCCGTTTGCTTTTCTTTAGCAGCTTCAGCTTTAGCAGCAGCAAGCGAAGCCATGACCGTATCGCGATCAGAATCGCCAGCTCCCATAAGAATTTTCAAAAACGTAGTTTCAAAACCAAGTTCAGTGCCTTTAGCAGCAAGGTTGATTGTTTTATCAACCAACGCATTAAACACAGCTTCATTACGCTCAAGGTTGTCATCAAATACGTCGTCAATGTCATCAAAAACGTCAGCGCCATACATTTCCATGGCCAAAGCATCTTTATCGTCGTCGTCTAGACTTTGAAGAATCTCACGAACATCCGTAAGACGAATTTCTTCAGGCCTCATAATTGTTTGCTGAATAGGCTCAGCTTCAGGCCGCATAATAAACGACCCAGCGCTAGCTACAAGCTCCTCGCCATAACCAATCAAAGGGTTATTGGCATTCGATTCTGGAGTATCGAACATAGAAGCAAATGTCAGCAACAATGCTTCCAAATCTCCAACTTGCATTGAAGGGTTTAGAGAAGTTTGAGTTTCTTCGCCATTAGACATTAATCAAAAACCCTTCAGGCCAGTCGTTTGATTCGATAAACGTTTCTTCAGAAATCATATCTCTTGTAAAGTAACGATCAAAGACCGCAGAGAATTGAGGATTCAAACTCATTTGAGTTCGTACTTCCTCCCAGACTGCCAACAAATCAGCATTAGACCTGCTGTTTTCCAATTGAGCAGAACCGCCGTCACGTTTACGCTGCTCCAACTTGCTTTGCACCCACATGCGGGCACGGTAATATTCTGCAATATGGCGCGCTGAATCGCGTTGTGCAATAACAGGGTCAGAAAGAACCTTGATAAACGCGTCGTTAATAGAATTACGTTTTTTAGGAGACGAGTTTACGTCGTTATATTCAGCAGCCCAAGATGGATTGGCTTTCGCAAGTTCATCAATTTTCAATTGCTTGATTGCAGATACTGCCCGCAGGTGTTTACTGTTCAAGTTGGTCGACAAGCCAGCAGCAGCAGCTTCGTCCTGCTTACTTTTAACCCAATCAGAAAGTTCGCTGAATGAACGCCAACCCAAACGAGCCTGATTTGTTTCAATCAACTCTCGGCCAGTAAACAATTCGCGTCGCATTACCTTAGAACCAGGCGAAACAGGTTCAAGGAACTGCGCATTCTGCACGGCTTGGCTATAACGCAACTGTTCTAGATCAGAGCCAACAGCGCCGACAACGTAAGCGCCAACGCCAGAATCACCAAGAACTTCAATCAAATCCTTATGCTTTTCGCGACGTTCTTCAATTGTTACTGAAGCAGGCAATCCGTCGTTTGAACGGCTCAATGCGCTGGTCAAAGCAAAGAAATCTTCACCGTACTTGCTCAAGAACATATCTTCTGCAATCAGCTTGCCATGTTCCTTTTGCAACTCACGATATTCTTGCTTAAGGGGTTCATAAGGAGAAATCATGGTTGTTGAAGCGGGCGACAACAAAGCCGTTCCAAACTTGAAAGCAAACCATTGATCTGCTCGGCTGTTCGCTTCTTCTTCAAAGTCACGCCAAACAGTTTCATCGGCCCAGTCAATAAACTCGCCAGAAGCTTGAGCTTCAATAACCAGATCACGGAACATGCGGGTTTGAACAGCTTCGTACCTGTGCGTCTCACGCATTACGTCATCTACAGCTTTAGCCCATGACGGCAGGTTGGCCTTAATAAGCCGATCGAATGTGCCGCCTTGTGGATGACCAAAGGGGAACAGGAACGACATTGTGTCTTCAAGCTGCGGGTTACCAACGATTGCTTCCCGAACAGGGATTGTGATCATTGGACCAACGCCAGGGCTGCCTTCCAACATTGTGTTGAGGCTGTCTTTGGAGAATCGAACTGTGTTGTTCGTGCTCCGCAAAGGAAGAGGGATTAGCCTGTTCTTTACGGATTCAGGCATTACGTCAAAGATGGTGCGTTCTTCGCCCTCTTCGTCATACGCAGGACCAGTCAAACGGAACGTCACATACGTGTTGCCGTTTTCATCTTCTACCTCAGACAGACCAAGCGCTGACGCTTCCCATTCTTTAGAGTAAAGCCTGCCAACGTTTGCAACGAACGTCGGGTTATCAGCAGCAATGCCCGACCAACGACCAATTACTTCTTGCCACGCATTCAAGAACGGTGACACGTTAGCAAGCACTTCTGCAACGCGAGTTGTTTCACGCAAATCGTAAAGCAACTCACGAGTTTCGGTCAAAGCCTGTTCACGAGCAAAGTTTTCAATTTCGTTGATCTTCTTTTGAGACAACGAAATCTGCTGAGCATCATCAACCATTGGACTAATAATGCGACGCAACTCGCGCTGATAAACACTGGCAAAGAATGGGTGACGAGAAAGCTGATCTGACGGAATCTCTGCCAACACAGAGAAAATGTTGTCAAACTTTTCGTCTACCCAACCGCGAAGTTGCTTTTCAGACTGACCAGTAATCGTCTTTGGAGTAAAGGTCTTGCCGAAACCTGGATGAGTTTGACGAATGTGTTCAATAGCTCTGCGCTGAACAAAATTGTTCAATGCTTCTTCAGTTTCAAATCTTCCACTTGCTTCCAAACCACCACGAGGCGGTGTTTTTACTCCAGTTTCAGGATTTACCATTCCTTCAAGATGCTCATCCCAAATTCGATTCCAGTCATTCTGGTCAACGTTCCATCCAATATCGCCAGCAGCAGCACGGTTTCGTTGATCTGGGAAATATTGAGGCGGAAGAACCGAATCAAACTCTTGAACAATTTGTTCTGCCAAACGACCGTAATCGTCTGAAGTCAAATAACGATTCATTCCAAGATCAATAGAGTTTTGTACCAAATCAGTAAACATCTGAGGATCATTACGGAACAATTCAGTAAGTTTCGCAATGCGAAGTTGTTCATCAGGAATATTTGACCAAACAGCTTCGTAGAAAGGCTTGCCAGCATCGTTAGTCGTTAGACGATTAAGCATGGCTGAAAAACCAGTTTGCCATGCCTCATCACTTGGACGTTCTAGAAAGTCTCGGATTGCGTAGTCAGGAGCATATTGTTCTAGCTCCCGTTTAGCTGTGTCATGTGCGCTCCGATAAATAGACGACAACGCTTCGTTAGCAGAGTTGCTTGCTTCGATTTGTTCAACGAAACGTCCGTCGTCGCCAAACGCATTACGCAGTTGGTTACGCCCAATTGTAATACCAGCAAACCCTGCTTTCTCTAGCAGTTCTTCAGCAGTGTCAAATGCGTTCTTAGCATTTTCAAACGCATACGAATTTTGAGCATTTTTAGTAATGTATTCAGCATCAGACATAAGCTGACGAGCAACAGACAAATCATCTGCTGACGACGCTTTTGCCAACAGTCTGCGACCTTCAACTTTCAAAGCCCCTGCGTAGTGCAAAGCAGCCGTTTGCTGAGCAGCTTCATTAATCCTACGGCGTCTGCTGCCTTTGGAATACAAACCGTATGCAACACCAGCAAGAGGTTGGCCCATAAATGTGCCGAACAATGCGCCTTTAGCAAGATAATTGCGACGCAACCGGCCTCTTGCACGACCATCTAGAACTAGTTTTTTAGTTACATCTTTGACTGCAGCATCAAACCCCTTAGGACCGACTGCGTTATACAAGCCAACAATGTCATCACCAAAATCAACGTCAATGCCTTTTTTGGTGCCGTAATCTTTCATTCCTGCTACTAGCAGTTCAGTCTTTTTTAGTTCGTCCCAGTTATCCAGCTTGTGAACAGCCTGCGCTTGCCGCATACGTTCAAAACCGCCACGGAAATTAGCAATAGTGCTCAAAGCACCAATGTTGGCAGCAATACGCATCTGCTCATCAATCTGCACGCGCATCGGCCACTTAGGCGTAGACAGCACAGACTTACGCCAATACCCATACGCAGTATTAGCAGGACTCCGCAACGGTGCCATCAAACGTTCTGTAATTGGAACCAGAGCACGCGCCCTTGCAGCATCAACATTGCGCCCCTTTGCCTTAGCTCGTTCTTCAGCAAACTTGACACGACGGCGAGTTTTAACCTTATTCCAGTTTTCAATCTCCTGATAAATAATGTCGTAACGAGGCAACACAGCAGATTGTTGAACCTGCGAAGGCGAGAACCCAAACTGCTGAACAATAATTTCAGCGTTCTCGTCACGAATAACACGCAACGAAATTTCGTCTCGATACGGATCCAAGAACGGATCAATAGTCGGTTCCGCAGGACCAACTTCTACCTTGCCAGCTTGCATCGAAGTTTCAAGCTCACCCTTAGGATTCGTAACACCAACAATCGTTTGGCGTTCCTCAATCCAAGCGTCATTTGCTTCTTCCCACATTTGACCAGCAGTACGATGATTAACGTCGATACCTGCTAGTGAACCAAAATCTTCGTTCTTGATGAAGTTGTCATCAATTGCATTGTTGATGCGACGGATTGTGGCGTTGTAAAGATCCTCCATTGCGCGATAATCGCCTTGGATCTTTGCAGCAGTAAACTCACCTAGAACTTCGTTGATAGAAATACCAGCATTCTGAAGAATGCGGCCTTCTTCAACACGGCTAGCTTGAGTCAACACTCGTTCAAATTGGTCGATAGCATTTGCTTCTGTAAAGAAAATATGGGTATGCGGCAAACGTTCAGTAATAAAACGAATGCGTCGTGACGATCCAAATGCAGTATTTGGGTTGATGTATTCGCTGTAATCTGCGCCGTTCTTTTGTGCTCGCACTCTATGTTGGCGAGCTAGTTCTTGCAAACGACGACCAAACGGCAGTTCTTTAATCTGACCAACAAAGACACCAGTGCTCAATAGGTTCTGTGCGCCATCACCAGCTTCTGCCAGATTAATTGCGCTGTTCTTGACCATGAGATCGTCGGTCTTGCCAAGCAAATCTTCTAGACCAGCAAGTGCCAAATCAATTGGCATTTCGTTAAGCGTGTCGTAAATTTGCGGATCAGCTTCCAACATGCTTGTTTCAGCATTTGGTTTCATGCGTCGGCGCTGCGACAAAATCAAGTTGTCTTCAAACGCCGAGAACATGGCAAAGTCAAAAGAGTCTGCGGCTTCTTGGGCTGCAGCAGACAATTCGTACCCAACTCGGGTTCCTGATTCAGCAGCATACCTTGGATCAATACCGCCAAGTTCATCCCGAATAATCTTGGCTGCTGCAGCCGCATCGTCAAGTGTGCTGAAATCTCCGGCCAAGAGTCGGAAAGTGTTTAAGCGTTGAGCAGTAGTTTCGCCATTTGCAATGATTCGGATTGATTCGTCTGGCATAGATCGGCCAGCAGCACCAAGAGCGGTTCGGATAATTCCAAATCGTTCATTAGAATTAACTGCTGTTCCCTTAGCAGTTTCTGCTGCATCAACAGAATCGCCTAGCACTTCACGCATAAACGGCGATTCTGCTGCGTTCTTTGCACGCTGAGCCGCAATGTTTCGTTGAATTTCTTTTAGTTTGTCACGTTGGGTATCTGTTTTAGTAAGGAACTTGATTTCCTTACCAGCAATCCTGGCAGGTCGCAAACCAACGCCACCGCCAATAACATGCGATGGCTGCAGTTCCGTTACTCGTGGCGCTACATATTTACCAATAGTGCCGCCGCCAGTAGTTACAAAAGTTCGGCCAAGATACCCGCCAGAACGGCCAGCTACAACAGCACTGCCACGAGCAGCTTTAAGCGCAACCCCGCCTGCAAGCAAAGTTGGATCAATGAGTTCCTGCACAAAATCGGCAGTACCAGAAATCAAATCAAAGAGCGGGTCATCTTGAATCGAGTTGTATTCATCTTGACTAAACGGATCAATATTGTAAAGCGCAGACGCAACCGATTGTCCAAAAGTACGCTTGTCATTAATATCCCAAGCCCGAGACCAAGTATTGAGATCAAGAATTGAATTCTTGCCAGACAAAGGATTCGTTGCAGAAACAACCGTGACAGCCGTACCCAACGGACGGTCAACAAGTTCTTGCATTGTCCAATCGAGGTAACCCAAAACTGGATCGGTAACCCTGCCAAGCGGCTTACGCACAGATTCAGGAATTGCGCCGATTAGCGTTCCACCAAGACCTTCAGGTCCAATAGCGCCAGTCAATGCTTGGCCAAGAAGTTCTTCCTGAAATGAACCAACTACAATTGACAAACCTTCGCCAAAGTTCAACTTGCCAAATTCGCGTCCAGCTTTCAGCGAGTCAACAGCAAAACCGCCTACACCGCTTGCAACATCAGTTGCACCATCTTGAAGTTGATCCCAAAATGCCATTACTTGTCCTCAATGATTCGGACAGGAGTGCCGACTTTTGATGCATCTCCAACCATGCCACGAACAACACGAGCCATATTTCGCAAAGCGGGATCAGCATGAGGCATAGAAGCCATCGCTTCTAGCACAGGCAATACGCTTGCAGCCTTTGCCTGTTGATACTCATCCTTCGCAACATTCAACGGAGGAGTAGAAGCCTGAGTTCCAATCGGTTGATTAGGCAATTCAGTCGGACGGTTAAACCGCGACTCACCCGGCCTCATTACATTTTGCGGCAACGGCACAATAGCCTGAGCTTCTTCTTGCGCCTTTGCTTCGCCATACCCCTGCCCAGAGGCAGTCTGCATAGCCTGTTGACCCTTACCACGACGCGGCATTACAACGCTCCCAACAACTCACGCAAGCCACCGCCCTGCGTAGGCGGCGGACCACCCATAGCTTCAGCTCCTGCACCCGGCTGCGCAATACCCGGCTGTGCTTCAGGAGCCGTTGCAGCAACCTGCTGTGCTTGACGTTCCTGCGCTTCTTTCTGAACCTTGGCAACAGCTTCAGCCAAATCAGCTTTATCGTTCTTGACCATTTCCATAATCCGAGCAAGATCCCCAGGCGGCAACGCACCCTGAGCAGCCTGCTGCTGCAACCCAGCCAACAACGACTGCTCCAACTGCTCAGCAACAACCGAATCGTGTTCTTGCTCAACATCTTCCACAAGCGGATCAATGCGCATAAACGATTCTTTCGACATCGTGCCCATCGCCAAACGCTGACCACCAGCAATCACAAGATTGTTGATGTCCGCGCCAGCCTGCGAATACGACACGACGTTGTCGTCGGTCGTGAAGTGCTTGTTCGGGGTGTAGTCAACCTTGCCCTTGACCTTGCCCATGCTGACGTAGAACGACCGAGGCTTGTTACCGGCGTACGCCTTGCACTGAGCAATAGCGATCCGGTTCTCTTCCTCCAAAGCACGAGCAAGCGTCTTCTGCGTTTCCTGCACCGTAAAGTCCACAACGGCAGACAGGACAGCATCGCCACGGCGACCGGTACGAATGTTGGAGGTGGACTCGCCGCCGAACTCGGCAGGGATACCAGCAGTCAAACGCTGAGCACGCTCAAGACGGTCGATCGCCGGGTTAGTCATGAACCCTGGCTGCATCTGCATATCGCGCAGCGTGCCGCCACGCACCACACCAACCTCACCCGTCAAACCGTTAGCGGTATTGACGATCTTGGGTTGTTCGCCTGCGTTGCCGACCAGCCAGGTGTCAGGGAACACGCCCTTCTGCACAGCCAGCACTTCAAGCGCCATTAGTTTCGCCTGCTGCTGGTACATGCCGAGAATACCGTCGAACTGGCCTCGGGACTCGTCCAGCGAAATCCGGTTCGATACGACAACGGGGCAGCGTCCGATCAGGTTGGGGACACGCTCCAACTCCACGATAACGGGGCTGGTGTCGTCGCTGGCGTAACCCTGGGTGTGCGGGTTACGCAACCCGACCAGCACCGTTTCCATATGGTCGACGTACTCGATCATCTCGATCGGTTCGTCCTTCTCATACGGCGAGTCCTTCACGCCACCAGCGAACCGCAGCGCAGCTTCGGGGTAGAAGGTTTGCATCCAACCATATGATCGTTCATATCCGAACACACAGTCGGCAGGGGTCATGTCGTCCACGCCCCGCAGGTTCGACGGATACGCCGTCAGCGGGTCACGACAATGCCAGGTCGGCACGCCCTTCTTCGGATCGAACCGCAACTGCGTCACAGTCTGTGAGTAGCCGATCAAATGGCGGGCACGTTTTGCAAGCTGCAAGTCAAGCGTCGAGTTTTGCCACCAGCCAAACATGGCCTTGCGGCGGATCTGTGCATGCTTACGGGCCTGCTTGGACGTGTCGTCAGCAGGCGGGCACACAATATCCGGCAAGACCGAAGCGACACGCATAGCGGTCTGGTCTAGGCCCTGAGCAAGAAGGTTCGCGACGGCAGCCGACTCGGTAGTGTCGATCTCAGGCAGCGGCACCACAACGTCACCGTTGTAATGGTCACGAATGTGACGCATACGCGCCTTAACGCCCGCATGGTTTTGCGAACGGCTGTAATACAAATCAACGATGTCTTCAGCAGACTTCATGCGAAATTATCCTTTAAGCCAAGAAGGTCGCCACTGTTGCGGGACATCAACCATAGACGGAGTATAAATCTTTTCAAGATTATGCTCCATAAACCATTGTGCCATAACACAATCGTCAGTTCTAGACCCTGTACCTTCAGGATTCCATTTCGTTACTTCGTTTATAAGAAGGAGCGAATGTGGGCGTGCTGCTGTTCCTTGCTTTCCAGGGAGCCGTACGCGTCCCGCCCGGTATAGCGGCGCGAGCATTTGAACTCCGTATTTTGGGTCGCCTTTATTTTTGGAGTGTGTGTAGTGCGGAACCAGTTCGACACCGCGCGTCGAAGCCCACCTACGGAAGTGGTCGTATTGGAGGATAAACTTCTGGGCCGCATTGGCTTCAACAATCCAGTACTGGATCGGGTGACCCATATCGTTCGAGATTTGCCACCAGTCCTCTGCAATGCCGGTGAAAGTTTGATGCTCATGGTTCCAGTCCAGGAAAGATGGAGCGTCCATCTTCCGACGGTATGACTCCAAGAGATAACGGTATTCGCTGTCTTCGACATACGCCCAGCATTGCAAAGCCCAAAAGTTTGATGGGCTTGGGTCAGCAGAAGCAATGATGACAGGTTCTGACGGAAGGTATGGGGGAAGTTCCCACAAGTCTCTGTCGTTGTCCCAACAGCCTACATGATGAACACCGTCACGACCCTCACCGCCAGAAACCCATACTGGGTCAACAAGAACGGCTGATGGGTCAGCATCTTCCTGCTGGTACAGAATTTCGTACCGGTCAGGAGTTTGCGCTTTGATATGGCGGATCTTCTTCCACGGCAACCGGCGTGGATACAGCAAGCATCCTTCCGGCCACGGTTTCGCATCTAGGCTGTGGTCACCCTCACAACAGTCCTCATAATGGACTTTGTATTTCAAATGATGATATTTGGATTCTTCAAATGCGTCAGTGGGGGAGGGTGTTTCACTAGGC
>Ga0255781_10002411_pt1 | contig 14909 bp, 6 predicted proteins | sample 101ome_21_FD_179979 | JGI IMG/M metagenome (GOLD analysis project Ga0255781, IMG submission 179979) | Coastal salt marsh microbial communities from the Groves Creek Marsh, Skidaway Island, Georgia - 101413BT metaG (version 2) | ecosystem: Environmental > Aquatic > Marine > Intertidal zone > Salt...
ATCGTGTGTTTGGGACAAATGTAGCACAACTTCCCGACTGATTTCACGGCGACGTGTTTCGTGTGACCGTGTCGCGAAAAGATCGCCTTAGAACACAATCGGTCGGCAATCAGCGCCATTTTTGTCAGCTCTTCGTCTTGCTTCCCCGTAAACGGGCCTAAACCAACGGTTTCTTCCGTCTCCGCTCTATACTTCGCCTTCTCCAAGTACGCCACGAAATGCTCGAGAAACCAGGCCAAAGCGTCACTCCCAGGCGAGTCTGGGTGCAAGCAGTGCTCGAGAAAGTCAAAGAGTTTCTCTCGACGATTGTTACTGCTGGTAATGCCAATGTCCGTGTTATTGTTTCTCTCATCGTTGTCGTCGTTTTCTGTTGCGGTGTAATTCAGCGACCGAAACGCCAAAAACTTGGCGATGGAGCGCGCTCTGTGTGCCGTATCTAAAACTCTCGGCGCGATTTTCGTCGCCGGCGATCCAATCGAACGCACCGAGCTTGCCAACACTTGCAAATGTTGCGATTGTTTCGACCCGTTGTTCCCATTCCTGCCGCCACTTCTGCCGCCGCCGTTATTGGATGAACTCAACTGAAAGCTCCACAACGCGGCGGAATAAATCTTTGCGTCCAAACTCTCCGACCATTGAATCCGCCCGCTCACGTCGTGTTTCGCACACTGCGAAAACAACTGCAGAAATCCCGATTTCCAAAACACCGAACTCGGCAACGCGTCGAATAAACGATTCCAATCTCCATTTTCCCCCTCAATCATTCGTTTGTAAAATTTCACGTCTTCTTCGTTTCCTTTCTTATTTCGTAAATGTCTCGTCGGTAAAAAAGCCACCATAAACGCCAGCGACGTGAAACACTCCTCGGACCATATGTTCTCCAGATTCTTCTTACTCGCCTCCCAAATTTCTTCACTGCTCCCCAACTTGAAATACCTCCGACTGGCTCTCGCCAACGCCGAAATCGTCGACCGCCACTCGGCTAAAACAACCGGCCCGTAATATTCATTCACCTCGCCTTGAGATACGTGATTGACTTTTTCCATGATTGGTTTCCAATCAATCTCTAAAACCTCATCCAACTGGTCTTCAAACACCGATAACGTCGTCTTCGCCAAATTCGCCCATTTCGTTCGCGTTTTCAAATCGATTCTCATCTCGTTGTCCGCCAACACCACGGCGAAACAGTGTTTGACCAGAGTAACAATCACGCGCACATCTCTCGTCGCTCGGAACGGTTTCGAGACCAAGTGACTCCTCAGTAAGCTCGTGATGTCAAACACCAGAGAAGACGCCGCGTCACCACCAGCAGCAGCGCTCGTCGTCGTCGTCGTCGTCGTCGTCGTCGTCGTCTCTTCCTCCTCCTCCTCCGAGGACGGTCGCGTGGAGAGTTTCTCCAAGCTCGCGACCGTCGCTAAACTTTCAATCAGGCGTTCAAACCGTTTTGGATCTTCCGTCGAAATCGCTTCGGCGACTTCGTGAGGGAGATATTCGTTCGCGACGTCGCGCCACGTGTGTTGCGCGCCGCTCGTCGTCGTCGCGGTCGTCGTCGTCATTTTTACTGCTCGCACTTCTTCTTCTTCTTTGCAGCGCGCGTGCACGATGACTTTTTTTTTCTGAAGCGGCGATGAATTCTTCTTCATCACTTTTCTTCGATTTTTCTTCTTCTGCTGCGTGTGATATTTTTCTTCTTTTCTGCTTATTATTCCTTTTTTTTTGGGTGCCTCCTCTTCGTTTTCGTTTTTTTGCCCCACGTTGGTGTCTTTCGTTGCAAAAAATACTCGCTTTGTTCTTCCTTTAAAAGTGTTGTTGTTGTTGTTCCTCTTCCTCCTCTTCTCGAAGACGATGGGCGAGAGAAACGGAGAAGCGAAACGCGAAAGTGCGCGCATGCAAGGAGAATTGCGTTCTTTGATTCACCGCGGGTGAAAGATGAACACCCGGACGCGCGCGCGCTTTTTTATGAAGAGATATGAAAAAAAGGAGCTTTCTGGTGTTTGGTGCTAACTATAGAAAAAATACGCGCATATCTATATCAAGTACTACTTATACTACTTAAAACTATCACCTACAAGTATTACAGAACTGTAAAAGAGCGCCATTTTCTCGCGCTCCAAATTTTGAGGCTACGAGTAAAGCGCGGGAGAGGACGAATGAAGGAGAGGAAGACGAGAACGCGTTCGTTTCAGCGCCTCCGTTGTCGTCGGCGAGATTGAGGTCGAGCGCGCCCCGGGCGTAAAAATCGTACTCGCCGTTCGCGCCGTGGACGACATCTGAAGAATCTCTTGCTGCTGCTGTTGTTGTCGACGATTCTCCGTCCATCTTTTTCTTCGCATCGCGAACGAGCGCGGAAGCGAAACATACCACGAATTGCAATAGCTTCAAGGCAGAGGACGGACCGTCAGTCTCCCTACCAGAAGAAGACGAAAAGGAAAACAGCGAAATGCGCTTGAAGAGAAGGGCCCATATTTTTGCATCGTCGCCAATTATCTGCGACGATGAGCTCGACGCTCTTCTAGCGCGCTCGGTTTCTACGAATTTCTGCACGTATTGGAAGAATTTATCGCATTCCTCTTCGCCTTCTGTTGTTAAACATTGGAGAGTCATCTTCACAATCGTCACGAAGCACTCGATGTACCAGAAACGCTGGACGATGGGAAACCTTGTCGGAAAGAGGTCCTTCTCACTTTTCAAACTGTCACCGTTCTTCACTGCAGCGCAAAGTGACGCGGCGAGGTAATCAGCTTCATCGCATAAAAGTTTATACTCTTTGTTGATGCTCTCTAGCGAACGAGATAACTCTCGACAAAGAAGATTGTCGTCCGAGTCACCTTCTCTCTCCTCATCCCCCGCGGTTGAGCAAAGAGAATGATCGATTAACGCGTTCAAAACTATACTTTGTTCGTAAGAGTCATCCAAAGAATACCAAGAGGACGCATAATCATCACTAGTTTCGCCATCTTGGTCGCTGATTTGTAAAACATCGAAATCTTCTCGAAACATGGCAAAGGCGCATCGCGCAGCGGCGTAGCATCCAAACTGGCCTTTTCTCACCAACGCGCGCATGGCATTCTTTAATTTATTTGCCGCGATGTGTGACTTTGCGGCTGCACCACCAGCACCTCTCTGCTCTTCAAATGTAGCTAAAGCTCGATAACATTCTAAACACAATTCGTGGTTTTTCGGTAATCGTGAAGTTGCCAAAGCGCATGCATCGCGAGGTAAATTACCATCCAGCAGGCACTGCACAGCTTTGCGAAGACCGCTATTGTTCCCATTACGTTGCATGGCCAAAAAACACAAAGCCGCTCTCTGATACTCTTGCCTATCAATAAAGCGATGAGCTTGTTCATTCTGACAAATATTAAAGAGATCTTTGCCGCCGCTTGAAAGTATAACCGCGAGCAAATCTGAATACACCGGACCGTCCGTTTCTGTAAACAACTCGTACGCAGCGCCGTTCCAATCGTCAGTATACATGGCCATAGCCGCCCGCTTTTCAGCAGAACGCAAAGATGGAAACTGAAACTCGGGATTCTTTTTCCTTTGCTGCTGATCATTTGCTACAGCGTTCTGATTTTGTTTTCTCTCTTCTTCCTCTTTTCTCGATTTGATTCGCATGTTTTCCAGCATCCTCCTCGTCGATTCCGGCTTTTCGTACAACGCGTTCCCTTCTGGCCCGTACGCAAAGTGTGCGTCCGACTTATTGTCTCGGTACCTGTCGTCAATTTGCGTCAAAAGCTCGAGGGCCTTAGATTCAGAAACTTCGGCGCCTTTAGCTGTGGATTCCCATGGCTCGGTTTTAAATAACGACTGGGCTTTCGACGGTTTAGGAGCCGTAGTCATAGAAACGTGACCCGATGCGTGCCCAGAATTCACTGCGCGAGATTCGCGTTTCACTGGGGCTTTCTCAGCTGTGAGCGCTTCTTCTTCTCTTTCTACCATCTTCGTTCCTGATTCGCCTACATTACCTTTGGTCTCTTCATCTCGAGCAATAGGACTCTGAATCTGACGAAACGGTAGAGGAGATGGTTTCTCTTTTTCGTACATTGCAAACTGATTACCCATATCCGGTGAGCGTCTGAAATCATTGACGTCGGAGATTCGAATGGTTTGGTCGTCACCGCCACTGAGAATGATACCGCGCTCGCTCTCTGTTTTTGAGTGAGACACGTAGTTACGGAGTGCCCGAACTCTTCCTCGGTGTCCGCGCAAGACTGCACGCAACGAAACTTCAGAAGACGAATTCACGTCACCGATCGTATAGATGCGCACAAGACCATCCGCGTTCGCGCACGCTAGACACGTATCTCCTTTACCATCTTTACACCACTCCAATCTGGTAACGCTTTGCCGCGCTCTCGGCAAGACGTGTGAAATCTTGCCGGTAAATTCTGAAAGAGCACAATCTTTCGCATGGGAGCGCACGAACACGCACCCATCACTCGATGACGTCGCAACAGCGATGCTAGAATTTGAAACATACTTCATGCCGTCATCGCATTTAATATCGCTGATATCTGTGGAATGCGAGGTCGTGTCCTCCCAGTGAAATTTTAGAATCCCATTTTTATTCTCAAAACAACTCAGATACCCATTCGAATAGCCGACTATAAAGGCAGATATGGTTTGTGAATACCCAAATCGCGATATCGCTACATCCTTATCAGAGTGGAGACGACTCGCTCGTTTTCCTTCATAATCATCTCCTTCTCGGATTGCCGCAGAGATGTCGAAATATGGTTCAGGCGCGTCAGATTTGTCGTCGAAGAATCCAGGGAGTCTTCGCCAATACCACAACTCTCCGGTTTCGCTCAGCGTAACGAGAACATTCTCCTCACCAACGCGCGGGTTCTCGAGAGATGGAACGCGTTCTATTTGCGTCACCGCGCCGCGGTGTTTTTGAGGAAAAAATCGCATTTTTTTCTCTTCTCTCGTCAATTTACTGTTTCCGTCCTCTTTCTCTACTCGCATCATTCCAACCGTACCATCGTCCAAACCAACCACGACGCACCGCGTCATATTTTCGCGATCGATGAAGAAGCGACACGATGTGATCTTTCGTTGTTTATCTGCCCTGAAAATAATTTCCGTGTTCAAAGATTTGTCGAACGTTGTAACATCGTACGGCACTTTTGAATGAGGCGCAACGTTTTCCATTTTTCGCAAAGTCCCATCACCACATGCAAATATAGTCCAGTCGCCATTTTCCGGCACTGCATGATGATCTATGTCGTAAATAAAACCACCAAGCGTTGATATTTGATCTTTCAGACGATATTTGAACGTGTCTTTACTTTCCTGAAGAACGTCATAAAAACAAATCGCTCTGTCCAATCCATGCGTAACGATTTGGAAAGACGGGAAGTCATCGTTCTCGTCTCCCTTTTCCTTTGCAGCTTTGAATAGCTCTAAGGAGAAACCTAGCTTTTTGTGTCCACTGAAATCTGACGTAGCGCGCTCTGCTTTTAGCCCAACAACAGAACATGCGCTAGAGGAAGGCGGGTTGTTACCGTGGTCTATAAACCTTTCAACATCGAACGCCAGCTTCGTAACTTCGCCTTTACACGAACACACCATCAACGGAAAGCTATTGTGCCGTCGAATGGATGTGAAATTCATCCAACACGATGCCGTTGAACTTGGCGCCGAGTTGGGTTTCTTGGTGTTGTTGCTATGACTAGTGCTACCTACGTTGTTCAGCAACATCAAGTTTTCTTTCCTCTCTAAAGACATATCGCCGTTGCTCGACGACAACAGGCAAAAATACAAATCCCCGTTTCTGTTTCCGACTGCCAAATAAATCTCCTCCGTCGCGTCCACGAATACCCACTCGAGCGAAGAGATTGGTGATTTACGAAATCGTTCGTCTTCTTCTAAACCAAATACTCGTTCCTTAAATCCGCCTGGTTTGTACGCGTGAACCGCTACGTCTCCCGATTCAAATCCAACCGCAGTGATAAAAGCCAGACTGTTCTCTGACGACGACGTCAAAGAAGAAGAAGAAGAATACCCATCCATGCTCGCTAAAGTGGTTATACCCGACATGGATTCTGCAAATGCGTATGTGAACTCCGGCTCTATGTTTATCGCGATGCTGTTACTATTATTGCTATTACTGTTGCCGTCGCGAGTATGCTCTGCTAAGCGCCACATGCACATCACTCCGCTCCCGTCGCCCGTTATAAAACTCCCTCGCTCTCGCTTCTCTCTCTCCACCACGCGCACCTCAACGCCTTTCCCGTGGCCACCCCGGCTCGGCTGTTTCTTCGCGCCGTAGCGCAAAGAAGAAGAAGAAGAAGAAGAAGAAGTATGAGCGGAAGAAGTAGATGTCCCGCACAGCGTCGATATCTTCCCCACGCACTTCTTCGCGCGGACATCGTGTACGCGTATCGCATCGTCCGATGACGTCGTCACCAGCAGAAACATACCTTTCTCGTTTCCTCCTTTTCCTTCTTCCCTTTCTGTCTCTTCCTCCACGATATCTTCGTCGTCTTTGAAATCGTCAAACCAACTCTCCACGAACGAAACGCTCAGCAACCGTTTCGCGTGTCCAGTGGAAATCTGTCCCAACACCGAACTCGTCTCCGCGTCGAGTAAAGCGATGTTATTCTTCGCGCAGTACGCGATTATCGCTCTCGCTTCATTCTTCCTCTCGTTTTCTTCACGCTCTCCTTCTCTGCCTCTTCCCTTTGGCTTATACGCGCCAGGCACGTACCCAACCGTCAAATGCGAACTCGAATACCAGTTGGGAGAAGGGACGGAAATGATTCCGGATTCAAAGTTTACGCGCGCTTCCATTTCTTCTATTTCTTCTTCTATTTCTTCTTCGTTTTTGCACGAAAGAACATCGACATCGTTCCTACCGACGACGACGTCAACGGCGACTTCACCGCGAGCGTCATCGTCGGTGGCAGTCGCCTCCTCGTTTTCCTCTTCTTCGCCCATCTTTTTTTTTGTGTCTCGCGCTTTCGTTAAAAAAAACTTCAGAGTTGAAAAAAAGAAAGAAGAAACCGCACAATAATACCAAAGGGGTGCGACGGCGACGGCGGCGGTAGAGAGAGAGAGCACGCGCGTGTCTGCGTGTAAAATGCTCACGTTTTGTCCAACCTGCGGGAACTTGCTCGCCATCGAGAAGAAGAAGAAGAACAAGAACAAGAAGAAGAAGAATCGAGTCGACGAAGGAGAAGAAGAAGAAAACGACGACTTTGATGGCGGCGACTTTAACGACGAGGAAAACGACGACGACGACGCGCTTCGACTGCTCTGCAAAACGTGCCCGTACTCGTACTCCATTCGAGATAAACACTGGTCGAAAACGGACGTTCCCATCACGAATAAAAAGCGCGTCGACGACGTGCTCGGAGGCGACGAGGCGTGGAAAAACGTGGACACGACGAGAAGTCGTTGTCCGAAATGTTCGCACGACGTGGCGTACTTTTTGATGGTGCAAACGAGGAGCGCGGACGAACCGATGACGCAGTTTTTTCGGTGCGTGGAGTGCGCGAATCAGTGGAAAGAGAATTAATACCAACCGACCACCAGTAGTAGTAGAAGAGGATGATGTTAGCCAAGAGTTTTGATTTTTAATGTTAGTCAGACGCGCGTTTTTAGTTATACATGTATTATAGTTTGTGTACCACCCGCTGAAGAGCATGCGTTTCGTTTTTTTTTTCCTTCTTTCGCTTTCACACCATTTTTTATTGTGTGCGTTAACATTTTTGTGTCTCTCGTTTCCACACAAACACGCACGAGCGCGCATACATATATAAAAAATGGCATCGTACGGCGAGGTACGCGCATCGCGAGCGATTCACATTTACCCACGCGACGCGTTTTTGCGCGCGCGCTCGATTTTCCCCGTTCGCGAGTGGGAGAGCGCGCGCGCGAATCGTTACGCGCGCGCAGCCTTTTTTTTTCTCTCTCTTTTTTTTGCAAGCGCGTAAAATTCTAATCGGTATCAAAACGACTGACGAGAAACTCTCGAACGCGACAGGAACCCGACTACGAGGAGGAAGACGGTGATTATGAATCTGAAAATGGCAGCGAAGGTACGGTTTTATCTTCGCGTTTGTCTCGTTGACATCGATATGAACGACGTGATTTTTTCTTTTCCCTTTGCAAATTTGCCCTCTTTTTCGGTCGTCGCAAAAGCGTTGGCCTGGCGGCGAAATGCGTTTTTGTCTCGTAGTCTCTCTCTCTCTCTCTCTCTTGCTCGCGCGCGCGCTAGAAATTAATCCGACATTTTCAACATCTCACCGTATCTTTTCCACCGGAACAGAAAACTTAGAAGAAGAAGAAGAAGAAGAAGAAGAAGAAGAAGAAGCGACCACTTCGGAAGGCGCGACGGCGACTCCACCGCTCGGTATGAAACCGTGGATTGGTTTACAATCCATGCCGCAACCGACGCGCGATAAAATTGCCGAGCACATGCGACGACAACAAACAGAAACTGGGGATAACGAGTTAACCGTTGTATTAATTGGTAGACAAGGTGTGGGGAAATCGAGCACGGTGAACGCTCTGATTAACGAGAAAGTAGCGAATGATCAACCGTTCGTGCAGGAAACGGTCCGACCTTTGTTGGCATCTCGAGCGGCGGGAGGGTTCAACGTCCACGTCATCGACACGCCGGGTTTATTGGACGGTGAATCTGTTTCCTCGAACGGTTTGATGGCTTTGAGAGCCGCGTTGGACGATAGAAAAGTGCACTGTTTCGTGTTTATGCAAAGGTTAGACTCGTGGAGGTGCGATTCCGGAGACGAGTTGATGATTAGAGCCTTGTGCCAACACTGCGGCGCGGATGTTTTCGACCGAGTCGTCTTGGGTTTCTCTCACGGCGAATTGAAGCCTCCAAACGGCGAGACCACGCAAAAACTTATCGAACGCAGATACGCACAGACTGTTTCCATGATTAAAACTGAATTGAAAAAAGCGCGAAAGAAAAACTACAACGATTTCTCGCCGCCGATGGCGGTTGTGGAAAACAGCTCCCGATGCCCAACCAACGATGAAGGCGAAAAGTGTGTCACGTTAGAAAACGACGAAAAAGTCCCGTGGTTACCAGCTTTAGTCGGCGCCATGGTCGACGCGTCCATTCAATCCGTCAAAAAAGCAGACGGCGACGGAAAATCTTACTACCTCTTCGACTATAAAAAAATTAAGAAATCCGGCGCCAATCCTAACACGAGGCACAAGTTGTGGATGTTCCCCGCGTTTCTCGTTCAATGGTTCGTGCTTAGACCAATCATAGTGAAAGTCATCCGAAACGACATCCGCAAAGATCGCGCGATTGATCGTTACGCGCTTTAATAATAATAATAATAAGAACAAAGGTTTAATATTTCCTATATCATCAATATATACAACTCGACTAGGCGCTACGCATGTACAATTTGGGCGCTTCTAAATTTCTAGATATATGTACATTTTATATAAACTGACTTCTAATTGACCCTTACTTACGGTCAATCCCTCCACGAGAGTCTGAACGTTCGCTTTCTCGCTCGGTTTCACTGTCCGAACTCAATCCAGCAAACGGTTTCCCGAAGTAGTAGTCTTCCAAGTTCTTCTGGGCAAGCGAGTCCGTACCGAAACCTTCGGGGGCACTTTGTTCGAGAAAGCGAATAAGCATCGGAGAACTTGGACGATGCACGGAACCTTCCTCGTTAATTGAATCTATCACGGGAATATATCTGTTCTTCTTCTCCGACGCAGGATTCATGATGTTCGCGTCTTTATCTTTACGTTGCTCTGGGCCTTCCTGCTTTTCTTGATCCAGCACCTTTTTGAAGAAAACATTGTACTGTTCTATGTTTCCATCGACGCCGATGCTTTTACTCGTCGCGTTGTCGTCATCCGCTATGATTGCATCCTCGTCGTGATCGCCCGCATCCATGGCTACCGAAACGACGCCACATAAAACAAAAAGAACGCCAAAACCGGAACCAAAGGTAATTATATCGCCAAGAGCAATCCAGCCTATCATTGAACCCAAAACGACGGATCCGCCCACAACAGTCGAAGTCGAAATGGAAACGGGAACGCCGAGAGATGAGACGTAAAAACTTAATATTTCTGCAGTACCAACCGAGAAGCCTGCCAAACACGCCCAAAGAATACCTTTCATGTCGTACCGTAAGATGTCATAAAAACCGGCGCGAAGAAAAATGCCCAGAAAAGATGAACCCAGAATCATGGCAACGATTTGCAAAATGACCCCGCCGAGAACAGGATTCATAGTGTCCGCTCCCTTCTTTATGAAAACATTATACAAGGCGTACGCCATCGCGCACGCAACCGCCGGTCCTATCCAATCGAACAATTCTAGTTCTATCGTCTCGTTCGCAGCGAGAGCCGAACCGTCGAAGCCCAACAATGCGGCAATTGTCACGCCACTACCTTCCGTTCCAGTAACGGACGAGGCGACGCTACAAATACCTGCCACGACGACAGGAACGCCTATCATCGCCTTCAAACCGAAACTTTCGTTCAGGAACAAGACGCCGAGGATTACGTCAAATACTACGGACCCTCCGATGATTACCGGAATCGATTGAGACGCCGCGACGCCTAAAGATGAGACGTAAAAGCTTAACATTTCTGCGCTTCCCACGGCGAGACCCGCTCCAACGCACCACATAATACCAACTCTATCGGATTCTTTCAACTCTTGCCAGACGTCGTGATCACTTTTCCTCCGATCGAAGAAGAAGAGTCCAACACCTAATAAGCACGCGACGAATTGTAAAATAACTCCTCCTAACACCGGCGAAATCGAGTAGCTTCCCAGTTTGATAAATACGTTGTACAACGCGTACGCGGTCGCACACAAAGCTCCTGGGATCCCCCAGACGAAGATGTGCGGCGCGCACGCTCTTTCCTGCTTTCCTTCTCCTTCTTTCTCCAGGAGCGCGTCGACGACGTTTGACGCTCTATCCGCTCCCTTTGGCGACACCGATGATATCGACCTTCTCGTCGAACTCGCCGACGACGCAATCGACAATCCTTCTTCGCTCCCAACGCTTCGTCCTCGTCTGCGTCGCATCGCTCTTCGATATCTCGCCATGTCCGAAAACGAGTCGTTGTGCTGACTTCTTCTCCTCCCCAAACCGGATTCCAAATCTTCTTCTTCCAAGTATTCTTCTTCGCCATCGCCCGCGACGCTTCCACCCAAGCCGCTCAGAGAGTGAATGGAACCAAACCTTCCCCCAACTTTCAACGAGCGCACGGACGGTGTCACCACGCTTCCGAAATCCGAAACACTGTTCGCTTCTTTCGACGAGGAGGAACAGTTGGAGTCCTTTCTCGCGTGCGCAGGAGGAGGAGCGCGAGGAGGACGACGAGTAGTAGTAGTAGTAGTAGTAGTAGCAGCGACTCTGTCGACCTCCTCGGTCGCGCCGTAGTTCTTCGCTTCGTCCCCGCCGCTGCTCATGGTGTTGAGGGTGGTGGTGGCATCGTCATCGCTCGTCGTCCGTCGTCTCCGGCTCCCAAACACGGGTTCGCGCGTTGTGCGTAAGTGTGTGGAGAGTAGTAAAACTATAGTAAGCAGGAGGAAATCTTTTTTTTCTTTTGTCAAATGGTGTTACACTTCACAAACACACACATCAAACGCGAATAAGAGCGCTCTCTCTCTCTCTCTCTCGATCTCTCAATCTATCCATCTTCTCTCGCAGTAGCGAGCGGTAGAAAGGTTTGAGAAGAAGTAGCATCGTAGAAGTTTATAAAGTCGTTGGCGAGCGACTCTGCGCGCATAAAAAGAAAAGCCTCTGCTCTCTCGCTCGACGACGGGAAAATGCGACTCATCATCGGGCGTTGAAAATTGGACTGATGATGCGCCGATACGCATCATCGATGAGGAACGACGCGCGACGCTGACAGAAGAAGAGAAAAACAAAAGAAGGAGGAGGAGGCAGTTTTTTTTTTGCGACAAAATGACGTACGTCAAAGGGACGTTCTACGCGTTCGTCACCGCGATATTATACGCCTTAGTTTCGATTTTCAGTAAAATTTTGGACGAGAGGCACAAATCGATATATTTTGCGCTTCTGTGCGCGTACGTCACGCTGTGGATCGTGTTCGCGCCTTTGCGAGTGATAGAGCGACATCAAGAAGGACGAGACGAAGTCGGAGGGGAGGAGAAAGTAAACGATGACGTTGGTATTCGTCACGACGAGTCCGAAGGCATGCAGACGAAGCTTCGGAGGCATAAGATGTACGATAGTTACGCGTTTCTTCCCGGCTTGGTCGGAGGAAACCGAGAACACGTGGAAAGTATCACTACTACTACTACATTTGCTTCTACTTCTCCATCTTCCTCCGCCGGCGTCGGCGTCGGCGTCGCTGACGTTGAAAAAGGCGAAAAGGATCCAAAAAAGTTCAGCAGAGTCTGTTGCCGGCCAAACAAGAAAACGCTCGCTCTCATCGCGATGGCTTTTTTTGATTTTATCGCGAATTATTCGGCGATTCTTTGCTTCAAATTTACTTCGGTAACGTCGGGAACGATTATTCAAACTGCCACGGTGCCCATCTCGTGTACTCTCGGGTTTCTCTTCATGAATCGGAGGTATTCTAGGCAGCACGTTCTAGGGGCTTTTGTCTCCATGGGGGCGCTCCTCTTCCTCATAGTTTGCGACAGTTTAGAGGTAAATGAAGAAGGTAAAAACGTACCGCATCCAGACAAAAACCCGGTCTTAGGAGACGTGCTCGCGTTTTCTGCCGCCATCGGCTTTTCGGTGACGAATATTTTGCAGGAATATTCAATCGATAGCGGAGTCTATCAAAACGAAATTTTGGCCGCGTTTGGATTTTACGGCACTCTTCTCGCGATAGTAGCGCTTCTCGCGGAACACAATTGGAACCCCGAACTTTTGATGGACTTCTTCGTTAGAATAGAGCACCACGACGTTCTGATATACGTATTGACTTCGGTGGCGTTTTTCGCTGCCGCTTCGAGTGCATACAGAGCTTTAAAATACATCGACTCCGGCACGTTCAACGTGGTGTTGTTACAACAGAGTCTTTTAGTCGGTTTAGTGCGCTTATTCGGTTTCGACGGTGGATTTAGTTCCACCACGCAGGCTGGTATATTCATAGGCACGTTCATAGTACAAGCAATCGGTATACTCGTCTACGCAACCGCCGGAGACGTCAAGCACCGCGAAGAAACCTCGGGAAGCGAGAGCGAGAAACGATCGATTTTAGCGAAACGATAACGCGCCTCTCGGTTGGCTCGTAACAAACGAATAGAAACTTAGAAAAAGAGAGAGAGAGAGAGTTAAGAGAGAGAGAGAGAAATAATTTTACGTTGTACCGCATTGAGCGGTTGTATTTTATTAATATTCAGTCATATTTATCATTTTGGAACCGTGCGTGCGTGCGACTGTGTGTGTGTATATATTGCTTACAAGTACAAACCCGCTTGTTGGATTTCAAAAACGCAAAATAAAAAAAAATTATCTCGCACATCATAAAGCGCGCGCGCAACTTTATTTATAAACGCAGCGCACCCGTTGTTTTTGGATTTGCGAGCGCAATCATGACTGCCGCCGCTTTTGCGACCACCACCACCACCACCACCAGCGCGTCGTCGCCGTTCTCGTCGTCGTCGTCGTCGTCGCGTTTCGTGAAAAAATCGTCTCGCCGCTTTGTCGCGAAGAATTCAATCTCCTCCTCCTCCGAACAACAACAACAACAACAACAGAAACAACTATCCGTGGACGAACGGTCGTTGGATTACCGCGCGCCCGGGTTTACCGTCGGGGAGAACGTGTCGACGAGTAAGCGCGTGCTGCCGAAACGCATCATTCTGATACGCCACGGCGAATCGCAAGGGAACATCGACGAAACCGCGTATCAAAACACTCCAGACTGGCAGATTCGGTTAACCGAGAAAGGGAGGGCGCAGGCGGAGCAAACCGGGAAGATGTTGAGAGAGATGCTCGAGCAAGATAAGATCGAGGAGCCGGAGAAGGACCCGAAAGTGTTTTTTTACATCAGTCCGTACAGACGATCGAAGGAAACCGCGGCTGGGATCGCGAAAAGTTTAGATCCGGAGATGATCATCGGCGTGCGAGAAGAGCCGCAGTTGCGAGAGCAGGATTTCGGGAACTTTCAAGACGGGCAGATGAGCAAGACGAAGAACGAGAGGCAAGCGTTCGGGAGGTTTTTTTACAGGTTTCCAGATGGCGAAAGCGGCGCTGACGTGTACGATAGAATGACAATTTTCGAAGATCACATGGTGAGAGATATCGACAACGGGCGGTTTAGTGGAAGCACCAACATGGTTTTGTGTACGCACGGTTTAACGCTGAGGATATTTTTGATGCGATGGTTTCATTGGACGGTGGCAGAGTATGAAAGAATCACAAATCCGGCAAATTCAGTGCCGATTATATTGGAGAGAAGAGAGGAGGATTGGACCGTCGTGAGTTGCGAACCGGATTGGGACAATAGCGTCGTCGACGAGGAGGATGCGGATTTGTGTGCTCATCACGCCGTCCATACGAAAGAGTGCTATGAATTGACGGAAGAAAGCATGGCGGCGTTGGAAGGGTGCACGGACGATATGTGTACGATGATTTTACCGGAGGAGTGTTGGGAGAGAGCGTTAAATTTAGGCGTGAGTGACGCGACGGAGTGTTCCATCAACGGCGGCGCGGTATCGTGGAAGCCGACGTAAGAACGACGAATGGCTCTCTTTTACTTCTGTATGACTATTTATTTAATACTATTGATATATAACAACAAAACGCGGTGCTGAAAAAAGTCAATCTTTATTACATACATGTGCAACTACGCAGAACTTGTCTTCTATTTGCGTCTGCGCGGTTGTGCCTGCCGGTTTGTGTCACCTGCGACAGAGACCGCCCGGAGCTCTGCCGTCCGACGTCTCCGCGGCGGGCTTATTTCTT
>Ga0255781_10002423_pt1 | contig 14864 bp, 23 predicted proteins | sample 101ome_21_FD_179979 | JGI IMG/M metagenome (GOLD analysis project Ga0255781, IMG submission 179979) | Coastal salt marsh microbial communities from the Groves Creek Marsh, Skidaway Island, Georgia - 101413BT metaG (version 2) | ecosystem: Environmental > Aquatic > Marine > Intertidal zone >...
CTGCATAGGGATGAACAAGTCCGGGTTGACGTTAAAGTCTTTGAGCTGGACAAGGTTTACTTCTACAGGGACATTGACCTCAGCAGGCTTGGTCTTATAGTCAGACCGGCGGAATCCACGAGGTGGTCCCTTACGTTCTTTAGGTTGAGATGTCCCGTCCCAATGCACATAGGCACTTGAGAATGTCCCATTTAGTTCTGGACCACCATTGATAGGCTGGGCTTGTCCATTGATTACTTCGTATACAAACATACTTTCTTAGAATTGATTACATAGTAAATATACAAAAAAGAAACGACATAAAAAAGTATTATGCCGTTTATTTTCAAATTATTTTACAGGGATAGGACCGTCAGGAAGCTTGAAACCTTGCATGTATTCATTGAAGGCTTTATTGTCTTGGACGAACTCAAACTTGTTGAGGTCACCGTTACCGTAGCTAGGTGCGAATCCGTAGATGGCTTTACCAAACATGCCAACCTCATCGAATCCCATTAGTGTATACATTTCACCATCAGGAGTTTTCGCTACAAGGTCACAGCCGGCAGGAATACCACCTCGGTAGCCTTGCATATAGATAGGAAGGAACTCAAAGCCAATGGCCTTAGCACCCCATCCTTCAGCAGTGTGTTGAGGTAGCTCACCAGGCATGCCTTTAAAGGCAAACACTTCGCCGCTTCTTTCTTTACCGATTAGAACGGCTTCTCTCATTAACTTAACAGGAATCTGTACTTTCATATTGTCTCTCATTGATTACATAGTAAATATACGAAATATTTACGACATAAAAAAGTTTTAAGTGAATTATTTTAGGGCGAATCCGTATTCGTCGTAAAGACTGTGGTTACCTTCAGCATCGTACTCACCTTCGTTCCAGTAGAATTGGCTAGCTAAGTTCTCACGGCCACCCTCGATAGGACGCCAAATGTAATACCAAGTAGATTGGCTCTCTTTGATTTCTTCGATACGAACGCCGTGGTCTTTAACACTCATAAGGAATCTAACCTTACTTTGGTTGACTAACTTACGGTTGTGGAAGACTTCTTTGATTTCTTCTGCGCTACCATTTCTAAGGAGCTTGACTAGTTGACTTACTTTCATTGTTATTGTCTCATTGATTACATAGTAAATATACGAAATCCTGGCGACATAAAAAAATAAAAGGGCAATTATTTTCAAAATAAAATGCAAGTAAGTACCTTATATTATATTGACGAACGAGAAAAAGTTTCAAAAAAGTTTGCCATTTATTTTTTTATGTCAACTATTTTTGCTATATTAGTATCGGTGAGGTAGGCTCCGTCAGTTCGTGCCGTTAAATAGTTTGAAAAAAGTTTGCCATTTATTTTTTTATGTCAAATCTTTTTGCTATATTTACTATGTAATCAATCGGGGAAACCCACTAAATCAAAGTCCTATGAAAGACGTAACCTATTTTCCTAACAAGTATAACGAGGGTGTCAACATCTTCGTGAGTGTTAACAAGACCATGAACGACGGTATCCCTGTTCCAGGGCGTACTAAGCGTCAGTGTATCGCTAAGAGCTGGTACTTCTTTAAAGAAGAAGAGGCTAAGATCGTAGAGGCCCTTGATGCTGGCAAGCCTGTGACCATCACGGGTATCGAACGCGGTAACCAACGCGGTACCTATATTGTAGAAGGCTACAAGATTATCGACATCGCTGATGAGAACCCTGAAGTGGGTATTACTCGTCGCTTTGAGTTTATCCTTGGTAAGCCGGTCTTCCAGGGTGGCCCTATCTTCAAGGGTAGCTTGGGCATGCACGCTGTTGCTGTCCTGTAAAAAAAGTAGCCAAATACTTTTTTATGTCAAAAGTATTTCGTATATTTACTATGTAATCAATCGGGGAAACCCACTAAGACAATCATCATGAAAAGAAACTATCGTCAAAACCGTTATCCTAATGGCTATCAAGAGAAGGTTGAATACTGGCTTTACAAAGTCAACAAGGCTGTAGAGGCCGGTGACGTCGAGGGTCTTGAATATGCCAACGGGCGTCTTGTCTACTTCTTGCAACGCCAGGAAGCTTGGAAGAATGCTAACGCTCAATTGGTTTAATCATGAATAAAGAACTAAAAGAAATAGAAGAGCAGCTTGGACAGATAGTAGTGAACCTACGTTTGGAGAGCCTATACGATGAACCGGTTAGCGGGTACCTACTTAATAAGGGCACCCCAGCAGCGGACTTCCTCCTGGAGTCTACTCCGAGTGAACGTGAATTCATCCTTCATAAATTGGCACCTAGCCTAATGGTCGAAGATGTCTATGAAGGTAACCATATAATTTTAAACCTTAAATAAGATGGCAAAGGGAAAACTATTGCGTCATGCCAAGACTGGCTTTTATGACTACCAGTTCAACTGGGTGAATGAGAGAGGACTCTCTGTTGGGTTCAACTCTGTGTGGGCGCCTAATAAGCGTGAGGCTGTTAAGTTGGCTAAGGCTATGGAAAAGAAGGCCGGTTGGCAATGGTATAACGGTACCGAGTATGTGCCTGTTAAAGAGCAAGTCACTACAGGTGGCCACTGCTATTACTTCGACGGTATGTATGTTGACCCTAAGTCGATGTACCGTGCGACCTTGGAACAGTCGCGAGCTATGGACCGTTTAGCTTGGATGATGACCTGCTAAAATAGTTTAAAAAAAGATTGGCAAATACTTTTTTATGTCAATCTTTTTTGCTATATTTACTATGTAATCAATCGGGGAAACCCACTAAGTAAATCAAGATGACTAAAGAAATGAAATACGGCGTACTAATGATGGTAGCCCTTCTAGTAATGGTCCCTCTGTTCTTCTTACTTATCCAAGTAGGTGCAGGTGCCTTGTATCTTATATTCACTAAACCTCTAGAGGTACTTATCTTTATAGTAGGTACATTCGTCGGAGGTTACCTTAACAGTAAACTTAAATAATAGAAAGCATATGAAAAAAGGCATTTCACTTATCGACCTCTTTACTGTCCTATTGGCAGTAGCATTCATTACTCTTAAAGTAGCTAACCAAATCAACTGGTCTTGGCTATGGGTATTAAGCCCAATCTGGATCTCAATCCTATTAGGCCTCTTACTCTTACCTTTAAAGATGAAGGCTATAAAGGCAGCCGAAGACAACAAGCAACTTAATAAGTTCTTTGAAGAGCGCCTTAAAAAACTTCAAAAATAATTGACCTAAAACTTTTTTATGTCAACTATTTTGCCTATATTTACTATGTAATCAATCGGGGAAACCCACTAAAAAACAAGCATTATGGCTATTAAGCAATTTGACAAGAAAACACTAAAAGCACTTCGTGAAGACATGAACCAAGTACTAAAGGCTATCGAGCTCCAGTACGGTATTAAAGTCCACGTAGGTAACGCTAGCTTTACTGACAATGAGGTAACCTTTAAAACTAAGTGTAATACAGTTAGTGAAGGGGGAACTGTTATCACTAAAGAAGCCCAAAACTGGCCCCTCTATGCAGAGCTTAATGGTGTAGGCCAATTCAGCATCGGCGACCGCATAACCCTCCAAGGTAAGGTCTTTGAAATTACCGGCTGGAACACTCGCGCTAAAAAGAGCCCAGTAATGATTAGAGAAGTAGGTACTAATAAGAACTACAAGTGTGCTAAGCAAGTACTTATGGGCAAACTACCAATGACTAAATAAGAACATATGGAAACTAAAGGAACATTTCAATTCACGCTACAGACGGAATCAGGTACAACCTATACGTATGAAGGCAGTCTAGAATCCCTATACAAGCACTTAAAGGCTAACGAGGGTGTAACAGTAATAGAGGAGAAAACCCGATTCGCATGACCTATAAGGAATGGGAGCCTATCGCCCTTAGGTGGCTGGTAGGCTTTCTTGTACTCGGGCTTGGGGCCATTCTAGGAAAGGGCCTTCTCTGCCCCTGCTAACAGTAATGTAAGACTCGGAGGCTGTGGGGCCAATTGCCCATTTAGGGTTTGGGGACCTTGGGGTAGGTGCATGGGGTATGACTAATAATAAGCAATAGGGGAAAAAGAATGTCCCATTTGTCCACTAATTATCACACCCCGAAAAAGAGAGTTTTTACCCCTCGATGGGAATCCCACTAGGATTTACTAAGAGTACTGAGAGTCCATCTGAGAAATTCCAGTAGAGAGCAAAGTCGCCCTTACAAAAAAAGTTGGGTCCCCCGGGAAACGTTGGTTTTACCCCTGTTACCCCTACAAAAAAAATTGGGTGCCCCGTAGAAAGGGGGAAATACCCCCGAAGCGACCGTGAACTAACGGTCGACCCTTACGGCTACCTCTGAGTAACTGGAATGGAATCCGAGACTACTAGCTCACCAGAAACGGCGAAGCCCCCATGTGCGGTCTAGTGGGGCCAGGGCCCTAGGGCAAAAGAGTCGTCGACCGATACTAAAGAACCTGAAAGAAACTTGGAGTACTTACAGAACCAACACGAACCGCTACTACCCCAAAGAACGGCGAAGCCCGCCTTGGGAGACTTGCGAGGGCCAGGGGCCCCCTTGAAACAAAATTAAATTACCTTGTATAATAAAAAGACCGGGGAGTGCCCGGCCGACCTTAAAGTAATATACTATGACAATAACACACGACACCGAGCCGACACTAAACGGCCCTATGAGTAGACAAGAGTTCTTACAGAAGTTAGAGACTAAGATGAACGCTGGTATGCATTTTGTAGAGCGTACTAAGTCCAAGAACCCGGTACACCCTTATAGCTACATGGGAGAAGGTTACATTATTATGCAACTGACAGACAACGGTCTAGTACTATACGATAGTGTAAGAAACCCCGAGGCTTATATGAACGCTACCGACGATTGGGGGTATGTTGTAGGGCGCCACTCTAAGGAAGGTGAGTTCTTTCTGAACGATGCCCCTTGGGGTGAGGTAAGGGAGACTCTCGACAGTATCTGGAAGTTGATGGGAGGGCTTTAAGTAAGGTGCCAATATAATATAGTGTTGATATGGAATTATGGAATGCATTAGTTGAGTTGAGTAGCTTAGGTAAATTTGGAGCGGTTGTAATTGTAGCGGCATTGGTAAGCGTTATACTTGCGTGTGGATTTGTTGTATACGATACAGCGATTGATACTTACAGAACAGTTGGACAGTTACGTAAAAACAAAAAAACAAAAAATTAAAAAAATCAATTATTTTTTATAGTGAACAAAATTTTCCGAGCTGAAAGTGTTTAGAGTATGTGAATTATCTAAGACTTGTAGTGGAGATGGTGCGGTTCATGAAAATAATTGAAAAATTAAAAAAACTGATTTTTTATTTAGGCTGACAAAATTTTCCCAGCTGAGAAACAAAAATCTTTTTTTTCATAAGTAATAAGAGTTCTAGTAGGATAAGAGACTGGGATTAGAATAAGTAAAATATAAATGTGAGACTGTGAATAAGAAATTTGACTTAATTAGATTACACAGAAGTGGTGCTGCAGGTTGCGGCGCTTTTTATGGTTCCGGCTTTGACTTTTTTACGGGTGCAATTGTGGGAGCTATGTGGCTCATTGGAGAAGTGATTAGTTTTGTGGTCTTCGATGATGAAACAAATGAATAGTATTAGAGTATAATACGTATATAACATTAAATTATAATATTAAAACAAGATGGCAGAAATTAATGCGAATGTAACTAAAGAAACAATGATGCTCAAGTTGATGAGCGATGTTTTTAAATCAGATGCGAAAACAGTTGCGACGGTTTTGAAAAGTATTCCAGATGCGGAGTCTGATGCTTTAATTGAAGCAGTACTGGAATCAACATCACAAGAAGCTTTAGATGAAGCTGTGGCTAAGTTTACCCAATACGTTAAAGACCTAAACCTATAATATGTCTGTAAGGCCTCAATACATTTACAATGCAGAAGTAGTTCGAGTTGTTGATGGTGATACTATCATTGCGAACGTTGATGTTGGCTTTGATATGTGGAAGCGTTGTAATATCCGTTTGTATGGTATTAACACACCTGAGACAAGAACACGAGACCTGCAAGAAAAGGCCAAAGGCTATGAGGCTAAGGATAGACTGATTGAATTGCTAGAGGAGAACGAAAACAAGTTTGTTTTAGAATCCAAAGGTCTTGATAAGTACGGTAGGTCTTTAGGTGTAATATGGACGGGCTATCATGAAGTTGAAACGTATGCAGATACTTCAGGTACACGACCTATTGAAATCAGCTTGAATGATCTATTAGTACAAGAAGGATTAGCCACTGAATACTTTGGTGGAAAAAGATAAAAATCAAAAATTTAAAAAAATGGAATTTCTAAAAAAACTATTTAATTTCTCAGACACTATTAGTGGCACTGATTTTGTAATCCGTTGGATTGCTTCACTTATCATTCAATATCCAGGTGGGTTCTTATTAGGTATGGGCTTAGCTAGTAGTAACATGGGCTTAATGACCTTAGGTCTTTTATTAGCCATGGTTGGTATTGTACTGCAATTCTCAACCCTAATGAAAAGGTCTAGAGCTTTATTCTCTAATAAACTCCATGTTCTTTACTTCTATATTGGTTATGTATTGATTAGCATCTTCCAGGGATTTGCAGCAAACATTAATCTACTAGTTAATTTAGTGACTGCGTTGGTAATGTTGTCAATGTTTGGATACGCTATTTTCAAAAACTCAGGCACTCCACCATCTGAACATTTAGGGTAACATATTATAATATTCAATTATTATGTAAGAGGACTTCGGTCCTCTTTTTTGTTATTAACATACTATGTTACTTTAATGTTAAACAAATGTAAACTTTTGATATATAAAATATATGAAAAAGTTTATAACATACATACTATTTGCTTCTTTATTATTCTTATCTTCATGTGCTACTTCTCAGTCCGCCCATGAACCAAATTTTGGGTGTTCTTATAGTAAAGATTGTAGAATCATAGCAGTACATTCACACATTTATTAGTATCAATAGAGGCAAATTTTGCAAATTTTTATAATCCTATAATATTAGATGATATATAGTTTATCGAATTTGTGTGGTCCATAATGGTTACACTCAATAATAGATATGTCATATTTGTTCTAAAGAAACCTTAACATAAGTTAGGGTTTTCTTTTTTATAAACAATTCTATAATTTAAAGTATAATCATAGTAATACTTAATATACTTAACTATGAAATTTAACAAACCAGACAAAGCAACGGATACGTGGCAAGTGCTGCGAATTCAAAGTGAATTTGTAAAGGGGTTTGATACCTTTAATAAATTGGGACCATGTGTTTCGGTATTCGGTTCTGCAAGAACAAAGCCAACAGATAAATGGTATAAAGAAGCACGTAAATTTGGTAAGCTTATGGCTGAATCAAACATTGGTGTAATTTCAGGAGGTGGTCCTGGAATCATGCAAGCTGCGAATCAAGGTTGTCAAGAGTCTGGTGGTACATCAGTAGGTGTTGGTATTGAATTGCCGTTTGAAGCCGAGATGAATCCTTATATTAATGTGGGCGTGGAGAACAGATACTTCTTCACACGTAAAGTCATGTTCATGAAATATTCTCAAGGATATGTAGTCTTTCCAGGCGGGCTCGGTACACTCGATGAACTGTTTGAAGCGCTTACATTAATTCAGTGTGGTCACGTACATCAGCAACCTATCGTTCTTGTTGGTAAGAAATACTGGAAAGGTTTAATGGGCTGGTTGATGGATACAGTTAATGCTTCGGGTAGAATGAGTCTTAAAGACTTTGACTTATTTAGAATTGTAGACTCTGCTGAAGAAGCTGCTGAAAAGATTATTGAATATCATGAGAAATTTAACCCTGATGGTAGTGTAAATTTCTAATTTATGAAATTTAAAAGACTTACTGACAGAGCTCAGGTTGATTTAGCAGAATATCTGAAATCTTATATTGAACAAGTTGGTCCCGAAAATGTACGATTGTATATTGGCTGTGATAGTCAAAATAAATCAGCATGGACCAACTACGCTACAACAATTGTAATACATATTGGTAATACCGGTTGTCACGTCTTATACCAAAAAGAAAGAGTGCGTCCACGTATTGAAGACTTTTGGACTAGATTATGGAAAGAGGTTGAACGTTCGGTTGAGGTTGCTTTATATCTACAAGAACATGGTATCGAAGTAGACAATATAGACCTAGACCTTAACGATGACCCTAATATGAAATCTAACAAATTAGTCGCCGCGGCAAGAGGATATGTAGAATCCCTTGGTATTAAAGCTAATATAAAACCAGATTTGTTGCCTGCAATTTGCGCGGCAGATCATATCGTTAAATAGCAAACATAATTGCATTTGACCATATAATAATAAAATAAACCAAATAAGAAATATGTCACTACACGACTCATTTGAAAAAGGCGGAAAAGCACCAGGTGGAAAGCGCACGGGCAAGACACCCTTTATAGACCAATTCGGTGAAGACTTAACAGCTCTTGCAAAAGAGGGTAAGCTTGATATGATTATTGGTCGCGATGCTGAAATCCTTCGCATCTGTCAAATCCTTGCACGTCGCAAGAAAAATAACCCAATCATCTTAGGTGAGCCTGGTGTTGGTAAGACTGCAATTGTTGAAGCGATTGCACAGCGTATTGTACAGGGTAAGGTTGCACGTACTTTAATCGGTAAGCGTCTTATCTCTCTTAACATGACTATCATTGTTGCTGGTACTAAATACCGTGGTGAGTTTGAAGAGCGCATGAAGAATATCGTGGACGAGCTTAAGGCTAATCCAGATATTATTTGTTTCATTGATGAGATTCATACTATTGTTGGCGCTGGTGGTGTTTCAGGTTCTCTTGATGCATCTAATATCTTAAAGCCTGCATTGGCACGTGGCCAAGTGCAATGTATTGGTGCTACAACCCTTGACGAGTACCGTGAAAACATTGAAGATGATGGTGCGCTAACACGTCGCTTCCAAGAGGTGTTCATTGAATCACCTTCTGTTGAAGACACTATTGAAATCTTAGGTCGTATTAAAGACAAGTACGAAGACCACCATGCTGTTGAATACACGCAAGAAGCTGTTGAAGCTTGTGCTGTTCTAAGTGACCGTTATATTTCTTCACGTGAGCTACCAGACAAGGCTATTGACCTTATGGATGAAGCTGGTGCAAAGCTACACTTAGAAGAAGTTAAAGTACCTGCGTCTATTAAAAAGATTGAGGTACAAGCCGAAACTTTAAAAGAAGAAAAGTTAGAAAGCGTTAAACAACAAGATTACGAAAAAGCTGCGACCTTCCGTGATAAAGAATTAAAGAAGCGCAAAGAGCTTGAAGATGCTATTACTAAATGGGAAAAGTCTCTTAATGAAAATCGTAAAAAAGTTACGCTTGATATTATTGCTGAAACTCTTTCTCAACAAACAGGTATTCCAATTTCAAGATTATCTGGTGACGAGTCTAAAATGATTAAGCAATTAGGCGAAGAACTTAAGAAGCAAATCATTGGGCAAGATGAGGCTGTTGAAGCGCTTGCTAATGTGATTAAACGTTCGCGTGCTGGGGTATCTTCTTATAAGAAACCAATTGGTTCATTCATGTTCTTAGGTCCAACAGGTGTTGGTAAAACTGAAACAGTTAAAGCACTTACACGCTACATGTTTGGGTCTGAAGACAATATGATTCGCATTGACATGAGTGAATACCAAGAGAAGCACAATGTAGCCCGTCTTACCGGAGCGCCTCCAGGATACGTTGGGCACGAAGACGGTGGGCAGTTGACTGAAGCTGTTCGTCGCAAGCCTTATTCTGTAATCTTATTTGATGAGATTGAAAAGGCACACCCTGATACCTTCAATGTATTGTTACAGGTATTGGATGATGGTCGTCTTACAGATTCTTTAGGTCGTGTTGTAGACTTCACTAATGCTATTATTGTGATGACTTCAAACGTAGGTGCTAAAAAAGCCGCGGACTTTGGTGGTGGTATTGGATTCTCTAGTGCGTCTTCTATTGCAACTGAGAAGGCTAAGATTGAATCTATTATTGACAAGGAATTGAAATCTAAGTTCACACCTGAATTCTTGAATCGTCTAGATGAGACTATTCTATTCAATCAATTGAATGACGTGGATATGATTAAGATTGTAGATATTGAGCTTAATGAAATTCAAGAGCGAATGGCTGAACAAAATATTTCTATCAAGTTTACCAAGACAGCTAAAGAGTTCTTAGTTAAAGAAGGATATGACCCGGCATACGGTGCACGTCCACTTAAGAGAGCTATTCAAAAATACGTTGAAGATATTTTAGCAGATGGTATACTAGATGGTATTATTAAAGAAGGTGATAAATCATACTCTATATCATATAAAAAAGGTAGTGATAAACTTTCTATAAAATAATAAATTATGACAATGGAAGACTTTAATACAGACGATTACACGAATGATGCTCATATCCCACGAATAGAAATCGGTAACATGGAAACGATTAAGGACATTGAGCTTGAGCTTGCGACGCATCATGATGATTTTTATAGAAGGCTAATCACTTATATGATTGAAGCTATTGAAAATCGACTACCGGAAGGTGAACCTGTTGCAATCCTTATTGATGAAGACGGTGTTGAATACGATATGGATTTACCACGTGAAGGTTTTCTTAAATCGCTCGATAAATGTATGGAATACTTTACCGACATTGAAGAGTATGAAACTTGCTCATTAGTGCAAGATATGATTAAGATTGTAAGAGACGCACAATACTAAGAAAGAAGCCCGGCAAATAGCTGGGCTTTTCTTATTCCAATATATAGGATACACTATAAACAATATCCTAATTTTACATATAATAAGGGTAATTAATAAGATTAATATTTGATGGACTACTCAAACGAATTTAAGAAGTATGCAATGAGCGACCATAACTTGAGCTCAATGAATTTGCATTACGCACAACAACAAATCGAATCGTCTATGACACCTTACATTCTTGAAGAACGTGAGATGCGTATGACGCAGATGGATATTTTTTCAAGGCTCATGCGCGATCGTATCCTTTGGGTTGCTGGTGGTGTTAACGATAATATGTCAACAGTTGTACAGGCTCAATTGATGTTCTTGGATAATGCAAGTAAAGACGATATCACAATGCATATTGATTCACCGGGTGGTTCTGTTAAATCAGGTCTGTCTATGGTTGACGTAATGGAATACATTAAGTGTGATATCCGTACAGTGAATACTGGAATGGCCGCGTCAATGGGTTCGGTACTTCTAGGTGCTGGAACTAAAGGCAAGCGTGCTTCACTGCGCCACTCAAAGACAATGCTTCACCAATCTTCTGGAGGTTTCCGTGGAAACATTCAAGATGCTGAAATCGATTGGCAAGAATGGCAGAAGGTCAACCACGAACTATTCGTTCTATTAGGCGAGTACTGTGGCAAAGACCCCGAGGTTGTAAAGGCTGATGCTTCAAGAGATCTTTGGCTAAGTGCTGATGAAGCATTAGACTATGGTATCATTGATGAAGTAATTAGACGATAAAATATGCTTATAGTAGGACTACACACAGGACACGATTCAGCAATTGCATTAGTTGAAGATGGAAAGTTAATTGCAACTACATCTGTTGAAAGATTTTCAAGAACTAAGAAAGATAGCTTTTTAAATAGGGCTTATGTTGAATTCTTTTTAGACACTTATGGCTACAAACTAGAAGATGTTGATGAATTCACGTTTAGCGCTTTTGAGAATTACTTAATTCCATGGGTAAAGCTATATTCACCACTGGACCAGAAGTATCCGTTATCTTGGTACGGTACTTGGAATAGACAATCAAATGCATTAAACCACATAGAAGGTGAAGAAAAGGTTGAGAAAACAGAATACGGCTATACATTACCATCTGTTATTCATAGGCTTTCAAAACCTTATTCTTCAGCAGATATTGAAACTCATAACTTCTTTAGGCTCAATATTAGAATTGAAGGTATTGACAAAACATTTAAAGGTATGTTTGTTGACCATCATTTCTCACACGCTGCAAGTGCATTTTATACTTCTGATTTTGATGAAGCTGCGATTTTTACAGCGGATGCATCTATGCACGATACTGAAGCTTCATCAGGATATTTCGTAGGACGTGGAACTACACTTCAACAGTTTAAAAATCCGGGCTATATGTATGGTAACTTCTATGACGTTGCGACTGAACATTTAGGTATTGGTCCTGGTGTTACTAAAGCTGGTACTCTTATGGGTTTGGCAGCATACGGTAGAATCAGTAAGAATGCTTATGACAACTGGAAGAAGTGGACAGCGCCTCAATACTCAAGAGAAGGTGATAGAGTTGAACACCGATATGTTGATTGGTTATTTGCTCAAATGAGTGGAAGATTCCCATATGTTGGAGAAACAAAAAGAACTGATATCGTCAACGATAAACCAGGTGCTGCTGGTATGTACACTAGAGAATGGCAAGAGCCATTTACAAACGAAGAGTCTATTACTCAAGAAGGAATGGATATTGCAGCGGATATTCAATTTGTAGCCGAGCGCTCTCTTGTAGAATACTCACAACAATTATTTGAAGAGACTAAATCTTTCAATAGAGGAAATCTTTGTGTTGCTGGTGGTACGTTCTTAAACTGTAATGCTAATTACAAAATCATGACTGAAACTGATTTTGAGAATATGCATATGTTCCCAGCATGTGGTGATGACGGTACAGCAGCTGGCTCTGCACTATGGGTTGCACATGGATACTACGGTTTACCTAGACAGAAATATACAACATCTGAATTAGCGTATACTGGTGTAGTTTGGACAGATGGTCACCTTACTGGAGGTCAGCCATTAGACTTAGATGTTATTGCTGAAAAGCTTAATGATGATAAGATAGTATGTTGGTATGATGGTAGAAGTGAGAATGGTCCACGTGCATTAGGTCACAGATCATTTATTGTTTCTCCAAAGAATCCTAAGATGAAAGACGTACTTAACTCGCGCGTTAAGTTTAGAGAATGGTACAGACCTTTTGCACCTATTGTTCTTAAAGAAAAAGCTAGTGAATGGTTTGTAATGGATTTTGAATCTCCATTCATGTTACACACGGTCCCCACTAAACGACCATTTGAAATTCCAGCCGCGGTTCATATTGATAATACCGCTAGAGTTCAAACGCTTGATGAGTCACACAATCCTAAGTTGTATGACCTTATTACTAGATTTGAAAAGCTATCTGGAATTCCTATTGTGATTAATACGTCGCTCAATGTTAAAGGTCAACCTATTGTGGAAACACCAAACGATGCAATGCAATTATTCAACGAATCAGATGTTGATGTACTTGTAATAAATAACCAAATGTGGTTCAAATAATATTAAGCCCGGGTTAGTCCCGGGTTTTTTATTAGAAACAATAACATACTCTAACACTATAATACTAAAAGAGTGTAAATGATTAAAGGCCCGTTCTCATATAGCGGTAACAAGACAAGAATCTACAATGCTTATTTGAAACCTGTTTTACGTAAGTTTAATAGGGTGCATGAGCCGTTTGTAGGTTCAGGTGTTTGCTTGTACAATTCGCTTAACGGTGGAATAGCAACCGACCTAGACCCGGCTGTTGTGGCGCTTCATAATGCATTAGCTGATGAAACTTTACCGGACAAGATGTTGTCTTGCTATAATGAATATTTTGCAACCGGTCACACCTCTGAAAACTATTTAGCACTTAGGTCTGTATTCAACAAAGACTGGAAGGTGAACGGATTCACTTCTGAAAACATACACCAACTTTACGTACTTTCTCAGATTGCATTCAACTCGCTTATACGATTTAGCAGTTCAGGTTTTAATGTACCTTTCGGTGAGAAGCCGTTAGATGTTGAGCGTATTCGATTACATTGCAAGTTGTTCAAAGAGAAGGATATTCAAGTTACATTATCACACTATAATACTATTGACTTATCATCCGTTGATAAGCTAAATGACATTATCTATTTAGACCCACCTTATATTGCAAGCAAGTTCCAGTATGGTGGTTGGACTAAAGACGATGAACTTGAGTTGCTTGATTTTATAAGAAGGTTGGACGTACAAGGTTACAAGTTTATTCTATCCAATACATTCTCACACAAGGGTCAAGTTAACAATGACCTGATTGAATGGTCAAAGAACTATAATGCATATGTTATAGATATGAGTTACAATGCTTGGTCTGCTCGTGTTAGTTCTGTAGAGCGAGAAGATGAAACCATTGAGGTTCTTATTACAAACTTGAATGACGGGTTTGGTGACCTTGTAGATGCACATGCTAAAAAATTGAAAACTGAAAAACTTTTTTAACAAACATTTTTTTATGTCGAATTTATTTTGTATATTTACAATATGATTGAAGAGCTTACATTACTTACTATGCACCTAAAATCTTTACGACTTAATGGTAAAGACGATGAGGCTGATGAGCTTCAGTCTATTATTGATAACATTAAAAACGGCATGCCAAAAGGTACATCGCATGGCTCAGATTAAAGTAACGGGGAACAGACCCAATAAGACTAAGATTAAAAAGTGTACACTGGCTGTAGCTAAATCACTTGGTATTGACATTGACGTAAATCTACGTTTCATGGACCAGCAGAGTCCGGACAAATATGGATTTGCTGCAAAGATTATGGGTTCACATTACGTTTGTATTTTTAATGACTGTCCTGATGAAGCATTAGGCAAAGTTATTTCACATGAGCTTATTCATGTTTGGCAGACTCTACGTGGTGACTTATCATTTGATTATGATAATATGATATTCACTTGGAAAGGTGAACAATATAACCAAGCTCGGCTAGATACTATGGACTACTACGACCGACCTTGGGAAGCTGAAGCAAAAAAACTTGAAAAA